>MDTG01199445.1_pt1 | contig 11817 bp, 10 predicted proteins | sample 811421 | NCBI WGS metagenome assembly MDTG01 (sample SAMN05326645, study PRJNA326480) | marine metagenome | isolation source: seawater | place: Pacific Ocean: South East | collected 2011 | reverse complement strand
ACCACCACCCACCGTTAAGTAGTCTACCGCTGGGTCTGGCGGTAACAATACCAGCTGCCCTTTCGCAGGCATAATGCCTTCATCGTTAAATAACGCTCTTGAACCTAAACCAGTACAGTTGAACACAACTGGCTGAGCTAATGAATGGATATCGTCTTGGTCGTGAAATTCGCGAATAACAAACTCACCACCAGACAATTTAATATCACTAACTAGACGCCTGAGAAAGGTGGTGGTTTCTATCAACATAGTTAAAGAAGAAATGCAGTAATTGGTTGGAAATGGATGTTCATTAGGCCCTAGCACCTGAGTGTAAGGATAGAATTGCCTAAAAGGGCCTTCATCATCAGGTTTAGTATTTACCGCGGTGTATAACTCTTTCCATTGAATGCCGTAATCACTTCCTACCATCTTAGCAAACGTACCATGGGCGATTTTAGCGGCTTGCTGCAATTGAGATTTAAACGCTAAGTTGGATAGTAGAGGGTCGTGAACACTGTAAGGCCCCCACTCTCCACCAGCCACTTGCGATGTAGTAAAGCGCGGCATCGCTTTGGTGTACAAGGTCACTTTCCAACCCGCTTCTTGCAACAAACGGGCTGTGGTTAACCCCATTACCCCGCTACCGATAATAGCCGCTTCTTTAGTTTCAAAATTAGCAACTTCATTCACTGCCAGTGCTGAAGAGCCCCAAGATAGTGAAATACCACCGCCTCCATGCCCGTAATTGTGCACCAAGGTTTTATTCCCGAACGCTTCACTTCGCACCACAAAGCCTTCGGGCCTATAAGGGCGATGCCCAACAATTTCAGTCACGATATTATTGGCAGAAATTTTGGGCGCCACCATGGGCTTGCGGGAAAACGGGCGCTGAAACCCTTTGTTCGTTGTGGTTTTAGTGGGTGATGCAGTGCACGCGGCAAGTGATGCTGCTAATGAACCCGCGCCAATACCTTGCATAAACGCTCGGCGTTTTAGTGGTTTGTTCACCATGCCCATTCCTCAATTTGTTTTGTTCTGTTCTGTTTTGTTTTGTTTTGTTTTTCTCAGGCTTCAATGCAAGACACTTGATCTAATAGTGCAAAGTAAAATGGAAGAAAGCAAAACACTTGCCAAGGGCATTGATTTACAATGAAAAATAAAATAAAGAAAAAGATAGAGAAAAGTGAAATAAGAAACAATGAAATGAAAAACGGTAAAGCCGCATCGCTAAATACACGGGTTATCTTGAAGCGATAACCCGTGAACAAGCGTAAGTAGAGGATTAGTGATTAAGAACCAGTTGCTCTTCTTCAAGGTGCATATTAAGAAACTCAATGAGTGCATTGTAATATACCGCCGCATCATTAGGATCTGAAAAGCCGTGGCCCACGTCGTCCATCACCATCCACTTGTGTTTTATACCATGGTCTTTCAACGCAAAATGCAAACGATAAGAATGCTCGATATCGACATTATTATCGTCTGTGCCATGGGCAATAAAGACAGGCTTTGTAATACCTTTAAATTGATATAAAGGAGAGTATTTAAATAGCTCATCTTGCTGAGTTTTAGGGTCGCCCATTATCTGCGTCAGTGCTCGCATCATGTCATCCCGTTGGGCATCGCTTCGTTGGAACCGTAAAGCAAGATCGGTAACCCCAGCAAAAGACGCTGCACACTTATAAAGCTGAGGGGAGCGAATAACACTGTACAAGGCTGAATAGCCGCCATAACTGCCTCCCACAATACACACTTGGTTCGCATTTACCTCGTAGTTATCTTTAGTGAAGGCGAGCGCTTGCTCAATATCATCTTCAATAAGACGCCCCCACTGCTGAAGCCCTTGTTGTTTAAATGCCTTTCCATAACCTGCAGAGCCTCTGTAGTTAACTTGCAGTGTAGCAAAGCCTGCATCAACCAATACTTGTATATTGCCTGAATAATGACGCGAGTCACTCACGCCTATAGGGCCGCCATGAGGAATAACCACCAAGGGAGGATTTTTGGTACTTGGCAGGGTTAGGAACGCTTCTAGTGTTACCCCATCTTCCGCTTCTAAGCGCAGTAGCTTTGTTTTACTAAGCGACTTATTGGAAAGCCAAGGATACAAATCAATAAGGTGACTGAAACTGTCAGTCGTTCGATTGTAATAGTAAGTTTGGCCAGGGTTCGCACTGTCATCAGCCACGAAAATAATATTGTTCCCCGACTTATCCATATCTACAGCATAAACCCCTTCGATATCCGTTGATTTACTGAGCCTAGTGGTTAGCGCGTTGTAGTCGTCAGAAAAATAGACCTGCTTCGCCATGCCTTTTTCAATAAAAGACACACCGATGATATCTTTCGTTTCAGGGTGCCTAATGGCAGCAGTTAAATCGTAAAATGGGTGCTCAAAAACAACCTCAGCAAATTGTTGAGATTCTATATCGAAAGTACGTAAATTGATTTTGTCGCTATTGTGATTGGTGAGCAAAAGTAGCTTTTCCGCATTACCACCAACAACTTTTAGAACATCACCTTTTTTACTTTCCCAAACAGATTTGTAACGGTATTTCCTGGGCTTGCTTCCTGTTCTTGCAAACAGCTCAGTGACATCATCAATGGTTCTTGTACCAGCCAATCGCCAACCTTTACTGTCAAATACCCAATTGTGAAGTTTCGGCCCCGTTTTATTAAGTCGTAGTTTTCTACGAAAATTTGACTCAGTAATCTTTTCAGTAAGATCTAGCTTAAATAAGTCGATGTAATAATCGTAATCATCAGAATGTTCGTAAAGGGCAAAAATAGCCTTGTTTGCCTGATTAGGCAATGTATCAACCCAATAACCATTCTGCGAAAGATAAGAAAGCCTAAAAGCCGGATTCGGTTGCTGGCTTCTATCTGCGAACTCAACAAGAACATAGCGGTGAAAGCGGCCATTAGAATGTTGCTTAAGCGAAAGAAAGCTATCTGAGAGCCACTTAAGTTCATAAATTTTATTATAGTGAGTTTCCCAACTCATTATTTTGTTTTTATGTTGAACTTGAAGCTGCTGACGCTCGAACGTTATGGGGTCGTCCATAGTGCCGCGCTTCAGATCATAAACGATAAGGTCGTAGGTAGCTTCTTTAGGCTCAATAAATGCTACCGCTGTGCCTGAAGGGTTTATTGAAAACAACTTGTACTTAGACGCTTTGAAAAAGTCGCTTATGCTTTCACCATCAGCGTCTTTATCTGCAGCCAGAACGGGTTCGCAAAGTAATACTAAGCTTGAAAGCATTACAAAACATATCAATTTAAGATGTGACATATTTTACTCCCCCTCTTTTAATGCGTGGGTGAGATAAAAATCAATATAATGATCGTTCGGATAAATACCGTTTACTACATCGAATTTGCCAATGTAACCAGGGTGATCTTGCTCTAGAATTTTGAGAATAATCGATGCTCTGTTTAGCTGTCTCACCTGAAGTCGGCTGCCCAGCTTTTCAATCATCAGTAGGCCAGTGTAGTTCAACACACCCGGCTTTACGGAAAAGGTTAAATCATCGTCAGATAAATCGTAATAAACCTTTAGTAAATTACCATTTTTTCTGGATCCCGTACGCTCGTATACCTCGGTCCACGAATAGGTACCCGCTGGCATTTTTATAACTTCGATATGTTGGGAGTAGTTTAATGGACCAAACGTATGTTTGTTTCCGAAACCATTACCTTTTAAAACAATGCTTTCTGAGTAGCCTTTAGAATACAATGCAATGGCAACGTATCCTTCATCAGGTCCAAGGGGTTCTATTTCTGAAAATGCCTCAGCAGAAAATAAGGCAAATATTGCTAGTAAAACAGCTTTCACGCAGTTCATTCCTTTGATTTTTTCTAGTTATTTTTGCCGAACACTTTACTCAACCAAAAGAGGATTATCAACGGCGTTTTATTGAAATTTTGAGTATGAGCCCTGTGCTCGACCAGACATTATACTTTCGTCTACATAGGATGATGACGGTACGAACAATGGCGCAATTAATGTGTTAGCGCTACACTAACTTTAACTAAATGCTGTTCCCCCTCCACTAACTTTCGTGGGCTTCTATATGGAAATAGTCAATCGAAGCAGTATAGAGAACGAAATACCCGATCTACTTTCAGACACATCGGTTTGGAGCCTAGTGCCTCATAAGGTTTCTGAAACCACTGCTGAAATTTGGGCGGGCACTTTATTCCCTTATTTAAGAAAACCAGCGCTTAGCCGTATAATTATTTATATCGATAATACTGAAGTAAGCCGAATAGAAATTACCCTAGACCAATGGCAGCGCCCCTTTAGGCGTGTTAGTAAGCGATTTTATACGCTTTTAACGCTGGATGATTTAACGCCAAATCAGGAATATAAAGCGGTTCTTTTTCAACAATTAGAAGATGATGCCCTAAATTACGCTGGCGATTGGCTTCTATTAAAAACAGCTTATTTCAGCACCTTCCCTTTAGCACTTCCCACCAGCGAGAGTAACGCATTTACGGTTTCGTTAAGCAGCTGCTTCTATGAACACAAAGACTATGGTCAAACTGCCCAAGCCTTCAAGATGCTGTACGCCAATGATAAAAACGTGTTCAAGCCAGACATAAAGTTCATGGTAGGCGACCAAGTTTACTTAGATATTGGCGCAGACTCTCTTTCCCCGCTAACCAACGAAGTAAGACTTAGAATTGCTGATGACTACGCCAAACACTGGCAAGCACTTGGAAGCATGCTTTCTCGTGGCGGCGCATGGATGCTTCCCGACGATCATGAATATTGGAACGATTACCCTTTCTACGATGGCATCGTACCTACCTTGTACATGTTAAAAATTGCTAAAATTCGAGCCGCGTGGAAAGGCACATCTGAAGATGGTGTAAAGCACATTCAGCAAACCAAAGCGCTGGTTGAAACTTTCACCATTGGCAATGATTTGTCTTTTTGCATTGCCGATTTACGCTCTTCGCGGTCAAAAACCCAGTTTATCAACAAAGCGGGATTTGCAGAGCTCATCAAATGGATAACCACGCTTACCACACCTGGCATATTGGTTATCCCGCAGGTTTTAGTTACCCAAGAAAATAAACTAGAACGGAACTTACTAAGCTTTAAAAAGCAATATACCGCGCTTTTAAATGCCCTTGCTACTGCCAGCCATGACATTGTTGTGCTGTCTGGTGACGTGCACTTTGGCCGTATATGCTCGGTAGATATTGGTACACAGGGCGTAAAACTCATTGAAGTAGTTGCTTCGCCAACATCGAACCTCACAGGCGTTAACTCCGTTGCCTCATCTGAACCAAGCTATTGTCCTGAAAAGTTTCCCGACCCAAAAGCCAAGTTAGACATAAATTGGCCTGAACGTGATGTAGAGTATTATGATAAACCATACAAACTATCCACCACGAAGGGCAAATGGTTTTCTTCATATTGGCGAGAAAGAACGAATGAACACATGATGACAATAGGCTTTAATAAGATAGACGGTATAGTGAAAATGACCGTTCAAGCGTGGTTAATTAGGAAAACAGATGCCAACGGAAACCCAAGAGCCCAATTTAAAGACCCTTTTACTATTGCATTAAACTGAAGCAAGCCGAGACTATCGCTGGCTATTGCTTACTTAAATAGTGTAACTTTTCACAACGCCCATAATTAAAACGAGAAGGCACCAATATTGAGATACTTTGCATTTTCACTTTTATTAATAACGCTTTCAGCAAACAGCTATGCTTTTGATCCCAAGCAAGCACAGCAATCGCACAAGGTGATAGTGGAATGCAAAGACATCGCGTGGTCAGACATTCAAACCCTTGTAGAACCCTACTTATCTGACGATCTTAATGCTGCCCTTGTTATGCAGGGGCAAAGTGCCAATTACAAAGTGTCGTTAGCTGCCGAACAAGTTATTGGTGAACCGGTTCCCGATATAATCAAAACCCTACTGGAATCTATCATAGCCGCAGACTGTTAAAGTGATAGGCCTTGTAGTAACCGAAGAGTAAGTAAGGTTCCCTACCCCACGTCAGCATTTATTCTTTATCTGCGTAATCAATTCTAAACTCTTTTACGCATTGTGCCGTAGCAATATTAAGCCCAAATCAAGATCAGGTCAGCGACCATGATTGCAACGGAAACTGGCTTTATTTAAAGCCCAGAAGGATATTTACAATGGCTAAAAAACCCCAATTAACAACATCAGCTGGCGCCCCAGTTGTCAGTAACGAAACAACCAAAACCGCAGGAGAGCGCGGCCCAGCTCTCCTTCAAGATTATCAGTTGCTAGAAAAACTAGCTCATCAAAACCGAGAGCGTATTCCAGAGCGTGTTGTTCACGCTAAAGGCTGGGGAGCACAAGGTACTTTCACGGTTACCCACGATATTACCGACTACTCTTGCGCCGATATTTTTTCACAAGTAGGCAAGCAAACTGAAGTGCTAAGCAGATGGTCAACCGTAGCTGGTGAATCTGGTGCGGCTGATACCGAACGTGATGTGCGTGGGTTCAGTCTGAAGTTTTATACCGAGCAAGGCAACTGGGATATGGTAGGTAATAATACACCAGTGTTCTTCGTTCGCGATGGCTATAAATTCCCTGACTTTATTCGTACTCAAAAACGTCACCCGAAAACTAACCTTCGTTCACCAGAAGCGATGTTTGACTTCTGGGCAGGCCAGCCAGAAAGTGTACACCAAGTGACTATTCTTATGTCTGATAGAGGTATTCCTGTATCGCCCATGCATATGAATGGTTATGGAAGTCACACTTTCAGTATGTGGAACAAAGACGGCAAACGCCATTGGGTGAAGTTTCACTTCAAGACCCAGCAAGGCATTAAGAACTACACCAATGAAACGTCTGAGCAAATTATTGGTAGTACCCGAGAGAAGTATCAAGAAGAATTGTACAGCGCCATCGATGAAGGCAATTTCCCTAAGTGGACCATGTACATTCAAGCCATGCCAGAGGAAGATGCTGGTAAGCAAGCTTTCAACCCTTTCGACTTAACAAAAGTATGGCCTCATGATGACTACCCGCTTATTCAAGTTGGTGAGTTGGAAATGAACCAGAACCCTGAAAATTATTTTCAAATGATTGAAAATGCGGCGTTCAGCCCATCTAACATCGTTCCAGGTATTGGTTTCAGCCCTGACAAAATGTTGCAGGCACGTATCTTTTCCTATGCAGATGCCCACAGATACCGTTTAGGTACGCATTACGAAGCACTACCTGCTAATGCGCCTAAAAACAGTAAGGTAAACCATTATCATAAAGACGGTGCTATGCGCTTCTTTACTAATGATTTTGGCAACCCTGATGCGTACTACGAGCCAAACCAACACGAAGGCCCTGTGGCAGATTTCTCAGTAAAAGAGCCACCACTTCGCATTGACGGCGATGCAGATAGGTACAACCAAGAAGATGCGGATGTTGATTACGTTCAACCTCGTAAACTTTATGAGATGTTTGATGACGCACAAAAAGAGCGTATGTATAAGAACTACGCGGCGGCCATGGGCCCATGCTCAGATAGCGTGAAAAAACGTTGGTATGCGGTGTTAGAAAAAGTACACCCAGATTATGCAGCAGGTGTGAAACACGCTGTAGAAACCTTGGATACCGACGTTAACACAGTACCTATTACTGAAAACACACCGATTGAAGATAACTAATTTCAATCGGTGACGTTTGAATTAACGTTACGCTTCTATAAAAACGTAAAAGCCCCTAACACGATGTGTTTGGGGCTTTTTTATTACCAAATATAGCAGATTACAACACTAGACCTTTCCCGAAGTTCACAATTAACGTACTAGAGTGCGTATCTACTTCATTTAACCCTTAAAACCTAAACGTACCCAACAGAGTCACCGAGCCAAGCCTACTATCATCGATGTCGTATCCAAGACCAAACCTAAGTGAAGCATGAGGGTTGAACCAATAATTAGTACCTAGCTCTATAACAGAGTCAGTTTCGTCAAAGTCGTTTTCTTCGTGTATTACCATCACACCTACACTCCAATTAGACTTGAAGTAATAGTCAGCATCTAATTCAATTGAAATGTCACTGTCGAACGAAGTCCCTTTCAGCTTTATATCCCAACCAGGCGTAAAACGTTGCATGCTAGTGCCGAAACTTGTGTACCTGGCGAATATGTTAAAGCTGAATTCTGAATCGCTATTTTTATAATCTAGCGAACCACTAACGTCATACGAACGTTCGTCTAAGTCGTAAAAGTCGAACCCCGCACCATACTCCCAATGCTCATTGGCGAATGTTGAGACATCTGCACCGAATCGTTGAAGGGTATCGTCATAGTATTCCCGATCATCTGTAATGCGTCCGTAACGGCCTCTCACTACGAGAGAGTCTGAATAAAACCATTCTCCTTTCACGTTGATACTATCGATATTATCAATACCAAAGTAATCGACTGATAAACTATTGGTACGCTGAAGATAAGGGCTAATAGCCCAAGGTTGCTCGCCAATATTTACGGCATCGAAATAATAGCGATAGCTTACGCCAATGAAGTTGTCATCTGTATCTCTGATATCAGAAATACCAACACCGATTTCGTGTTGTATAGAAGTGTTTTGAGAAGACAAGTCTTGAGCAAAAGAAGAAGAAGCAGATAGCGCGATAGCACACGCAACGGTAGTACGAAACAACATCTAATATCCTTATATATCTAAGCATTCAAACTGTTTTTGATGCTTTTTAAGACGCGTAGAAGACTATATTCAAACTTTACTGAACTCAACCTGAATCAAATTAAGAAATGTAAGAATATATATATTTTAGAAATAGATAGGTTACGCTGGGGAGGTATTTGCTTGAAGCTTCGCGCCCAACATAGGGCGCAAATTCTTAGTTAAACTAGCTCAGTCTTGCTTTTTTAGTAGCTGATAGCTTTATTACTTCTTGTCAGATCTCTCAGCTCTTTTCTTTTTCTTACGCTCGTTCTTTTCAGTTACGATTTTGATAGCTTCCTCTTGCGTTAAATTAGGGTGTTTAGCCACTATTTCTTTAACTCTGTCATCAAATTTTGTCATTTATAAATCTCATATTTTGTATGTTCAATATTTCAGCGGTTCTAGCTTTCAACGTGAATAGATGTGAAGCGGTTCAACTTCTTGCCCAGTTTGCAAATTAAGTCAAGATAAGGAAAAAGCGCACCCTTTATACTCAGATGCCTTCGCACAAATAAGCTAGAACAACACCTTATGCGTGATAACACTATTTTACATCAAACACGGAAATAAAGATGTCGAAATCGAGTTAAAATTTGCGAGGGGTTTTGTGGAGGCTTTGTGGGATTAATTTCGTGGAGACTAATTTTGGGTTAATTTTGTGGACACCCACCATTAGTATTTAATGAAGAGGAAAGCCTTAAGGAAGAAAACGGTAAGGTGATAAGAGGATCAGAGTACTTTGAAACCGTAAGTTAACTCTGACCCATTTTTGCTGCCTCTTTTTAGCGATAGCTATGCAGGTTTAACGTGTAGAACACCTACTTCCACTTTCACCACTTCAGCCGTTGCACCTTTTTTCAGAACAGACGAAGACTTAACAGACCATTCCACGCCAGAAAAGCGCGCTTTACCCGGCTCGCCAGGCGCTACATCACTTTCTAATTCGAATTGGGTACCAATCCAGTCTGACTGTACTTCTTTTGGCGCGCGATCTCGTTGTAGCAACTTCATTGGCCGCCACAGCACAAAGGTAAGTACCGAATCGATAACAGCTATAGCAATAAATGCGTCTAACAATTCCTCATCTAAAATCCCAATATACATAAGGCCTGACGCGAGCATCATGGAGATGCCCAACGTCAAAAGTAATATGGTGGTGAACCCCATCATTACTTCGAGAATAAGCAATGCTAAGCCTATGCCGATTAAAAAATGAGGTAAGTTGGTAAACATATTATCCATTGCTATGCCTTTTTGCCTATTGCGTTCGCAATAGTCATTGCTTGCGCTACAACGCTACCTATTTCTGTTCCGCTGTCAGGCAACAATACAATTGAAGACTCTTTGGCAATTTTCTCTTTTGCTTGAATAGCGCCTTTCGCCAGTTCAAGCTGCACCGCTTTTTGGCCCTCTACCGTGGCTGCCGCTTTACCCACAGTATCAATAGCTTCTGCATCCGCTTGTGCAACCCGAATAATAGCCTGAGCCTCACCATCGGCTTTTAATATTTGTTCTTCTCTGTCAGCTTCCGCGGCAAGCACGATTGCTTGTTTGTCACCTTCGGCACGGTTAATAGCCGCTTGACGATCACCTTCAGATTCTAAAATTTGTGCGCGCTTCAATCGCTCCGCTTTCATTTGCTGTTCCATCGCATCTAGCACTGAATTAGGCGGGTTAATATCTTTTAGCTCGTAACGTAACACCTGAACGCCCCACGGAGCAGCGGCTTCGTTAAGTGCAGACACAATATTCGTGTTTAATAAGTCTCGCTCTTCAAAGGTTTTATCTAACTCCATTTTTCCGAGTTCAGAGCGCATGGTGGTTTGCGCCAACTGCGTTACCGCAAATGTATAGTCTTCTACACCGTAAGTGGCTTTGTAAGGGTCTACAACTTTGAAATACAATACGCCATCAACGCTTAACGTGATGTTGTCTTTAGTAATTGCAGACTGTTCAGGTACGTCACCCGCTTGTTCTTTTAATGAGCGATTTGCCGCAACAGTATCAATAAAGGGAACGATAAAATTTAGACCGGCTTCCAAGGTGGTGTTGTACTTACCAAAACGTTCGATAATGTACGCGCGGTTTTGAGGGACAAATTTTATTGACGATTTTAGGCCAATAACAATAAGCAAAAGTAAGATGACTTGGTACGAAAAAACGTACCCTAATAATGTTTCTAATTCCATTTACCTACTCCTAAACGATTACTACAACAGCTTTTAATTAGCTTTTATATCACAAAATGAAATCACAAAAAGCAGTTTAATTGTCAGTAAATATTACGGTTGAGTCGAATGATTTTATAGCCGATTTATGAAAAGCTATATGGACACCCACCATAATCGGTAAGTAAAAAGTAGGTTTGCCGAGTACCGTAACACTTCGAAATACTAAGCCTATGTTCAAATCTGATAGCGGTTCGTGTGGGTGATTCGCTCCCGCTTATAATGTGGGTGTCTCATTTCACTCTTCTGCATTATCTTGTATGTCTACTTCCATTTTAATAGCTAAACACGGGCTGTAATTTAAAATAAAAGCTCTATTTTCTATTACTTTTTAACATCTTATCCTCTGCTTAAAAAATAACCATTGCCATACATAGAAGTATTATGTAAGTTATACATAACACTCCTATGCAAAGAGACGCTATGGCTTCCACAATTGCAAAAGACTTAGTCGCTGCTTCAGCAACGCCGTTAATCCTCTCTATTTTGAAGAATGGAGACAGTTACGGTTACGAAATTATTCAGCAGGTAAAAGAGCATTCAAACGGTTTGCTTGAATGGGCAGATGGAATGCTATACCCCATTTTGCATCGCATGGAGAAAAACGACTTCATTGAATCCTATTGGGGTAAGGCCGACACGGGTAGAAAGCGAAAGTACTACACCTTGCAGGATGAAGGCCGCAAAGAACTACTTAAGATGCAAGATCAGTGGCATCAGCTATACACTTTACTTATGTCTTTCAAAGGAGAATAACGCATGTTTGATCTCGATAACGCTGTTGAAAATTGGTGTAATAAGGTTGTCTCTCACAACATCTGGGATGCAGATAAAATTGATGAATTGAAAGATCACCTATATTGCATTATCGAACAAGATGTAAATTCGGGCACCGATGAAAAACTCGCTTT
>MDTG01126067.1_pt1 | contig 11817 bp, 9 predicted proteins | sample 811421 | NCBI WGS metagenome assembly MDTG01 (sample SAMN05326645, study PRJNA326480) | marine metagenome | isolation source: seawater | place: Pacific Ocean: South East | collected 2011 | reverse complement strand
TATAGTTATGAAAATGTTATCAAAATTGTTATCATCCACTGTTAATGAGGTTACGGGTGAGCCTAAAGTTTGTATTGGTAAAATTTTAAGCTGATCATTTATAAAATCATAAGCAAATAATTCATTGCTTAAATAATCCGCAAAAATGAAGTGTTCAAAATATTTGCTCTTAGAATCGGTTATAACATCTCCACCAATTATCGCAGCTCTATAGTTTTCAGGTGCATCATGATTGTAAAATACTTTTGGCTTAGTTGCATTTTTCTCTACATATTCTCTAAGATCTCCTGGGGAATTATCAATATATGGGCGCGTATCCCAGAAAGGACGTTGGTCAACTATCGTTGCTTCATAATAAGGCCAGCCAAAGAAAAAAGGTTTTTTTGAATTAGCGAAATCATTTAAATTTATTACATTAAGCTCTTCCATGGTGTATCTTCCAATGTCAGGAATAAATAAATAATTTTTATATTCCATGAATTTCCATGGTTGTCTCAAACCAAATGCCAACACATTATCCTTAGCTACTCCATACCTGTCATGTGAAATCAAATCTACATTGCTAAAATTATTATTTAGAAATAAAAGTTTTCTTTTTGGTGATGTTGTGTCAATTGCTTCATCAAACATATCTCCTACACCAAAGATGAAGTCATTAAAATATGTTGACCAAATTATATTTCCTCCGTAGTGATAACCACTAGTATTAGGAATAGTATAAAGAATTTGTTTAGACTCAAATATAGGCAGTCTATTTTCATTTAAATCAAATTTTGATACTTCTAAGTTATTTTCATTGTTTGTATAAGTTACTATAAAATAATTATCAGTTGGATGAAAAGCTATGGAGAACAATCCAGCAGAGCCCTCACCTATTTCTATTCGATCTAAAACCTTATCTGTTAAATCAAGAAATACATTGTTTTTGTTGTTTTTATATATTTTTCCAGAAACATTTAAGATATATCTGTCACCTTGATAAACAATAAGATTATTAAGGCTTTCAGGGTACTCTTCAATGTTGACAATCTTTGTTCCTAATATACACTCAGAAAAGTTTTCGCTACCTAACCAAGCTTTACACCCAGATTCTTCTGTATTATTAATTTCTATTTTGACAGGTTCTATTATTTCGTTGGGATCTTCATAAGAAACAGAAAAGTTATTTTCGTTGTTTCTCATTTGGAATAAAAATAGCGAAATTGAAATAATTAGAATAAAAAGCGGTACTGCTCTAACAAACTTAACATTAGAAATTTTTTTGAAATCACCAAGGTTTATAAGCAAAAGCAATATATACATCAACACGGGAAATAAAATCATAAATATTATTAATATTCCACGTGATAAATCATATTGTCTAAGTAGATAAAATACTCCTAGAAGTGTGCCGGCGTATAATAAAAATAATTTAAAAATATCAATTAAAACATTCATAGGGTTTTCTGTTGAAAATTTATTTTGAACAAAATAATATATAAAAAGAGTAGTTAAGACACTAATAAAGCTGACTATTAAGTAAGAGTCAATTTCAAAGTATATTGGAAAGTCGACCCTCTCTAAATCACTTTTAATATTTCCAAAGTTGCTTATAGCGACATCTGAATCACGATTTAACAAGCGCCTAAACAAAATAGAATTAAATAAAAATGAGAAAATAAAAATACTTAAGTTTTTTATCATTATTAGATTATAAATATATTTACATATAAAAATTCTATTTACAGATAACCAATTAATTAGATAAATAATATGTAGAAAGATAAGATAAGATAAGGAAATTTTTAGGTATTTAATATAAATAATTTAGATGAAATTATTAATAATTATTAAATTGAAAACAAGTACTTAGTCAAATACATTATAAAAATTTCAAAAAGATCTTATTAGAACTGAATTATTTAAAGCCCCTAAATAAAATAAATAAAAGATGTTTTTAAAATTTACAAAAAGATTATTTGGAAAGATACTGAGTTTAATTGAAAAAAATATTTCAATAAGGTATTTAGGTTCTAGTTATGGTGGCTGGTACATCTTAAATAATTATTTATCAGATAATTTAATAGTAATTTCTGCTGGAGCAGGAGAAGACATATCATTTGACATTGAAATGTTAAACAGCTTTCAATGTAAAGTCTTTATAATAGACCCAACACCAAGAGCTGTTCAGCATATAGAGTATGTTAAACAAAACTTAGGTAAAGGTAAATCATTAGAATACGATCAGAAAACCGGAAAACAGCCTATTGAGGCATACGATTTAACAACAATAAAAATTAGTGATTTTAAATTTATTGAAAAAGCTTTATATAATGAATCAAAAACTAAAATTAAATTTTACAAACCTTTAAATAAAAATTTTGTAAGCCACAGTATATCTAATTATAAAAATGACTATAAAACAGATTCAGATTTTATAGAAGTTTCAACTATTACGTTGAGAGAAATAATGGTTGAAAATAAAATTAAAAATATAGATATATTAAAACTTGATATTGAAGGTGCAGAAAATAAAGTTTTGCCATACATAATAAGAAACAAAATTTTTCCAAAACAAATCCTAGTTGAATTTGATGAAATCAACTCTACCTATATCACCCCATATCTAAAGGCATTATATATTGTTTTTCTTTTAGTTATAAATAAATACAAATTAGTTAAAACTGATAAATTTCCAAATTTTTTATTTGTAAGGTTATAAAATAAATAAAATTTTGATAAAAATAATTATTAAGATATTTTTTCACATACATATTTAGACATAAAATCGAAATTAAAATAAATGTCTTTGATATTATCTAATTCTATTTTCATTTCATCGTATCCACCATTATCAACCTCTTTTTTTAATATTTTTGATATATTGTTAATACTTCGAGGTTTTAAAATTATTGAAAATTTGTTCCAATCAATTTTGTCTTCAAATGGAAGAAAATGGTTATTGGAAATATAAACCGGAACAACTCCATTTATAATTGACTCATAAAGCCTAAAACTTGTAGGTCCAAAACCTCTTGGACATATGGAAAAATATGAATCAAGCATAGTTTTTTTAAAAATATTTTGATTATCAATTGAAATTTCAGAATTCATATCTTCAAGATTTTTTATAAAAAAACTTTTGTCTTTTGATAATTTTTTTTCTAATTTAATTCTTACATTGTGTGTTGGCCTTCCAACATAAGAGCCAATATATTTTTTTTCGTAATTATTATTGGGGTATTTTTTTGTTTGGTATATTAGTGGAAGAGGGATGACTTTCGATTTATTTTTTATAGGAGTATTAAAAGCCCCTCCCATGCTAAAGATTAAAGTGTTGTCTAACTCTACTAATGGGCCTCCGGCATATTGTACGACAGTAAAATATTTTTTTGATTTATCAATAAATTTATTTAGGAAGTTATTTATTTCATTTAAATCTTTTCCATAGTCATTTTTTACTAAATAATTAGTCCACTGAATAGGAATATAATTATATTCAGAACTTATATTGTTTGAAAAGAAATAATTATAAAAGTAAGCTTCAAAATTTATTTTATGATTTTCTACTGGATAATTGTTTATTGAAAAATCTAAAAACTTCTGAGGTATAATTTCTTTCATCATAATGTTTTTTAGATTAATCTCCATGTATATTAAAAAAACTTAAGGTAAATTTTAATCAAAAAATGTAGATTTAATAAGTTAAAAATAGTTCATTCAAAGTTCGATAACACCAAACCTTTCCGAAAGTTTATATAATGTTTAAGTAAACACAAAAATAAAATGTTTTTATCAAATAGATTTATGAATTTAAAATAAAGAAAATGTTTCAAAAATTAAAATTAGTAAACCCAGACCTTTTTATCTCTAACCCTGTTGCGGTCGTGGGTTCAAGTTCAAAAATCTTAAAAGACAAGAATGGAGTAAAGATTGATTCTTATGAAAATGTAATAAGGTTTAATAGGTCTGTAACAAAAAAATTTGAGACTTATGTAGGAAGCAAAACCTCGTTAAGAGTTGTTAATAATCATGTTTTTGATAATTTGGATATTTCAGACAAAGGATATACAAACTCACCTAAAAACTTTGTAAAAAAACTAAAGAATTCATCAATTTTATTTGTTGGCCCTGATGAAGGTCCTTGGGAAAGAAGAAAAAAAAACACCCACAGATCATCTAATTTGTTTAAATTTGACTACGCACAGCTAAATGAAGTTAAAGATATATTAGGAATAAAATCAGAAAAAAATTTGCAAATTGGCACAATCGTACTTGGCATATGTATTTTATCAAATATCAAACCACATATATTTGGTTTTGATTTAATTAATACAGAAAGAACACACTATTTTGAATCAAGACCTAGTTCAAGTAGTCACGATCCAGAAGCTGAGACTCAGGCTATAAGAAACTTGGTAGAAAAAGGCCAAATAATTTGTCATTAGTATTTATAAAGAGCTGTCAAACACAATAAAATGTTTAGATATTGTGAAGTAAATAATTTTCAAGAAAAATTATTATAGGTTGATGGTAAAGATAATTGCAGAACTTGGAATTAATCACGAATCCAATGAAAAAATTGCAGAAAAATTAATTGAAAATGCTTATAAATCTGGTTCTTGGGCAATAAAGTTTCAGTATAGAAATTTAAACAGTTTTTATAGCTCAACTAACGAAATTGGAGATGAGTTAATAAACGATCAATTACAAAATACACAGCTAAGTTTATCAAAAATTAAATTATTAACTGAATTTGCACATAAAAAAGGTTTAAAAGTCGGAATAAGTTTTTTTACATTAAAAGATTTTGATGAAATTATAAAAAAAAATATAAAATTTGATTTTTATAAAATACCATCTGCAGAGTTCTCAAATACAGAGCTTGTAAGAAAGGTCTTGAAACATAAAATAATGGTAATCATGTCAACTGGGGGACATACCTTAAGTGAAATAAAATCTCAATTAAAAAAATATAGTTTTCAATCTACAGATGTACTGATGCATTGTACCTCTAACTATCCAACAGAAATAGGAAGTCAAAACTTGAGTGCTATTTCTGAGTTAAAAAAAATAAAAAATATCACTGTTGGATACTCAAGTCATGATATAGATTATGAAGTAACATTTCTAGCAGCTGGATTAGGTGCAGAGTATATTGAAAGACACATAACTTTAAACAAATTAGGAAAAAGCTTGGATGACAGCTCAAGTTCTGAATTGGAAGAATTTTACTCAATTAATAAGATTTTAAATAATTTTGAGACAATTATGGGAGATTCAAAAAAACCGGTTAATCAGGGTGAAATTATGAATATGCAGAACCTTGGAACAGGTGCTTACAGCATCTCAAATATAGGAAAAGGGAAGTTTATTTCTAGTAAAGACATTGAAATAAAAGCTCCAAGAATAGGGTTAACTTTAAATGAGCTTAAACAATACTCACAGCGTCCATTAATAAAGAATGTATCAAAAGACGAACCATTAACTAGAAGCCATTTTTTTAATTCAATAATGTTAAATAAAAACGATTTTGAATTTATTGAAAAATCAAAAATTTCAATTCCTATTAGGTTTCATGATATGTATTCAATATTTAAAATTTTTAAAACTTCTAATTTTGAATTTCATTTATCTTATCAAGACCTAGATTATATTTCAGATTCCCTTTTTCAAGATATACAAATCTTTGAAAATAAATCATTTTCTTATCATTTGCCAGATTATTTAAATAATTATCAATTGTTTGATCCAATTAGTAAAAATAAGATGATAAAAAAACATTCTTTAAAAAATTTACATAAAATAATAAACCTTAGTGATAAATTATCTAACGATAGACAAATTTTTGTTTCAAGTCTAAGTCAAAATACTTTTAAGGATAAAAAAGAATATTATTATAAATTGAAGTTGTTTATTGATAATTTACACTCCAAATATAATATATTATTTTTACCCCAGTGGCTTCCCAAAAAAGCATGGTATTTTGGGGGGTCTTATGACATTAAATTGTTTTCATCTTTTGAAGATATTGAATTTTTGCATGAATTTGATATCAATATTTGCTTGGATACCGCACACTTAATAATGGCAGCAAATTTTGCAAAAGAGGACTGGCGCGTTTGGTTTAAAGAATTAAAACCTTTAATAGGACATCTTCACTTATCAGACTCGTACGGAAATGATGGTGAAGGGGTAGAATTTGGTAAAGGAGATTTAGGAGACCCTTCGAGTATTTTAAGAATGGAAAAAGTAAAAGTTCTTGAAGTCTGGCAAGGCCATTTAGATAATTTTGCTGGATTCAAAAGTGCAATACGACATTTAAGGAAAAAGTATTAAAACTAATTTTTTTATAACTGGTATAAATGGACAAGATGGTGCTTTTTTAGCTAAGAAAGCACTCGATGATGGACTAGATGTTATAGGCTTACAAAGACCTAAACCCGATTATAGAAAAGAGCAAGTTACATATAGGCTAAAAGAGCTAGATATATATAAAAGAATTAGTCTAAATGTAATTGATTTAACCAATAAAGATAAAGTAGAAGATTTAATTAAAGAATATAAGCCAAAATATTTTGCACATTTAGGATCACAAAGCAGTGTAAAAAAGAGTTTTGAATATAAAAAGCTTACAGAAGAATCTAATTTAAGAATCACAGAAAATATTGTTAATGCAATTGATAAATATTCAAAAGACACAATCTTTTTCTTTCCATCTTCAGCAACTATTTATGAAGGATATGAAAATGTTCAGGTAGATGAACTAACAACCCCTCTTCCTAAAACAGAGTACGCAAAATCAAAATTTGCTTCACAAGAATATATATCAAAAAAAATAGATGAATATGATTTGCAATTAAATAATGGAATAATGTTTAGTCACGAGTCAGAATACAGAAGGCCTAATTTTTTTTCAAAGAAAATTACACAGTTTTTAGTTGAATATAAATATTACGGCAACAAAAATTTAAAAGTAGGCAATCTACTTATAGAGAGAGATATTGGATATGCAAAAGAATATGTGGATGCAATTTACAAAATTATAAGATCAAATAATAGGCAGAATTATATTGTTTCATCCAACAAGTTGTATAAATTAAGTGATTTTATTAATGAATGTCTTGATTTATTAGAGATTGACTACGAAATAGTGTCGAATAATAAAAAACTAGCATACATAGATAAGAAAAGTAATTTTGAATTTATTTCATCAGAAGATAATGAATTTAGAAAATATGATTTAATTGGAATTAAAGGAAATAATAGTAAAATTTTTAAAGAGTTGAATTGGAAGCCAAAAATTCAACTTAAAGATATATCAAAAATAATGATTGATTATGAGCTTAAAAATGAAACACACTGAAATAAAAAACATATTAACTGGACCCATATTCACAGTTTTTACTTCTTTTTACAAAGATGGAAATATAAATTTTTCAGAAATAGAATCTTATCTAAAATTTTTATATGAAAAAAATGTAAGAAATTTTTATGTTATGCCTTACAATTCTCGTTACTCACAGTTAACTGAAGAGGAAATATTTAAATTAAATGAATTTGTTATTCGTACTGTTAAACAAATTGATAAAAAAAACTTTGTAATAGTAAGTGATTGCATTCATGGACCAACAACTTTGTCTACGGAGTATGGTCACAAAGCATTTGAAAATGGTGCAGATATGTTTGCTTCAATTGTAAGAGAAAAATATTTTTCGAATGAACAAATTATTAACCACTTCAATTATTTGTCTGAAAAACTATCAATGCCTCTTCTCGTACACGAGATGCCTTTTTTATCCGGATATGATGCAAAAAACCTTAAATGGCCCTTAAATTTATTAGATGAGTTAAAAAATATTGAAAATATTGTTGCTATTAAAGAAGATGCTAAAGATTTGGAATATGGAAAAAAAGTAATTGAAATCTTAGAACCAGAAATAAGGATTATTTTTGCTGGAAAAAAAAGATATATAAAGGATTTATATCCTCATGGATTAAAAAGTTATCTCAATGGTACTTCAATTGTAAATCCTGATATAGCATTTACATTCTGGGATTCACTTAACAAAAGTGATGATTTTATTGTCAATTCAATACTAAATCAAATTGAAGATCCGTTTTGGGACAATATTGTCAAAAAATACGGTTGGCACAGATCAAATAAAGCACTCCTACATTCCGCTGGACTTATGAGTAGATATGATAGGTTGCCAATGCAGCACTTAAGTAAAGTTGAGTTTGAAGAAGTTAAATCATTTTATGAAGAGCAGAAAACAAAATTTTTAGGTCCAAAAAAATTATGATATATGCTTTTATACCTGCTAGAAGCGGATCAACAAGATTGGTTAATAAGAACATCTTAAAGCTCAAGGACAGAAAGCTTTTTGAGTGGAGTATTGAATTTGCAAATAAGTTAGAAAAAATTGATAAAATTATTTTTTCAAGTGATTCAATCAATTACATTAATATATGCAAAAAACTTAAGTTAAATAAAGAACTAATAATAGATAAACGAAATAAAAAAAATTCTAGTTCACAAATAAAAATTTTTGATTATTTAAAATCAGATTTTCTAACCAACAATAATTATCTTAAAAAAAATGATGTACTGATGATGCTGCTTCCAACACAACCTTTTAGAAGCTTATCTCAAGGAAAAGAAATGATTGATTATTATGAAAAATACAATCAGAATATTTTTTCTTGTCGAGAACATTCATTTCCACTCAGTTTTTCATTTGAGATTAATTCAGATAAATCTTACAAAACTCTTTTTGATGACTCACCCTTAGTAACTGGAAATACAAGAAGTCAGGACCAAAAAACCTACTATCATCCAGATGGATCTATTTATATATTTAGCGTTAGTAGTCTAGAACAAAATAATTCATCAATTTACCACAATGCACGACCATACATTTTAGATAACAAAAACTACATTGACATTAATAACGAATCGGATTTGTTATTAGCTGAAAGTTTTGATTCAAAAGTTATTACTAAATAATGTTGAAATTATTAAATAAAGCTAAACATTATATAAATAGAAAGTATTTTAAAAACTTAAAATATGAATTTGAATAATTTATTCCCAATTCCAAAGGAAACTCAAAGGATATAAACGAACTGATAAAAGTTAATGTAAAAAATTTAACGACCAATTTATTAGATATAAAAAACTTTTTCAAAAAGGCTAAAGTTCAAAGAATTACATCTTTAAAAGTAAATAAAGAGTTGCAGGAAAGGCTTGGAATTTTATTTAATAATTATGGGTCTGACAAAACTGTACATGGATATGACGTACTGTATGCAAAAATTCTTAAAGAAATTTCTCCTAATCCAACAATCTTAGAAATTGGTATAGGTTCAAATAACATAACAATACCCTCAAACATGGGAAAAAAAGGATTTCCCGGAGCTTCTTTGAAAGCTTTTGCTGACATCTATCCCAATGCAGAGATATTTGGAGCAGATATTGATGAACAAATATTAAATAATTTTAAAAACGTAAAGATGTTTTACTTGGATCAAAATGATTTAAAAACTTACAACAATGATATGATCAATGAAAAATATTTTGATTTGATTATTGATGACGGCTTACATATGCAGTCAGCTAACTTAAATACTTTAATATTTGCTTTGGAAAGACTTAAACCTGGTGGGGTTTTAGTAATAGAAGACATTACTATTTCAGCTCTAAACACTTGGCATATAGTAGATGGATTGTTGAAAGATCCATATAAATTATCTTTATATAAATGTTTTGATAATTATGTTGTAACTGTAGAGTTAAAAAAATAAATCAGTTAATTAATAAAAAAAACATCAGATAAAATAGTATTGTGCAATTCATAAAAACATTATTTGAAGACGTTTTATATGTATCAAAAATTACGGGAACTCAAAAAAAGAAATTACTCATCGTAACTTCTGTTCTATGCAGCCAACTTGCAGTTTTAGTAGATGTCTTTTTAATTGGTCTCTTTGCTTTTTTAATTGCTGATCAAAAAACAAATATTGAATTTGTAGATGAAATAGCAACATATTTTGATTCAAATAGATATTTAATACTTCTTATTGTGCTACTGAGATTTATATTTTTATTTTTGCAGAGCTATATATTAAGACGTATTGAGTTTACAGTAACTAAAAATCTTAAGGAATTTATACTCAGAAGAATTTTTGAGAGGAGAACTTATTCAATATCTGATGCTTATTTTTACACTAATGACTTAAGTGGCCATATAGGTTATTTTTATTCAAATTTCGCATCTTTTTTAAATAGTTGTATAAATATTTTAGTTTTTGGCTTATATCTTCTTATTTCTAATTTTGAAGTATTAATAATTTTTACAGCCGGTTTACTTTTATTATTTTTTCCTATTAAAAAACTAATCAAGATAACAAGAAACTACGTTGACAAAACATATTTCGTAGCAAGAGAATCAATGAGTGAAATAGAGAGGGTCATTGAAAATCTTTTTTTAATTAAAATATTAAAAAAAGAAGACTCTGAGCTTTTGAAGTTTTCAAACACCCTATCATTATTAAATTCTCATATGCTTAATAAACATATTTTTAGTATTTTGAATGGCTATCTACCAAGTTTTCTAACTCTATTTATATTAAGCATTATCATTATTTTTTTTGGAAGTATAAAACTTACGCTAGATTTTATAGGTGTAACACTGAAACTCTTTCAATCCGTCTCACAAGTTACTACAGCATTTTCAAATATAATTAATTCACATGTCCACATTAAGAGATTTATAGAACTTGAATTTCACGAAAATAATCCAAATGAAAATAATTTTCAATTGATTGAAAACAACAAACTTAAACTTAAAAATGTTGATTTTAAATATCAAAATTCAGATGAATTTATTTTTGAAAACATAAGTTTAGAATTTGAAAAAGGTTCACACACAATAATTACCGGAGAAAATGGTAGTGGTAAAAGCACGTTACTTGGTTTAGTAGCGGGAATATTTTATCCCCAGAATGGTACAGTTGAAACTTTTTCAAAAAAGTATGGTTATGTGAGCGCTCAACCATATATATTTAAGGACACTCTTTATAACAATATTATGTATGGAAATGAAGATATAAAAGTGCAAGAAAGTGACCTTATCAAAACATTGAAAGATTTCAAAACATTTAAAAATGAGTCAGAATATAATTTAGAACGCTTAGTTAGTAATAAATCACTCTCATCAGGGCAAATGCAAAAAATTGGCTTCGTAAGAATTATGGTATCTAAACCAGACATAATTTTACTTGATGAATCTACATCGAACTTAGATAAAGATTCTAAAGAAATAGTATTTAAAAAGTTGAAAGATAATCATTCTACAGTTATTAATTCAACTCATGATCCAGAAAATTTTGATTTTGTTGATAATCACATTCAAATACAAATTATTGATGAGAAAAGAAAAATAGAAAAGATTCTTTAAATAAAATTAATTAATCACTAACTGTATTAGTTATTGAATAGAATAGTTCTTAAGCAGTTATGAATAATGATTTGAAATCCAGAATTGAATTTTATGGTAATCCAGCAGGCTTAGGCAATAGATATGAAGAGTTAGTAAGGTTATCAAAATTTGCTGAAGCTGAAAATTTACATATAAACTACTTTTGGAATAATTCGCATAAATTTAAATACAAAAACAAATTTAAAGCTAAAAATATTAGCATCAAAGAGATTGCATACTTAAAAACTTGGCCTACAACCAATTTTGAATCCTCTAGGCATTGGAGAGAGTATATTTCTTCACAACCTATATCAAATTATGAAAATGTTTCTTTAGATATAACAAACCCAAAAAT
>MDTG01122530.1_pt1 | contig 11817 bp, 11 predicted proteins | sample 811421 | NCBI WGS metagenome assembly MDTG01 (sample SAMN05326645, study PRJNA326480) | marine metagenome | isolation source: seawater | place: Pacific Ocean: South East | collected 2011 | reverse complement strand
TTTAATAATAACCTAATACAGGTTATTTTGTTTTCAATTATTTTAATTAGTTTACTTTTGTATATATTTACTAATTTTTATATATCGTTTATTTTTAACTTAATAAGTTATATATCCATAATAAAATTTAGTAGAAAATGAATCTTTCAGAAAAAAACCAGAGAAATCATTATAATTCAATATTTTTTAAAGAAAATTATAAGCATGAAAATTATGGATCATTTTTAATGAGAAAGGAAATATCTAAAAATTTTTTTTTAAATTACTCAAAAAAAAAAAATTTAGGTAAAGTTTTAGAAATTGGATGTGGCAACGGAATGTTGAGCCAATATTTAAAAGGTCATTATAAATATTTTTGTGGTGTTGATATTGCAACGCGTGCAGTTAACTTCGCTAATACAAAATTTTCTGAAAAAAAAAAAATTGAATTTAAAAAATTTAATATTTGTAAAAAAATAAGTTCTTATGAAAAATTTGATACAATTATTTTTAATAGTTCATTACACCATATGCCATTTACAGAAAATCTATTCTTTAATATCAAAAAATTTTCAAAAAAAAAAACTCTTATAATTTTTCTTGAACCTCATTCTAATAATAAGATATTTCAATTAACAAGGTTCTTAAGAGCAAAATTAGATAAGAGTTTTACTGAAGATCAACAGTTTTTTGTACCAGAAAAGTTAAATTTGAGGTTTGAAGAAAATGGATTAAAAATTCTTAAGAATGAGTATTATGGTTTTTTAACACCTGCATTTTCCGAGGTGAGCTTTCCACCTGAATTTATTTTTAAATATTTTGCAAAATTATTTATAATTATAGATAGGTTTTTTTATAACATTCTACCAAAATATATTTTAAAATTTTCTTGGATATATGGAACCTATTGTAGAGTTAAATAATTTTCTTAAATCGTTATTTTTATCTATCAATAAAAATATTTATTATTTCTATGCTTCTATAATAAGTTTTATTTTATCAATAATTCTTTTAAATGTATTAAACGTGATATTTCAACCTTTACTTGCTGCAAAACTTACTCTGATTTTTGTTTTTTTCTTAAATTTTTTAATTTTAATAAAATTTTATAAAATTAAAAAAAAAAAAGAAATATTATTTTTCTTATTTATTATTAGTTCATTATTTTTTAGAATAATTGAGTATTATCTTTTTAAATTGGGTTTAGATTACATAAATAATATTAATTTACTTTGGATATCTGTCTTTCTAGGAAGCTATATTGTAAAATTCCTCTTTTATAATATAGTTTTAAATAACAAATTTTTCCATAATGGTTAATTATTTTTTGTTTTTTACAATTGTAATTATTTTTCATATTTTTTTAATAAATATTTCAAAAAAAATTTTACCAATCATTTTAGTATTTTTTTTTATAAAAATTTCTTTAATTTTAATAAATAATAATTTTTTTTATCTTATGGATGGAAATGCTGATGCATTAAATTTTCATAAGGTTATGTTAGATTATTCAGAAAATGGCTTTATATTTTATGATGGATTAAATGATGTTTATGCTTTATCCCAAATCGGGGGATATATTTATTCTTTATTTGGTGAGGATATAATGTTTATGCAATTAATTTCTTTATGTATCTCATCATTATCTCTCATTTTTTTTTATATGTGTCTACGGGAGATAAAGCTTAATCAATTTGAAATTAATCTATCTTGTTTAATATTTTGTTTTCATCCATTTTTATTAAATTACTCAATACTAACAATGAGGGAAATTTATGCTGTTTCTATATTATTGTTGTCTTTATTATTTTTTTTAAAATATTTTAATACCAAAAATTTTATATTTCTTATCATAGGCTTTTTTCCCGGTATTTTAATTTATTTTATAAATGGAGGCTTATTTGTAATGTATTTTATTTTATTATTATTTTCTTTAAAACCATATCTTTTTAATAAAAAAAAAAGTTTTTTATATATTTCAGTAAGTTTTTTTTCTTTCTTCATTTTAGTTACTTTAACTTTGTATTTTTTAATTGAAATATTAAATGTTCCATATTTAAGAAATGTGAAAGAATTGTTATTTGAATTAAATCCAGCGAAGATAATTTCAGCACAAACGTACATTCAAATGAAATCCTCTTCGCAAGCTAATTATCCGTTATTCTTGATCTCTAATGGTGAAATAGTTGACTTTATTTTACGATCAATTTTAAGATATTTTTATTTTATGTTTAGTCCATTTCCGTGGGATATTAGTACTCCTAAACAAATAATAGGTTTATTAGATCCATTTATTCATATTATTTTTTTTATAATCATTTTTCAAAATTTTAATAAGATATTGCAAGATGAAAAACTCTTTTTTCTTTTAATTTTATATATCGCACTAACATTCACTTATTCTTTTGGAGTAGGGAATTTTGCCCAGGGCATAAGACACAAAACTAAATTTATTCCAATTTTAATGCTTATAACTAGTTCATTTTATTTACGAGCTTTTAAAGATTTTTTCGTGGGTCCTAGATTTAGAAATAAAATTATGAAAAAAATCATAAAGTGAAAAATAATAAATATTAATATAATTTGTCCATATTTGACTTTAGAATTTGAGTTTATTAGAAGATCTTCAACTTTATTAAATGGTCTTTGCTTAATATTTTTAATATTTATTAAATCAGTTAATTTTTTGGAAGAAAGTCTCTTATCTAGCAATTTATTTCTATTGTTTATAATTAGTTTGAATTTTTCAGTATAACTTTCAGAGATAATATCGTCCATAATTGCTAAGCTATTAACTTTCTCTTCTCTCACTAAATTTACTTGAGATAATAATTTTTTCTTAAGTAAGACCTCAGTGTCAAAAAAAATTTTTGAAATTATTTCCTCTAGTTTAACTGTATCTTTATTTTGTTGCTCAAGCATTATTGTGTATTTGTCTGCTTCATTTATTTTTGAAATCTTCATTAGTAGTTTTGTCTCTTTAGCAATTAATCCATCAAAAATATTTTGAAAATTTCTATAAAAATATTCACCATCAACCTTGTATGAAGATCCTGTATCAAATAAAATTTTGTTGTCGCTTTGTACAATGTAAAGATTAAGCAGACTATTATCTAATTCTGTACCTGCATGAATTGATATATCTAAAATTTCACTGTCATCAATTTTTTTTGATATAAATGATAATATAGAGACATTTTCATTTTTTAAAAATGTAAAAGATGATACTATTGTTAAGATGGAGCTTAAAATAAATATTAAAACAAATTTTGATTTGTAAGTTTTTTCTATTTTATTTTTATTAATACTATTCATATGTAAACTTTATTATATTATTTAAATGAAAAGAAAATAAAAACATTAAATAATTTATTAATCACTTTTAACTAAAATCTTATATAATTCAAAATACTTTAATGAAAATTTTACACATTATATCGGGTTTAGGCATTGGTGGAGCTGAAAATACTTTATATAACCTTGTAAAACATGACAGTAGTAATATTCATGTAGTAGTTTCATTATCTAAACCAATATTTTTTGAAAAAAAAATTAAAAAAGCTAATGTAAAAGTATTTAATTTTGACTTTAAAAAATCATTCCTAAAAAGTTTTTATAATTTAATTTGTTTTATAAAAAAAAATAAGCCAGATGTAATTCAGTCATGGATGTATCATGCTGAGTTTTTAACTATTATCTTTAAAATATTTGTCTCCTCGAAAATTTCGTGGAATATAAGAAACTCTACTCCATATTCTAAATCATTTAAATTTTTAACAAGATTATTAATATCAGTAAATGCTCTTTTTTCTCATTTTGTACCTGGGCGAATAATCTCATGCTCTAAAGAGGCAACTAAAAACCATATTAATATTGGATATAACAAAAATATTTTTTTTAATATTCCTAATGGGGTTGATTTGCAAAAGTTTACTATTAAAAATAACAAATCTAGAAAAAAGTTTATCATAGGGTGTGTTGCTAGATGGAGTCCACAAAAAGATCATTTAAATTTAATAAAAGCATTAAATTTATTGATTAAAAATGGTTACAAAAACTGGGAATGTTTGCTTGTAGGTAAGAATATAAATAATAGAAATAAATATTTAACAAAAAAAATTAAATATTACTCCCTTAAAAAACACATAAGACTTTTAGGACCACTAAAGAAAATCAATAAGTTTTATAAAAATATTGATTTATTAGTATTACCAAGCAAAGATGGAGAAGGATTTCCAAATGTAATCTTAGAAGCTTATGCATCAGGTGTTCCATGTATTTCAACTAACATTGGTGACGCTAAAGAAGTTATTTACAACAAAAAGTATCTTATTGAGCCAGAAAATGATAAAATTTTGTGTAAGGCTATTCTTGAAACATTTAGTGATAAATATGTTTATTCAAAAAAAAATAGACTGAGCTTGAGAAAAAAGGTAACAGAAAAATATTCTATTAAAAGAATGATTAATTCATATAAATTAGTTTGGGATAAAATATAATATTAATGTTTCAATTGAATTTAATTTTTTAATCTTTAACTATGAATGATAAAGTTGCTATATTAGGTGCGGGCGCTTCTGGTTTTGGAACTTATTTGGGACTAGTTCAAAATGGTTATAATAAAATAGACATCTACAATTCAATAAATAAAAATAAAATAAGATTTAATAAGATAAACAACTATGAAAATTTTGATAAACAGATTAAAAACTTTTACTCAATACTAAAAAGTTTGAAAAGTTATGGAATTTTAAATCGTAAATCATATTTAGGAGCATATTTAGATGAAATTAAAATTAATAAAAATATTATATATAATAGCAATATAGAATACGGTTTAACTAATTTTTGGGGAGGCATTTTACAAGATTTTGACAATTTATATTTATCAAGCAATGAAGTTTTAAAGAAATCGTATGATCTTAATGATCAATATAAAAAAATATCTAAAATAATACCAGTAACTGATCCTGGTTTAAACCACAAGTTTTTAAGCTCCATTTCAAATAAAGATCAAATAAATATTTCAAACTTAAATTTAAAATTAAAAAATTTTCTCAATAATCAGAGTCAAGTAAACCATTTTGTAAGTTCTGTATCATTAGAAGAAACAAAAAAAAACTATAATGAATGCTTATGTATAATCGGCGCTTGCTCAATACATTCAATATTTTCAACAGAAAACTATTTTAAATCACAAAAAATTAAAATTATAAATCAAGAGATTGAAAAAATAAATTTTAAAACAAATGAAATTATTTTTTCAAACGATAAAAAGAAATATGACAAGATATATATTAATTTAGGTCCATATAATTCTCAAAAAATAATTTTAAAAAGTTTAGGACTTGAAAAAGAGGAGAATATACTTGTTAAAGATGGAACTAACTACGTTTTTCCGTTGTATTTTAATGGGAAAATTGATTTTGAAACTACAAAAGAATTTTTTAATTTAACTAATAATGTAATAAATTTTAAAAATCAAAATGATGAAACAATAACCTTACAAATTTACCCTTCAACAGCTCATATTATGCGGTCACTTTTACCGAATTTTTTGTTTGATGTGTCAAATCAAATTTCAAATTTGCTTTTAAAAAGGATATTGTGGGTAAAATGTTACTTACCTTACGGATCAGAAACTCAAAAAAATTTTTCAATGGTTGGAAATGAGTCTTTTGAGATAAAGGATGAAAAAATAATTGATAAAAATAAGAAATTTATATTTAAAAAAATTAAAGGAATTTTCAAAAAAAGCCAATTTTTTCCTCTAAATTTAAACATGAGCAGTAGAACAAGTTCACATTACAGCGGTTGTAATCCAAATATTTTAAAAATATTCGATGTAAATAATTCTAAAATTTCAGATAAAATTATTTTATCAGACTCTACTCCATGGAACTCTGTTCCTAGCCAATCTCCTACTTTTACGATTATGGCGAGTGCAATGGATATAAGCTCTAAAAATCAATAATTTATTGTTTAAACCTTGAATTTATTTAGAAAGAAAAATGCTATATTAGTTTACTCATGATATTTCCAAGACAAAAATTATATAAAATAAATTTTATAGGATATTTAATTGAATTTTTTAAAAATTTTTTTTTCAAGGATAGTGATAAAAAATATGAATTTGAGAAAAATAATTTTCAAAAAAAATTTTATGAAGAGTATGGGCTTAAAGAAATAATTCCAACAACAGCTGGTCGTGTTGCATTTTATTATGCTGTAAAATCTTTAGTTGATAAAGAAAAAAATAAAGTAATTATTTGTCCATTTACTATTTTTGACATGATAAATATGATTAAATTGGCAGGCGGACAACCTATATTTATTGATACAGAGCCAAACACAACTAATATTGATATAAAAAAATTAGAAAATATTATTTCTGTGGATAAAAGTACGGCAGCGATTTTAATAACTCATTATCATACTTTAGATAAGAATTTTAAAGAAATTAGGCATTTGTGTAAAAAATATAATATAAAAATTATTGAGGATTGCGCAATATCAATTGGTTCAAAAAAAACATTTTCCGAATCAGATTTTGTCTTTTTTAGTTTTGGTATATTTAAATTTATTTCTACTTTTATAGGGGGGGCACTTTATATAAAATCTGATGAGACAAGAAGCTTAGTTAATAAAGAGTTAAACAATTTCGAAATAATAAAACCAATAGATTATTTCTTTTTTTTTATTAAAGGATTGAAATTTAAAATAGCTTTAAATAAATTTTTTTTTAACCTATTTATTTTTCCAGTAATAAAATTTGGTCAAAATAATAATGTTACTTTTATCAAAGATTTGGTAAACAATGATCCAAGCCCATTTTTGAGAAATAAATTAGATAATTACATGCAAAAAAGATTGTCACCTTTTCAAATGAGGGAAATTGTAAAACAACATGATTCTTTGATAATAAATAAAAATAAAAGATACGAAAATTATCTTATTTATTATGAAAATCTTAAAAATCTAAAACATGTTTTTGTACCAGAATATCCTAATAAAGACGAGGATTGCTATTTGGCTTTTCCAATAGTTTTAAAAAAAAAAAAAGAGTTTTTAATCAAGTTAATAAATTCTGGTTTTGATCTTTCCGAGAATTTTTACCGTAATTGTTCAAATTTGAAAATTTTCGAGAAGTTAAGTACTGGTCAATTAGAAAATATAAACTATTATTCAAATAACATTCTTTTATTACCGTGTTACCCCGGTATATCCAAACAATACTTGGTAAAATTAACAGATGAAATAAAAAAAATTGATCAATTAATATAATAAAAAATTATTGAAATGATTAAGTCAAAATTAAAAAAACATTTTTTTATTATATCAAAAATTTTAATAATTTTTGCATTAGCTATAATTTATTTTTTTGTACCATACGAAGTTATGTATGGTTCTGATGTAAAAAAATATATAATACTTCAAAATGAATTATCTACAGATTTATCAAGCTTTTTTAAATATCTTTTTAATTTTAGATTTGATGGACCTTTATTTTTTTTCACCATTTTAATTTATAAAATTTTATTATCAATTGATGTTTATGTTCAATGGGAGAAATTATTTATTTTTATTAACTTGCTCTCTTTTTTCTCTATCTTTTTAATAACTTCAAAAATTTTAGAAATTAAGGATAATTTAAGTTTTATTTTATTTACAATATTATTTTGGTTTAATTTAGAATATTTTAGCTGGAATTTTTATACATTAACTGACATTATCTTCTCTTTACTCATCGTAAGTTTTTTATTTTATTTAATTAATAATTCAAAAATTATTTTTTTTATTATTTTATTAATTATATTTTTTAGATCTACTAGCGTAATATTATTTTTATTTTTGTTTCAATATTTTTTTGTATTATATTTTTTTAAAAATAGAATAAATTTATCAAAAATCATATTACTTGTTTTATTTTTTAATTTTTTAATCCTTTTTCTTAGTTCACTTGGCTATAATTATTTAGATCTTGGTGACAATCAGCTTCAAGAAAAAATAAATTTTTTTAAAGAAAGATTATCAAGAGGTGTAGTAATTGATGATAGACCAGAAACCTATCTTTCTGGAAAAGATAGCACTTTTTATTATTTTAAAATTATGACATTAAGATATATTTATTTCTTTGCTCCTTACGCTCAAGATTTTAGCTTAATTCACAAACTATATAATATAAGCTATTTTTCTATCATTTATATTTTAATCATTTACTGTTTATTCAATTTTAAAAAAAACAGGAAAAAAGAACAAATGGTAATTGTAATTATGATTTTGTTTATAACCTCTTTTGCTTTATTTCATTCCATTTATTTAATTGATTATGATTGGAGGTATAGGATGCCAACATATGTACCAATGTTAATTATATCTTTTTTTGGTTATAAATTATTTTTTAATAGATATATTAAAAATTTACTTTTAAAGTAAATTTTTTAATTAATTAAATGTTTTAATCGTCTAGATGATATTTTAAACAAATGTACCTTTCAATTTTAATACCATGTTTGAATGAAGAAAAAACGTTAGAATTTTGTATAAAAAAAGCGTCAAAATTTTTAAAAAAACAAAAATTTAAATCTGAAATTTTAATAGTTGATAATGGTAGTACGGATAAAACTGTCAATATTGCAAAAAAAAATGGTGCTAGAGTTGTTGTTGAAAAAATTAAAGGTTATGGTTCAGCAATATATACAGGCATAAAAAGAGCTAGAGGTGAATATATTATTATGGGAGATGCAGACGGTAGTTATGATTTTAGTAATCTACAGGCATTTATTAATATGTTTAATGAGGGGTATGATTTAGTTTGTGGAAATAGGTTTAAGGGTGGTATAGAAAAAGGTGCCATGCCCTTTTTGCATGAATACTTGGGCAATCCTGTACTCAGTTTTATTGGAAGATTATTTTATAAAGTAAAGTTGGGAGATTTTCATTGCGGATTAAAAGGATTTAAAAGATCATCAGTTTTAAAATTACAGCTTTTTGCAAAAGGTATGGAATTTACCAGTGAACTACTTACTAAAGCAGTGATTAATCAATTAAAAATTACAGAAGTTGCTGTAAGATTATATAAAGATAGAAGAAATAGGAAACCACACCTTAATACATGGTTAGATGGTTGGAAAAATCTTACATATTTATTTTACTATTCTCCAAAATGGCTTTTTTCAATACCAGGAAAATTATTATTTATTTTAGGAGCTTTTTTATCTCTTCTTACTATAAAAGGAACATTTGTTGTAAGTGAAAATTTATATTTAGATATTTTCACTTTATATGGTGGATGCACTATGATGTTAATTGGGTCACAAATGTATATTTTGGGTTTATATTCGAAAATCATAAGAAATAATGATGACTTAAAATTTTCTAAGTTAAGTCTAAATCTACTAATGATAGCCTTTTTTTCATTTTTTTTGTCAACTATAGGAATAGCTTTTTCAGTAAATTATTGGTTAACAAACGAACCTTTACTTGTAAATTTTAAAATTTTAGGAAGATACTTTGTGCCATCTATAACATTAATTTTATTTAGTTTTCAAATAATAATAAATGTTATTTTATTTAGTTTCTTGAAAAGAAATTAATGAAAATTTGTATTGTAGGCGGTGGATTTTATGGATGTTATTTAGCATATAAGCTTAGGCAAAAATATCCACATAGCAAAATAGCTCTTTATGAAAGAAATAAGGATATTCTTCAAGAATCTGCAATAAATAATCAATACAGACTTCATTTAGGTTTCCATTACCCCAGATCAAGTAAGACTATAAAAGAAACTTTTTTTGGAGCCAGTATTTTTCTTAAAGAATTTAAGAGGTATATTTACTTTCCTAAAAAAAATATCTATGCAATTCATAAAAATAGTAAAGTAACTTTTAAAAATTATATAAAAATATTTTCAAGATTCAGGATACCATTTAAAATAATCCAAAAAGATAAATATAAAAATTATTTTAAAGATATTCACGACATTAAAGGAGCTATACTTACTAAAGAAGGAACTTTACTTTTAAAGCAATTGTATAGAGAATTTAAAAAAAAATATCTTAAAGGTGTAAAAATTTTTAGAAAAACAGAGGTTTTAGACATTAATTTTAATGGAGAAATTTTAATAAAATATAATAAAAAAAAATTTTATGATCTTATAATTAATACAACTCATATTAATCCTAATATGGGATTAAAAAGAAAAATTTTTAAATTAAAATATGAAAATGCATTAATGGTTTTAATTAAAAACTTTTTAAATAAAGATACGGCAATTACAATAATGGATGGTGAATTTATTTCAGCCTATCCGTTAAATGAAAAATTATTATCTCTATCAAGTGTAAAGTATACACCCGTAGTTAAGTCTAATTCATTGAAAAAATTAGGCTCAATAAGTAATATTTCAAGAAACATATATGCAAAAAAAATTATAAATGATGTGAGAAAATATATCAAATTACCAGATAAAATTATTATTAAAAAAATTACTATGTCACCTAAAGTAAAATTAATTAATGATTCTGGTGATAAAAGAATTTCTAGTTTTGTTAAGAAAAAAAAGTTAATTTCTGTTTTTTGTGGTAAACTTGATGCAGCACCAGTACTATGGAAAAAGTTAGAAAAAAAATTATAATTACAGGCTCTAGTTCTAAAATATCAAAATTGCTAATTAAGGATGTCAAGAGTAAAAATTTAGAAATATATTCTTGTACAAAAAAAAATGGAAATTTAAATTTCGATTTTTCGAATATTGAAGATATTATTAAATTCATCAAATTTATAAAAAAAAATAAACCTAATTTTTTATTTTTATCACATGGAATTTTGTGTGGAAAAAAGTTGCAAAATTATTCCAATAAAGAAATACAGAAAACCATATTTATAAATTTGATAAGTAATATTTTAATTTTAGAAGCTATAGAAAAGATTCCAAATTTAAATACTGTATTAATTTCATCAATTAGTGGAAAGCTAGGTTCTTATGATAACTTATATGCAGCAACGAAAAGTGGTTTAGATCTCACAGCAAAAAAGATTTCTACCAAAATGAAAAATACAAGTAGATTAAATGTTATTTCTCCTGGAATTATTTATGATGCTAAAATGACTAAAATAAGGACTGATTTTGAAAATTTAAAAAAAAAAAAGAACCATACCCCTACAAAAAAATTTACAACTTCCCAAGAAGTAGCGGATTTAGCCAGTTTCATTTTTTTTGAGTCAAAAAATATTCATGGACAAAATATTAATATAAATGGTGGCCTATTCTAAAGTTTAGATACAATACATGTTTTCTAAAATATTTTAAAAATTATCCGAGGCAACATTCCGTATAACAAATTTTTACCTTGCTAATTTACGAAAGCAAAAGTCTAAAAAATATAGAATTTAAATTGGTTTAAATGTAAAATTAGGTTAGAAAATTATTTGGAAAATTAAAAAAAAACATTTAAAAAAAGGCTTTTTCTTTATTTACATTAATTTCAATTTGTGTATAACTTCGCTGCCGGTGATTATTGCGAAGGTGTTATACCCGATACCATTCCGAACTCGGAAGTTAAGCCCTTCAGCGCCAATGGTACTTAGTCTTAAGACTTGGGAGAGTAGGACGTTGCCGGCATTAGAATAATTATGAAAATAAAAAGCTCTTTAAAATCAATCAAAAAAAGAGACCTTAATTCTAAATTAGTTAGAAGACGAGGTAGAGTATACGTTATAAATAAAACCAACCCAAAATTTAAAGCAAGACAAAAGTAATTTTTATGGATAATGAAAACCATAAAAATACTTGGAATAATTTTACAAAATTTGTTCTGTGGGGAACTGTCGCTGTTA
>MDTG01072998.1_pt1 | contig 11818 bp, 13 predicted proteins | sample 811421 | NCBI WGS metagenome assembly MDTG01 (sample SAMN05326645, study PRJNA326480) | marine metagenome | isolation source: seawater | place: Pacific Ocean: South East | collected 2011 | reverse complement strand
CTTTATAAAACTTTGCCTTAAAAATTTAAAATTAAAGAAAGCAAATTTCGGTAAAAAAGATATTTTAAATTTCACTCACCAAAAAATAAGATCCAACGATCTCAATAAATTTAGATTAAAAATTATCAATGAAGTAAATAAAAATAAGGAGGTAAGAGGATTATATTATAAAGTCTCAAAACCTATTTTAGATATAATTTTAGGGAATGAACTTTCCATGCAATCAAGAATTAATTTAAGCATTCAACTACCTAAAGATAAAAGTTCTTTGTTACCAGTTCACTCTGACGTTTGGTCTGGAGACTCCCCATTCGAGACAGTTGTCTGGTTGCCGTTAGTAGATTGTTATAGGACAAAATCGATGTTTATTTTACCACCAAATAAATACCATAAAATAAGTAAAATATTTCAAAATAAAAAATTTAACTCAAGTGACAAAATATTTAATAAAATTAAAAAAGATCTTATCTGGATTAATATAAAATATGGCCAAGTGCTAGTATTTAATCAATGCTTACCCCATGGAAATACAATTAATAAAGAGAATGAAACAAGGTGGTCATTAAACTGCAGGTTTAAAAGTATTTTTTCACCTCATAGGGATAAAAAGGTTGGTGAATTTTTTGAGCCTATTACTCTAAGAAAAGTTTCAGAGTTGGCAATAAACTATAGACTGCCTAAAATTAATCAATGAAAAATGTAAGAGGTTATAATTTTAGTAGACCATTTATGGGAGAGAGGGCTCCTCAACACATTCAAAACATAGTTATTAAAGATTTTTGTTCAAAAAATAATTTAAATTTTCTCTTAAGTGCGACTGAATATTCAATGAAAAATTCATCTTATATTTTGAATGAGTTGATTAATGATCTCGATAATTTATATGGAATAGTCGCTTATAGTATTTTTCAACTTCCAGAAAACGAAAAAAAAAGATTAGAAATGCTCAGTAAAGTAATAAAAAAGAAAAAAAAAATTTTTTTTGCTTGTGAGAACTTAAAAGTTACAAATAAAAGTGAGATGATAGCAATAGAAACAATATGGAAAATAAGAAAATCATCAGAAAATTTTGATTACAATCAATTATATAAATTGACTAAATAAATATGAATTTAAACTTAATTTCAAAATTACATAATTCTACAAAAAGAAATTATCTTACAAGAATGATTAACAATAAAGTTTCATGTATGAAAGAAGCTAAAAAATATGGAGCAAATTATTGGGACGGACACAGAAAATTTGGTTATGGTGGTTATAAGTATATTCCTGGTAGATGGACTAAGGTCGCAAAAAAATTAATTACAAAATATAAACTTAAGGCTGGATCAAAAATTTTAGATGTTGGTTGTGGCAAGGGTTTCCTTCTCTATGAGATGCTTAAATTACAGCCAGATTTGATAATTTATGGGTTTGATATATCTAATTACGCCTTAAGAAGAGTAAAAAAGGTTAAAAATTTAAAAGTTTTTAAACATAAAGCTGAAAAAAAATTTCCATATAAAAAAAATTATTTTGATTTAGTTATATCTCTAGCGACGCTTCATAATTTAAAAATATATGATCTTACAAATTCAATTAAAGAAATAGAGCGGGTAGGAAAAAAAAAATATATTATGGTTGAAAGTTTTAAAAACGACAAACAGCTATTCAATCTTCAATGCTGGGCTCTTACTTGCCAAACTTTTTTAAGCACAGAAGAATGGATTTGGCTTTACAAAAAAATGAAGTATACCGGAGATTACGAGTTCATTTTCTTTAATTAAAAATAATGAAAATTTTAATAATTGGTGGCTCCGGAAAGATTGGAAAGTCTTTTAACTTTAAAAATTCAAAGAAAACTTTTTATAAAAATAAAATTAAAAATGGCATAAAATTTGATCTAATTAAAGATGACATAAATATTTTATTAGAAAAATATAATATTAATAAAGTTATTTTACTGTCTGCCATTTCAGACCCTGACATTTGTTTAAAAAATAAAAGATATTCTAATAATCTAAATGTTAAAAAAACAAAAAAATTAATCGATATTTTGATAAAAAAAAATATTTATTTTATTTTCTTTTCATCAGAATATATTTTTGACGGTAAAAAAGGAAATTATTCAGAAAACAGTAGAGCAATTCCGAACAATCTTTACGGAAAACAAAAACTTAATGTTGAAAATTATATAAGAAAAAAAGCGCAGAATTTTTCTATTTTTCGAATTGGAAAAACATATGGTAGTGATATTAGGGACAGAACTTTAATTTCTAATTTTTTAATAGAAATTATTAAAGGAAAACTTATTTTTAAAGTTGCCAATGATCAAGTTTTTAACCCACTCTATATAGAAGACTTAAAAAAAATTGTAAGTATATTTTTAACTAAAAAAATTAAGGGAACATTTAATGTTGGAGGACCCCTTCAATTATCAAGATTACAAGTTTTAAAAATTATTTTTCAAATTTTAGGAAAAAAAATTGAGTCAAAGGTGAAAATTCAAGAAATTTCATTAAATGAATTTACTACATTTGATAATCGTCCATTAAACGTATCAATGAACATAAAAAAACTTAAATCAAAAATTGATTTTAAAATGAAAAATATTAGAAATATTGCTATTAAAATGATAAATAAACACAATGTTAAAAGTAAAATTTTTAAAAGAAGATAAAAAAGCAAAATCAAAATCTTATTTTTTCACAAAGGAAAGTGAAAAATTTGATAATAATTATATAAAATTTTTGATTAATACTTTCAATAAAAACAAAAAAGATATTCGAATTTGTTTACATACTTCAAAAAAATCTAATCATCATGATATGGTTATATTACAAAAAAAAAATAACTTTTACCCTCCTCATAAACATTTACGTAAAGGTGAAACTTACCATATTATTAAAGGATCTATGATATGCGTGTTATTCAACGATAAAGGAAAAATAAGTAAAATCTGCAAGTTAAAAAAGAATGACATATTCAGAACGCCACTGAATGTATATCACACAATGTCTCCGCTCACTAAATATGTTATTTACCATGAAAGTAAAACTGGTCCGTTCTTAAGAAAAGGTGATAGTATCTTCCCTGTTTGGATAAAAAGTAAGGAAAATAGAAAAATATATATAGAAAAAATTCAAAATATAGTTAAGAAAGTAAAATAATAATGGATCAAAAATATAAAGATTATCTTACAAGACGAATAGATAATAAAGACAAATTTGAAAATTTGTTAGAATTTCCAAAGTATATTGAAATCGAGACGGTAAATGCGTGCAACGCAAGATGTCCAATGTGCACAATAAATGATTGGGAGAGAAATTATCCCGTTATGAGAGATGAAGTATTTAATAAAATTAGCGATGAAATAATTGATAATAAAGAATTTGTAAAAAGGGTAAGTTTATATAGAGATGGCGAGCCGCTTATAGACAAGAAGATGCCTCAAAGGATAAATAAGTTTTTTGAAAATGGTATTAAAAATACCTCAATTGCCACAAACGTTTCATTATTAAATGAAAAAAAATCAAGAGAGATTTTAGAAGCTGGACTTGGAATGATTATTTTTTCGATAGACAGTCTTCAAAAAGATGTATTTGAAAAAATTAGAGTGAGATTAAAATTTGAACAAGTAAAAGAAAATGCAATTAAGTTTCTTGAGTTAAGAGATAAAATAAATCCTAATTGTAGAGTTTGGATTAGAATGATAAGACAGGAAAGTAATAAGAACGAATTTGACGATTACTACAATTTTTGGAAAAAATATGCCTCTAAAGTTGACAGAATTTACTATCACAATATCTTCAATTGGGGTGGGCAACTTGATAATTACAAGTCAATTGAAAAAAGTTACGAACCTAATCTTCCATGTGTTGCATTGTGGTCATTAATGGTATTATTTGCTAATGGTGATGTGCCTCTTTGCAATGTTGATTATAATAATAAATTTCCTACAGGTAATATAATGAAAAGTTCTATAAGAGAGCTTTGGAAATCTAAAATTTTAAATCAAAGAAGAAAATTACACGTAACGGATAATAAAAAACAAATTTCGATTTGTGAAAACTGCAATGTTTGGGATGAGGTCAAAGGTGAAGAAATTGTATCTCCAGAATTTGCTGAAAAGGTTTCAATAGTTAATAGTCAAACAAAGTAAATGAAAATACCAAGCATTTTTGTAGGGTGTGGTCCATTTGGACTACAAAGATTGCGTGTTTTAATTGAAAACACAAATTTTTTACCTGTGGCGTGTGTAGACAAAAATACTTCTGATGTAAAAAAGAGACTAAAAAATGACAAAGTAACGAAAAAACTTAATTTACATCACAATGTTTTTCCCTCTATCGGCCAAGCAATAAAAAACAAGAAAGCAAAAGTTTGTTTTATCTTTGTAGCTGCAGATCAACACGCAAATTTAATAACTCAAAGTTTAAAAAATAATTTACATACTTATTGCGTGAAACCAATTGCCATTAATAAAAAAGAATTTAAATCAATTTATTTATTAATTAAAAAAAAAAAAAACTTGCAATTTCTTCAAGGGTACAACAATCAATGGAATGAAGCCGCAATTCATATGTATAAAGCTATCAATGAACAAAAAATCATTGGTAAAATCATAGGTGGGCAGTGCGTTTGTTGGGGTAGACAAAACTTAAGTCTATCTCCTCCTCATATAGAAGTAAAAAAGAGTGGTATGTTTTTTTTAGCTTTGGCGTGTCATCAATTAAGCCAATTAGTTGCCATTAAAGGTTTGCCTGAATATGTAACATCCTATGTTCATAAAAAAGTAGATAAAGATATTGGTCAACTAGGTGTATTCGGTACATCAGGTGGGCAATGTATATTTGAATATCAAGGAAAAATTCCTTTCACATATACTGGCACAAGAGCTGCGCACGGAAATCCTTACGGATTTGCATCTCGGTGGAGTGGCCAATGGATTATTCATGGTGAAAAAGGAGATTTAAAAAGAGATGGAGGTCGGATAACTATTTTTAAAAATGGTCAAGTAATAAGTGACAATTTTCTTAAAGATTTAGATAACAATCTACTTAAAGACGAGGAGACTCAGTTCTTAAAGTTTTATGAGATGATAAAACTTTCAAATAATAAAAAAAACTCACTTAAAAAAATTCATGAGGACTCGATGAATACATGGATTTTGATGGAAGCCTGCAACGAGTCAGCTAAATTAAACAAAAAGATTTCTGTAAAAAACTTTAAAAAAAAACTATTGGGAAAAAGACTGTAGTATGAAGAAAAAAAATCTTTTAATTGTAGGAGCTACTTCAGGAATTATGATTTCATGTTTAGATAGGTTTTTAAAAGAGGATTATAATATATTTGCTACGTATCATAACAATCAAAGTCTTCAAAACATACCTGATAATGTGAAACAATCTAAATATATAAAATTTATAGAGCTCGATTTAAACAATGATAATAAAAAAATAATTGAAACTTTGAAAAAAAATGAAATAAAAGCAGATATAATTATAAATGCTGTTGGCGGTTCATTTGGTATTAAAGAATATCCAGTTGAAATGGAGCCATGGCAAGAGATGTTAGAAAAAAACATACTTAAACATATTTTGATTAATAATTATTTTTTAGATGAGATGAAAAAAAAAAAATTTGGAAGAATATTGTTTTTTTCTACAACAGCAGTGGAGGATAAAAATGCATCAATAGCTTATTCTGCTTCAAAAGCGTTTTTAGAAAATTATGTGATAAAAAGTGCTAACATTTTTGGGAAATTTAATATTTTAATAAATTGTATTAAAACCAGTATTATTGCTGCTAAAAATAATAATTGGTTCAAAGCCTCACTTCAAAAACCAGAGTTTGTTAAAGAATTTTCAAAAAAATATATATCGGTTGAAAGACTTGGAAATGGTGAAGACTTAATCGATTTTATAAGTTTGTTTATATCTGAAAAAAATAAATTTATGAACGGCTCTATTGTTAGAGTTGATGGCGGAATTAAATAAAGACAATTTTCTCTAGCAATGTTTTTTAGATTGATAAACTATTTAAATAAGAAAGATTTTTTTCCTTATTATATTTGTACCCCGCTTATTTATAGTATCGGAAATGCTTCAGAACATATTTATACTGCAGCAGCTTATGCAAAAAGGCGAAATAAAACTATTTTAATTTTCAAAACAAAAATCTTTCAAAAATTTTTAAAATATAAAGTATGTAATAATGAATTATTTGACTCTATAATACTCAATAAACAAACTACTAAAAAAAATTTTTTCTATTATCTTGTAGACTCGATTATCCAAATTGAATTTGTAGTAAGAAGATTTTTTGCGTTGAATTTAAGAAAATATTTTTCAATAGATTTAGGAGAAAACTTTAGATTTCCACTACTAGGTAGTAGAGATTTGTATTTAACAAAAAAAAATTTTAAATTTCCAAATATTGCTCCATTAGGTATTGAAGAATGTCAAGCCGATATAAAAAAAAGAAAAAAAGAACAATGTTTTAGATTATTAGAATCACATGGCGTAAAAGATAAAAAGTTTGTATGTTTACACGTTAGAGATAACCATTATTATAATGACTCGGGAAGAAGAGAGTATAGAAATTCAAACATTGATAATTATATTGAATTAATAAAATTTTTAACAGAAAAAAATTTTTATGTATTTAGATTGGGAGATAAACCTTCCCCAAAAGTGAATTTTTCAGATAAAAATTTTTTTGATTTACCGTACTCAGATTTGAAATCAGAAATAATGGATTTATTTTTAATTAATCAATGTTCTTTTTATGTTGGAACAATATCTGGGACTATGGATACTTCGTATCTTTTTAAAAAACCAACTTTTTTAACAAATATGTATGAGCTATTCCCAAGTTTTCCTAGAAAAAAAGAAGACAGAGGTATTTTTAAAAAAATATTTGATAAAAAGAAAGGTGAGTACATAAACATTAAACAATTTGCTGAATTGGGTATCGCCTATCATCATTGTGAGATAGATATGAACGATCTTAACTTTATAGAAAATACTTCAGAAGAACTTTTAGAAGGTATATCTGAATATTACGATTTAATAAGCTCAAATGAAAACAAATTCATCAATTCGCAGAACAGCAAAATTCAAAATAATTTCAATACTTTTTTAAGTAATAGATTACAAGAAATGTATGAAAATGATTTTATTAAAAATGATTATTTCAAAAAAAATGATTGGAAAAAGAATGAGTTTATGCGAATAACTAAGCGATTTAAATCTTGTGAGGGAACGTTAACTAAATCCTACTTAAAATATAATTTTTAATGAAAAAAATATTTTGGTGTAAAAAATGTGTAGTTATGTCTACTAGACCTAGAATAACCTTTGATCAAAGAGGATACTGTTCTGCATGTCAGTGGTCAGAGAAAAAAAAAAAACTTAACTGGGGTAAAAGAGAAAAGTCATTAATATCTCTAATAAAAAAACATAAAACAAAAAATAATCCTTTCGACTGTGTTGTTGCTGTAAGTGGAGGTAAAGATGGATCTTATGTAGCCTATAATTTAAAACATAAGTATAATCTTAATCCACTAACCGTTACAATTAGACCCGCAACAGAAACTGACGCAGGCACTAATGATTTAAAAAATTTTGTCCAAGCTGGGTATGATAATGTTTTAGTTTCTCCAGATGTTGAGGCTATGAGAACACTTAATAAATTGGGATTAATTGAAATGGGCTTTCCTTATTACGGGTGGTTAATTTCAGTTCATACTGCTGTTTTGAGAGTAGCCTTGCAATTTAATATCTCCTTAGTTTTTTACTCAGAAGACGGAGAGGTCGAATACGGTGGAGATGCAGCTAATATAAATAAAGGTGTTTACAATGTAGATTATATTAAATCTGCCTATTTAGAGAGTGGATACAATAAAATTTTAAAAAAATCTAAACTTACTGACAAAGAGTTATTTTGGTTTAAATTTCCTTCAAAAAAAGAATTAGAGAAAAAAAATTTAGAAATAACACATTACGGATTTTATGAGGATTGGGATCCATATAGAAATTACCAAGTTGCAAAAAAATTTTGTGGTCTTTCAGAAAACAAAAATTTAAATGAGGGGACTTATACGAATTTCGCACAAAATGATCAAAAACTATATGCTCTTCATTGTTATTTTATGTATTTAAAATTTGGATTTGGAAGAACAACACAAGATGCAGCCATTGATATCAGGAGAGGAGCTTTATCAAGAGATCAGGCTGTTCAATTAATCAAGTTGTATGACGATCTTTATCCAGAAAGCTTATTTGAGGATTACTGCAAATATTACAAAATAAGTATGAGGGAATTTCTAGAAAATATAGATAAATGGGCGAACAAAGATTTATTTACCAAAAAAAACAAATGGATTCCAAAATTTGAGGTTAAATGAAAACAAAAAAACAAGTTGGAATTATAGATTATGGAGCAGGAAACCTAGGCTCAATATATAATGCAATTCAATACCATGATGTTCCTGTAAAAATAATTTCAAGCCCTAAAAATTTAAATCAATTTTCTCATCTAATTTTACCAGGTGTAGGATCTTTTGGCACATTATCAGATAATCTAAAAAAAAAAAATTGGCCAGCAGAAATTAAAAAATTTGTAAAACAAGGAAAGAATTTACTTGGTGTTTGTGTTGGCATGCAATTATTATTTGAGAAAAGTGAAGAAAGCAAAGGAGTAGAGGGGTTAAATTTAATAAAAGGTTCTTTCCAAATTTTTGATGATTCTAATAATCTTCCCCTACCTCATGTTGGGTTTAATGAAGTTTCACATAATAAGACACCAATTTGGAAAGGAATTAAAAATAATTCATTTTTTTATTTTATACATTCATTCAAAATCACTCAAACAATTGATAATGTGATAATTTCAAAAACTATTTACGGAGATGAATTTATATCATTTGTTGAAAAAGGTAATATTTTTGGGTCACAGTTTCACCCAGAAAAAAGTCATTACGTTGGCCTTAAATTATTAAAAAACTTTTTAGAGATTCAAAATTGATTAATAAAAGAATAATCTTTGCTTTACTCTATCAAGATGGATATTTTTATTTAAGTAGAAATTTTAAACTACAAAAAGTTGGAAATCTGAGCTGGTTAATAAATAATTTTGGCTTTGGAAAAACCTCAAATCATATAGATGAACTTATATGTTTACTCGTTAAAAGGAAACCAACCAAGGAAGATAAAAAAGCTTTTTTTAAAGATATAAATAATTTGAGAAAAAAAATATTTATACCAGTTACTTTAGGAGGAGGTATTAGAAATTCTAAGGATGTTAGCGATTACTTCAACAATGGTGCTGATAAAATATTGCTCAATACTGCAGTTTTTAATGAAAATCTTTCAAAAGAAATTTCACAAATTTATGGAGAACAGTCCATATCTATTATGATTGACTATCAAAGTAACGAAAATGATGATGAAAAAATTTTTGTTAATTGCGGCATAGACTTTAAGATGAATTTGTCTGAATTTTTTAAAAAGATGAAAAATATCAAATTTGGAGAAATTATATTCAATTCAATTGAGAATGATGGAACGGGCAAAGGATTAGATTTAAAAATTTTAAGCAAAATTCCAGACAATTGGAAAAAAAAACCAATTTTACTAATGGGTGGTGCTGGTAAGCCAGAGCATATTGCAGAGGGACTTAAAAAGGACTCAGTTTCAGGTATTATAACGGCAAATCTGTTTAATTTTCTTGGAAAAGGATTAGAAGAGTCTAGAAAGATATCTTTAAGAGAAAAAATTAAATTAGCAGATTTTACTTCTGAATTAATTTTATGAAAAATTTTTTTATTGATCACAATTCTTTAACTACAAAAGCTATTAAAAAGATTAATAGACTAGGGGGATTGTCACTTATTGTTATTAAAAATAGAAATATCTTTAAAGGAATTTTAAGTAGTTATGATCTTAGAAAAGCTATAATGAATAAGAACATATTAAATAAAAATATTAGCAAAATCTATAATAGAACTCCTAAATTTATATATTTTGACCAGTTGCAAGAAAAAATTTCTGAGGTTCAGTCTAAAGTAAAAAGACTTGGAATGATTCCTGTTATTGACCGAAAAACCCACAAAGTAATTAAAATTTTTAACTCAGATAATATAAAAAGCCTAGAAACAAAAAACGTTAAGAAGATAAATTGCAGTGTTGTTATTATGGCCGGTGGAAAAGGCATGCGTTTAAGACCTTATACCGATGTTCTTCCTAAACCATTGTTGCCAATAAACAAAAAACCAGCAATTAGACACATTTTAGAGAAATTTAAAAAATACCGACCATCGAAATTTTTTATAACAGTTAATTATAAATCAGAATTATTGAAGTCTTATTTTGAAGAGTCTAAAGGACAATTTAATATACAATTAATAAACGAGGAAAAACCATTAGGAACGGCAGGTAGTTTATTTTTTTTAAAAAATAAAATTAACAAAGTTTTTTTTCTAACAAATTGCGATACTATAATTAATACTAATTATTATGATATTTTAAAGCACCATAATAAAAATAAAAATGATATCACTGCTGTTGTTGCAAGGAAAATTTTCAAGATACCCTACGGAGTTAATAATTCAAAAAAAAAAACTGAGTTTGTTTTAATTGAGAAACCGAAACTAAAATTAAAAGTAAATGTTGGCTTATATGTAGTAAGCAAAAATGTTCTTTCATATATAAAATCAAAAAAATTTTTAGATTTTACTACTGTAATTAATGATTATATTAAAATGAAAAAAAAGGTTGGATATTACGAGGTGAGCGATAAAGATTGGATTGATGTTGGAGAAATGGACAAATACAAATATTTTTTTGATAAAAAAATATAAATGATTAATTAAAATTTTATGAAAATAATTGGTCTAATTTGTGCAAGAGGAAATTCCCAAGGAATCAAAAATAAAAATTTACTTAAATTCAAAAAAACTACACTTATAGGCAATTCCATCAAACAAGCTTTAAAATCGAAATATATCAATCGTGTTATTGTATCTACTGATAGTGCTAAAATTGCAAAAGAAGCAATTAAAAATAAAGCAGAAGTTCCTTTTATAAGGCCAAAAAAACTTTCAAATAATAAATCTCCAGAAATAAAAGCTTGGAGGCACGCAATTAGTTTTTTAAATAAAAAAAATGATATAGATTTTATCGTATCGGTGCCAACGACTTCTCCTTTAAGAAAAGTCTCGGATATTGACGACTGCGTAAAAAAAGCTATTAAAAACAAATTAGATATTGTTTTTACAGTAACTTCTTCGGGCAAAAATCCGTATTTTAATATTGTTCAATTGAAGAATAAAAAACTTACATTAGCTTGTTCTACTAAAAAAAAGGTTTACAGAAGACAAGATGCCCCTAAATGTTATGACTTAACAACCGTATGCTATGTATTTAAACCGAATTATGTAATTAATAATGATAATTTATTTAAAGGAAAAGTGGGAATGATTGAAGTTCCTAAAAAAAGAGCAATAGATATAGATCATATTGAAGATTATAAATTAGTAAAATTATTATCTAAATGAAAGTAAAAAAAAAAGTTCTAATAATTGGCTATGGGTCTATAGGAAAAAGACATGCAAAAATACTCAAGAGATTTAAAGATGTATTACGAATTTATATTCATACAAAACAAAAATGTGATGGTTTTTATAAAATAAATAATTTAAATGAAGTTAAAAAAATTAATCCTGATTATATAATTATTTCTTCTAAAACTTCAGAGCACTTTAAGTATTTAAAATATATTGAAAAAAATTTTAGTAAAAAAATTATTTTGGTAGAAAAGCCACTTTTTAAAAACT
>MDTG01294607.1_pt1 | contig 11819 bp, 12 predicted proteins | sample 811421 | NCBI WGS metagenome assembly MDTG01 (sample SAMN05326645, study PRJNA326480) | marine metagenome | isolation source: seawater | place: Pacific Ocean: South East | collected 2011 | reverse complement strand
TGATAGTTGAAAAAAAATTTAAAAATGAACTTAAAAATGTTTTCATACATGATAGTTCAAAAGTTCTAAATGGAATTTCCGCTGTTGATACCAACTCATCATCGACAACGATTATTGCAAATAAAGGCATTGTTGAAGAAAAAAAAATGGTTTTAATAAATGGTCAGATTTTAACTACAAGTAAAGACTCTAAAAATAATCTAATTAAATTTGAACAGCTTAGAATAAATCTAAAAGATCTTACTACAGGCACAATTAAAATTCCAAAGCTTCAAGAAACTTTGACTTATGATCTTCTTGTTTGTTTGTATAAACCTGAAATTGCAAATGTTTTTAAATGTGGCGATGATGGTTATCAAGAAATTAAAACAGTATTAAACAGAAGGCTATATCTACCTTTATATATTCCTATTATTTCTTTGTTATGTTCTTTGCTTTTAATAAGTAACAATAAAAAAAATATTTTTATAAACAAATATAGTGTTTTTGCTCTAAGCTTTATAGTTTTAGTTTATTCAGAATTATTATTGCGTTACACGGGGATGTCTAATTTAATAACTACTTTATTTATATTTTCACCGATCGTTTTAGCTCCACTAATTTACATTTTTTTAATTTTTAAGTTTAAGAAAGAGTTTAATTAAAATGAATAAAATATTATTTAATTTTTTACTATCGGGATTTTTTAAGACTTTTTTCAAAGTAGTTTTAATTTTTTATTGTTTTGGAATTATCTTAAATTTATTTGAAGAGATTGAGTTTTTTAAAAATTTAGATGCAAGTCCTTTATTGCCCTTAACTTTAACAGCTGTATATATTCCTAGCATGATTATAAAGCTTCTTCCTTTTATTGTGTTCATCTCAAGCATGTGGTTTCTCTTAGCTTTAAGAAATAATAAAAATTTATTATCTTTAAAAATTTTTGGCTACTCAAATTTTAAAATTTTTTTTATTCTAGCCTCTTGTGCTTTTATCATTGGATGGATAACTTTATTTGCGTTCAACCCTCTTACGTCTACAATGGTAAAATATTACGAGAAAACCAAGTCAGAATATTCAAGAGATATAGATCATTTAGTTTCAATTAATAAAAATGGGCTATGGATTAAAGAAAATTTTGAGTCTGGAATTAGAATTACTTATGCTAGAGAGCCAGAAAAAAATATTCTTAAAGACGTTACTATTTATAACCTTGATCAAGATAACAATTTAATAAGAAAAATATACTCTCCTTTTGCAAATATAGAGAAAAATAAATGGGAAATGCAAAATTCTACGGTGTTTAGCTTTACAAATGGAATAACAGAAAAAAAATTATACGAAAATTACTCCATAGTTTCAGATTATGATTATCAAAAGATTAATAGTTTATTTAAAAATTTTGATACCATGTCTTTTTTAGATTTGTTGTTAAATTATAAAGATTTACAAGCACGCGGGTATAACAAAATACACTTGGATCAAAATTTAAACTCAATGCTATCATTGCCATTTTTTTTATTTATAATGACAGCTGTAGCTGCAATTTTGACAATGAATACACTAAAAAAATCAAATAATTTTACATTTATAGTTGCAGGTCTTATTACCTGTGTTTTGATATACTACTTTAAAGATTTATCCTTAGCTCTTGGTCAAACAGATAGAGTTCCTCTATCACTTGCTGCTTGGATACCTGTAGTAGTAATTGGATTATTTAGCTCAATTGGAATTATACAAATTAATGAAAAATAGTCTTTGTATTTTATTATCATTTTTATTTTTTTTACATCCTTCAATGGCTGAAGATTTAAATATTAAAGCTTCAAAGATTTTTATTGAAAAAAAAACTAAATCAACAATTTTTGAAAAGAATGTTTCTGCTGAAGATTCTAATAATAATATTTTCAAAACAGATTATGCTGAATATTTCAAAGATTTAAAGTTGTTAAAAAGCAAAGGTGAAACAACGCTATTAACAGCCGAAGGCTACTTTGTTTCTGGAAAAAATATGACTTTTGATAATATAAACAACATAATTAAATCTAGTGACCCCGCTACGATAAAAGATTTAGATAATAACAATATATATTTAGAGCAATTTGAATATTCAACAAAAAATAACCTTTTTAAATCGATTGGTAAGATTCAATTTAAAGATAAAAATAATAATTCATATAATTTTTCACAAATATACATAGATGAAAAAAAAAGAGAAGTAATTGGTAGTGATATAAAAGCTTTTTTAAATCAGAAAAGTTTTAAATTTAATGAAAAAAATAAACCAAGAGTATTTGCTAACACAGTTAAAATCGATGATAAAGAAACTGAATTTACAAAAAGTGTTTTTACTTTGTGTGACTATAGAGAAAAAGATAAGTGTCCCCCATGGTCTTTACAAGCCAGCGCCATGAAACATGATAAAGAAAATAAGACTATTTATTATGATAATGCTGTTATTAAAATTTATGATATACCAATTTTTTATACCCCAAAATTATCTCATCCTGATCCGACTGTAGATCGTAGATCAGGGTTTCTACCGCCAGCATTCTCTGATTCTAAAAACTTAGGTTCAGGATTACAAATACCTTATTTTATTGCATTAGACGATGATAAAGATGTTACGTTAACTTCAAAAATATTTGCGGATGAGCATCCTTTATTTTTAGGTGAATATCGTCAAGCATTTAAAAAATCTGATTTAATTTTAGATTTTGGCTACACTCAAGGTTATAAAAATACAAGTAACACTAAATCTTCAGGATCAAAATCTCATTTTTTTTCAAAGTTTATTAAAGATTTTTCAGGAAAAAATGATTCAAAAAATAATTTAGAAATAACATTTCAAGAAACTTCTCATGATAAATATCTGAAATTATACAAAATTAAATCTAATTTAGTCTCTCCAGAAATAGATACTCTAGAAAAATCATTAAGATTTTTTCATGAAGAAGATAATCTCTTTTTGGGTTTAGAAGCCAGTTTATACGAAACATTAAAAGAAGATTACAACGATAAATATGAATATATTCTGCCAGATATTGTTTTAGATAAAAATTTATTAGCTAGTGACGAATATGGAAATTTTGATTTAAGATCTAATTTTAAAGTTCACAACTACGATACAAATAAATACAATAAGTTTTTTGTTAACGATTTAGACTGGAAATATAGAAATATCAATTTTTCGAATATTAATAGTAAGTTTATTGGTAAGTTAAAAAATGTAAACTATGAAACAAAAAATACTCCAATCTTTAAAGAAGAAACAACTAGTGAATTTTTTGGTGCTCTCGGATACCTTTTGGATATTGATTTTGTTAAATCAACAGAAAATAAAGCAAAACATTTTTTAAAACCAAAAGCATTATTTAGATATGCTCCAGGAAATATGAGAGAAGAAGATAATAAAACAAGACTGAATCCTAGAAATATATTTAGTTTAGATAGATTAAACAGCTATAATAATTTTGAAAGCGGATTAAGTGCTACTCTGGGATTTGACTACACAATACAAGACTATAATAAAGAACTAAATTTTTCTATTGGACAAGTAATTAATGAAAAAGAGAATAAAAATATGCCGGCATCTTCAAGTTTAGATCAACAATTTTCTGATGTAGTTGCACACACTGATTTAAAGATAAATGAAAATTTAGAGCTAAATTATAATTTTGCGCTAGATCAAAACTATCAGCAGTTTAATTATAACGAATTAAATACTAAAATTTTATTGAATCCAGTAAATCTTAACTTTAGCTATGTACAAGAAAAAGAACATATAGGTGATCAAGAATATTTTAAAACAAACATTGAACTGATAAAAAATAAAAATGCACTTTTTTCTGCTGAAACAAAAAGGAACTTAGTTACAGATTCAGCTGAATATTATAATTTAAGCTACGAATATCTCAACGATTGTTTGAAAGCAGGAATAGTTTACCGAAGAGAGTTCTACAACGACTCAGAATTGGAACCTGAAAATTCCTTAATGTTCAAAATTACTTTAACACCATTTGGAAATATAAATTCACCGTCATTTAATTAATGAAAAAATATTTAAATATTTTAATTCTTATTATAATCCTTTTTTTTTCTCAACAAAGTATTTTGCTTTCGTCTATAGAGAATAAAATTATTGTAAATGTAGGTAATGCCGTGGTTACCTCTTATGAGTTAAAAAATAAAATTAAAACAGTATTATTTTTAAATGATCAGAATCTTAGTCAAGAAAATATAGATTTAGCTAAAAATGGATCAATCCAATCATTAATAGATTACAAATTAAAACAAGAAAAAGTACTTAAATACAAAATTAACATAGATGAAAATGAAGGTGTCAATTCAGTATTAAATAGGGTTTATAAAAAATATAATACAGATAAGAACGGATTAAAAAAGATTTTTGAACAAAACGGTTTAGATTTTGATTTTTATATAGAGGAAATAAATACTGAAATAGCATGGCAACAGCTTATTGTTCAGCTTTTTAGGAAAAAAATAATTATAAATGAAGAAGAAATAAATAATGAATTAGATTTAATTACTAAGAATCAAAGTAAAGTCAAAGAATATGAATTAGCTGAAATTGAAGTTTTTTTTTCAAATGAGAAAGATAAAATGACTAAAATTCAAAAAATTGAAAACGAAATTAAAAAAAATAGTTTTGAAGAAACCGCTAAGAAATTCAGTGTTTCGTCATCTTCTGTTGATGGTGGTAAAATGGGGTGGGTAAACTCGACAGCTCTTTCACCTCGAGTTCAGGAAAAATTAAAAAATTTGAAAAATGGCGATGTAACTCAACCAATAATTTCTTCTGAGTCTTTTATTTTTCTTAAATTACTAAATACTAAAAATTTAAAAATTGATGAGATAGATAAAAATAAATTAAAAGAAAAAATAATTATAAATAAGAAAAATAATCTTTTAAATTTATACTCAAACAATTATCTCTCAAAAATTAAGAATAATACCTTGATTGAAATGAGATGAAAAATAAAATTGTTATAGTGTGCGGCGACCCGAACAGTATCAATTCTGAGATAATTTTTAAAACTTGGAAATTAATTAACAAAAGTTTAAAGAAAAAAATTTTTTTAATCGGGAGTCATAAACTTATTTCTGATCAATTTAAACAGTTAAAATATAAATTGAATATAGAAATGGTTAAAGACTTGAGGCAAAATCATTTCAACGGCAATTTAAAAATTATAAATATTCCACTCGTCTTTAAAAATCCTTTCAAAGTTTCAAAAAATAATGCATCTAAATATGTTAAAAAAAGTTTAGACTTAGCCCATACATTTGCAAAAGATCAAAAAGTAAAAGGCATAATAAATTGTGCTATTAACAAGAATCTTTTAAATCCAATAAAAAAAGGTGGAGTTACTGAATATTTGGCTTCTAAATGTAAAGTTAGTGATCATTCTGAAGTAATGTTAATACACAACAAAAAGCTTTCCGTGGTGCCATTAACAACTCATATCAATATTAAAGACGTCTCTAAATCCATTAAAATTAATTTAATTATTAAGAAGATAATTACATTAAACAAAAACTATAAAAAATTATTCAAAAAAAACCCAAAAATTGGAATTTTAGGTCTTAATCCTCATAATGGTGAACTTAAGAGAAATTCAGAAGAATTAACTAAAATATTACCTGCTATAAATATATTAAAAAAAAGAGGGATAAGATTAGATGGACCTTTAGTAGCTGACACAATTTTTATAAATGACTATAAAAAATTTGATGTTCTGGTTGGTATGTACCATGACCAAGTTTTAGGACCTTTTAAAACAATATATCACTTTGATGCAATTAATATAACACTTGGATTGAGCTACATAAGAGTGTCACCAGATCACGGTCCTGCTTTAAATTTAGTTGGAAAAAATAAATCAAAATATATAAGTCTTTTAAAATGTTTAAAATTTATTGATAATCTCAAATAATGAAATTTCCCAAAAAATCTCTGGGTCAAAATTATTTAATAGATCAAAATATAATTAAAAAGATAATTAATTTAACGAGTATTTATAATAAAAATATTTTAGAGATAGGGCCTGGTAAGGGAGCGTTAACAGAACAAATTTTAAAAAATAATCCTAATTCTCTTATCTTAATCGAAAAAGATGATATTTTATCTAAAGACTTAAAATTAAAATATCAAAATAATAAAAAAGTAACTGTATATAACACTGATGTTCTTAAATTTGATTTTGAAAAAAAATTAAAAAAGAAATCAGTTATATTTGGAAATTTACCTTATAATGTTTCTTCACAGATATTAGCTAAAATGATTAAATTTAAAAAGTGGCCTCCAAACTATTCTAATTTGATTTTTATGTTTCAAAAAGAGGTTGCAGAAAGAATTATAGGCAAGTTTAATACTTCACAATATGGTAGGCTCTCTATTCTTACCAATTATAGATTAAAAACTCTTGAAAAATTCAATGTTTCTCCTAATTGTTTTTTTCCAAAACCAAAAGTGGACTCTACTATTCTTAACCTCATACCTTATAAAAAGATATCTGAAAAAATTAGAAATATAGAAAATTTAGAAAAAATTACTAAAATACTATTCTCCAGTAAAAGAAAAATGATAAACAAAAGTTTAAATAAAATCTTAACTAAAGATAAAATCAATTCAATCAAAGATTTAAATTTAAAATTAAGACCCTCTAATTTAACACCTGAAAAATATTATGAGATTACTGAGCTATTTGAGAAGATATAGATAAATTATTTTTGTTTAGAGAAATAATATTCTCAATTTGTTTATAGCAATTTTCAAGATTTTCATTAATTATAATGTAATCATAATCTTTCCAATGCTGTACATCTTTATCGTATGCTTTAAACCTTCTCTCAACTTCTTGCGGTGAGTCTTGATTTCTCTTAATTAATCTTTCTTTTAAAATTTCTTTATTAGGAGGTATTAAGTAAATCTTTATAAGTTTCAAATTTTTAAATTTTGATAATTGTTGCGTTCCCTGCCAATCAATATCAAAAATTATATCATTTTTTTTAATTGTTTGATCTACACTCACCTTTGATGTCCCATAATAATTATCAAATATTTTTGCATATTCATAAAATTTTCCTTCTTTAATAAATTTTTTAAACTCCTCGTGAGAAACAAAGTGATAATCAACGCCATCCACTTCGTTAGGGCGTGGTTTTCGAGTTGTATGTGAAACTGATATTTTAAATGTTTGGTATTTTTGTTGAATTTTTTTCGTGATTGTTGTTTTGCCTGCACCCGATGGAGAAGACAATATTACCATGATGTTATTTGAATCATGATCCATTTTTAAAAAAAATTTTACTGACCTGATTTGCTCTCAATAAATTTTATAGCATCCCCTACTGTTAAAATTTTTTCGGCTTCACTATCTGATATTTCTGAACCAAATTCTTCCTCAAAAGCCATTACCAATTCTACAGTGTCAAGGCTGTCTGCTCCAAGATCATCTATAAAGCTAGCCTCTTCTGTTACTTTTTCTTCTTCTATACCCAAGTGATCAGCTACAATTTTCTTAATTTTTGCTTTTACATCGTTTGACATTAATTACCTTTGTTATGTTTATGATAATTTCTTAATAAATTATTAAATAGAATTGTCAAGCCATATACATTCCACCATTAACATGGATGGTTTCACCGTTAATATAATTTGCCATATCTGATGCTAAAAAGGCTACACAATTAGAAACATCATCACCTGTGCCTAAATCACCTGATGGAATTTTGCTTATTAATATTTTTTTAAATTCATCGCTAATTTTATCGGTCATTTCGGTTTTTATAAAACCTGGCGAAACACAATTTATATTTATATTCTTCTTTGCGTACTCAATAGCTAAGCTTTTCGAGAAAGCTACTATGCCAGCCTTAGACGCAGAATAATTTGCTTGTCCTAGATTGCCAGTGTGGCCAACTATGGAAGTAATATTTACTATCTTGCCTGATTTGTTTTTAAGCATTTTCTTAATAGCAAATTTACACATTAAAAAAGTAGCTGTTAAATTTATGTCTAAAACTTTTTTCCAATTTTCTTCCGTTAGCCTGATAGAAAGATTGTCTAAAGTAATTCCTGCATTATTAATTAAAATATCTAAGCCTCCCATCTTATCGTTAGCAGACTCAATAAAGGACTCTATTTTTTCATGTTGGTCTAAATTAAATTTTTCTATGTGAATATTTTTAAATTCTTTTTTTAAATTATTTAATTTTTCTTCTTTTGTTCCTGTTGCTAAAACTAAAGATCCACAATCTGTAAATTTTTTTATCAGACTACTTCCAATACCACCAGTGGCACCTGTAATGATAACTTTTTTATTTTTTAAATTCATTAGTTGTTTTTTTCATATCATCTATTGAATTTATACTAAAGCAATTAATATTCTTTACTGTTCTTTTTACCATTCCAGATAGAACTTTTCCGGGTCCTATTTCTATAAAATTAGTTACTTTTGCATTAGACATATTAATTATACTCTCTCTCCATCTTACAGTGGAGCAAATTTGTTCGATTAATAATTTTTTAATATTTTCTGATTTATTTTCTGGTTGTGCTGTTACATTACATACAATATCGTAAATAGGTTTTTTAAAATTAATAGAATTAATTTTATCTGTCATCTTAATTGCAGCTGGTTTCATTAATGAACAATGAAAGGGTGCACTAACATTTAAAGGTATGAATTTTTTTTTATTTTTCTTTAAAATTTCTTGTAAAGAGTTTATACCTTCATTATCACCACTAATTATTGTTTGACCTTCAGCGTTATCATTTGCAATTTCACAAACACCTTTTTTTTCTACCTCTTTTATAAAACCATTTATTTCATCTATTTTTGAACCTAGTATTGCTATCATACTTCCTTTACCAACTGGAACAGCTTCTTGCATTGATTTACCTCTTTCAAAAAGTAAAAATAATGCATCATTAAATTCTAAAGACTGAGAGCAAACTAGCGCGGTATATTCACCTAAAGAATGACCTGCAAAAAACTTTGTGGATTTGAAATCAAAATTAAATTCTTTCTTAAGCACAGAAAAAATTGCATAACTCACTGTCAATATTGCAGGTTGAGTATTTTGAGTAAGCTTTAATTTATCTTCTGGGCCTTCCAAAATAATTTTTGAAATCTTATAATTGAGATTATGGTCCGCCTCATCAAAAATTTGTTTAACAAATTGAAAATTATTGTAAAACTCCGAGCCCATACCCACAATTTGAGAACCCTGGCCTGGAAAAAGAATAGCATTCATAAATTTAGCAATTAATCATAGATAATTAGTATTGATATAAATATCTATTATAGTATAAAGCTTTTTTTACAATATGTACTTTAAAGATAACTAATTAACAATAACATTATATGTCATTTTACGAAAATACTTTAGTAGCAAAACAAGATTTACCTAAAAACGAATTAGAAAAAGTTAAAGAAAAATATGTAAATTTAATAAATAGTTTTTCAGGTAAAGTAATCAAAATTGAAGAATGGGGTCTTTTAAATCTAGCAAGAAAAATAAAAAAGTATAACAAAGGCTATTATATTCATTACAAATTTGAAGGAAATAAAGAGACCATAAATGAAATGAACAAAAAAATTAAAATTGATGGATCAATTATAAGGCATCTCATTGTAAAATATAAATTGTTAGATACTGAAAAAGAATATTTTAAAAAGGAGAGCAAATGAAAAGAAAGGGGAAAAAATTTCAAAAAAAAAGAGGCTCAAACTCTTTAAACAAATTAAGTTTATTTCAGAAGTCTGAAGGAAGATTCAATAGATCTTGCCCATTATCTGTTAAAAACGCACCAGTAATTGACTATAAAAATATAAACCTACTGAAAAAATATATGTCTGAAAATAACAAAATTCTGTCTTCAAAAATTACTTCTATTTCAAGTGGCAAGCAAAAGAAATTAACAAAAGAAATTAAAAAAGCAAAAATTTTAGCTTTAATTTAAATATGGAAATAATTCTTTTAGAAAATATTTTAAATCTTGGAAACATTGGCGATAAAGTCAAAGTAAAGCCAGGTTACGGAAGAAATTTTCTTTTGAAAACAGGCAAAGCACTTAGGTTTAATAAAGAAAATTTAAATCATGTTGCTAAAATTAAAGACTCTTTGAATAAAAAAAATCTTGAATTGAAAAAGTCTTTAAAAGAAACTGCCAATAAAGTTAATAATAAAACTTTTACATTTAATAAAGAATGTAAAGAAAATGGTGAATTATACGGCTCTATCAAACCGAAGGAAATATCTACAGCAATCTTTGATAAAATGAAAGTTGAAGTGAAACCATCGCAAATAGTTGTAAAAGACAATTTAAATAAAATTGGTGAATTTAAAATTGATTTAAAATTTCACTCAGAAGTTTCAGCTAAAATCACGATTAAAATAGATAGAATTCAATCATCTTAACTTTTCCACAGGTTGTTAAAAAAGGTGTGTAACTTTAAACTTTAAATACCTGATCCTCAAACTATTATCTATTTGTGGAAAAAATCAAAAGCACAGAAACTATTTTGGATAAAAAACAACCTTCCAATCTTGAAGCAGAGCAAGCTTTGTTGGGATCTATTTTGGTAAATAATGACATTATAGATGAGGTTTCAAATACTATTAATCCTACAAGTTTTTATGACCCTGCGCATAAAAAGATTTATGAGGTAATTGAAATTTTAAATAATAAAGGGATGATCGCAAATCCGATTACCTTAAAAAATTATTTTGAAAAAGATAATATGCTTAATGAAGTTGGGGGCACTGAATATTTAGTTAAGTTAACTCGATTTTCAGGATCAACAAAACAGGCAATTGATTATTCAAAAATAATCCACGAAATGTATTTAAGAAGAGAACTTATTTTAATTTCAGACAATTTATCGTATGAAACTTTAAATTTAAAGGAACAAAATTCAGAAAATATTATTGAAAATACTGAAAAATCATTATTTGATTTAGCAGAACGTGGAAGTTTTTCTCAATCATTTTTAAGGTTCAATCAGGCACTTGATCAAACAATTGAAATGGCTACTTTAGCTATGCAAAATGATAAAGGAATTGTAGGTGTGCCGACTGGTCTTACCGACTTAGATGAAAAACTTGGAGGGCTCCATAAATCAGATTTAGTAATTTTAGCTGGCAGACCATCAATGGGTAAAACAGCATTAGCAACTAATATTGCATATCATGCGGCTCAAAATATTATGAGCAAGCAAGAAAAATCATCAGTAGCCTTTTTTTCACTAGAAATGTCTTCAGAACAGTTATCGACCAGAATTCTTTCTGAGCAAGCTAGAATTAAGTCAGATGATATAAGAAGAGGTAAAGTTACTGAGGAAGAAATCAATAGATATATTGAAACATCAAGAAATATTTATAATCTTCCTCTTTTTATTGATGAAACACCTGCTATTACTATTGCAACATTGAGCAATAGAGCTCGAAGGATAAAAAGATTATTTGGTGTAAGTTTAATAGTAGTTGATTACATTCAATTGATGAGATCAAATTTAGTAAGAAACGAAGGAAGAGTTCAAGAAATTTCGGAAATAACTCAAGGGCTAAAAGCTCTAGCCAAAGAACTTAACGTGCCAATTTTAGCACTATCTCAATTATCAAGAGCTGTTGAACAAAGAGACGATAAGCAGCCTCAGCTGGCAGATTTGAGAGAGTCAGGATCAATAGAACAAGATGCTGATGTAGTTATGTTTGTTTACAGAGAGGCTTATTATTTAGAGAGAAAACAACCTAAATTAGGCTCAATAGAACATGCTGAATGGCAATCAAAAATGAATGATGTAAATGGA
>MDTG01384639.1_pt1 | contig 11820 bp, 6 predicted proteins | sample 811421 | NCBI WGS metagenome assembly MDTG01 (sample SAMN05326645, study PRJNA326480) | marine metagenome | isolation source: seawater | place: Pacific Ocean: South East | collected 2011 | reverse complement strand
TTCAATATTCCCCACTACCCTGAGCAACACGACAAGAAGTTCGAGCAACGCTACGAGCATCTTCCCATGCCCCGTCAGTCCTACGCCCGCATGATTTCCACGACCGACGACCGTATGCTCCAGGTTCTTGATAAACTCAATCAGCACAAGCTCCGCGAAAACACCATCGTGATCTTCATGAGCGACAATGGTCACTCCACCGAGGACGGCGCCCGCGTCCGCAAAAATCACCGCAGCGGGATGAAAGAAGGCCACTACTACCACGCCTTCGGGGGAGGAGGAAATGCCGGCAAGTGGCGTGGCAGCAAGGGTTCGTACTACGAGGGAGGCCTTCGCGTCCCTGCTGTCATCAGCTACCCCGCCGAGCTTCCCATGGGCAAGGTCCGTGGACAGGCCGTCACCGCCGCGGACTGGTTTCCCACCATCCTTGAGCTTTGTGAGATCAAGCCCCCTTCCGTAATCCTTGATGGCCACTCCATTCTCCCCCTTATCCGCGACCCGGAGACCCCTTCTCGCCACCTCTCCCTGCACTGGGGCTGGGGGAACGGCTGGGCTGTACGTGAGGGACCCTGGAAGCTCATTGGCAGCGGCGATGCACCGCGCTTTCTGGGCAACCTCACTGACGAAAAACCAGAAGCAAAAAACTATCTCTCGGAAGAACCCAGGCTAGTGCAGCAGCTCTTGCAGGCGCATCGGGACTGGCTGCAGGAAACCCGTGTGAGGTAATATTAATCCGGATTTTCCTGCGGACGATTGACATCCGACCTGCTGCGCCTCCTTATTGATGGAGCGCCATCTCACTTGCGTAATCAAAACTTTTGCCGGGCGTCAATTCATCCAATGAAGCTTTCTCCGACCCCACGTTCTCTCGGCCTCTGCTGCCTCGTAGTCTCCTTGGCCATCTCACTCTACCTCGCGTGGAACTCTCTCACAGGTTCCGCCGTGGCCGGGTGTAGCGAAGCAGGAACCGGCTGCCAGAGCGTCCTCTCCAGTAAGTGGGGTTACATCCTTGGGATTCCCGTGAGCCTTGCCGGGCTCCCGGCCTACGGCGCCCTTCTCCTCCTCTCGCTTACGTCGTCCCGAAAATTCCGTTTTCTGGTCGACACCCTGTCTTTCCTTGTAGTCGGAGCGGCTCTCTGGTTTGCGGCCGTTCAGGTGCTGATCCTGAAGGCTTTCTGTCCCTGGTGCTGCACCACCCACGCTTTTGCGGTCGCTGGCACCGCTCTGCTCGCCTTCTCCCGCGGAACTGCGCCCTCACCCGCTCGCCCTCTCATCGCAGGCTCCCTCGCCTTTCCCGCCCTGGCCGTGATGATCACCCTGCAGGCCTTCGGAACCGGCCCGGACCAGTCCCAGCGGGTTTCCATCGGAAATGCCGGGGTCCAGCAGGGAGAAAACCACCTCCTCATTCTCCATGGAGGTGAGTTCATTCTGGATCCAGAAAAGTTACCGGTCCTCGGCTCACCACGCGCCCGCCATGCCGTTGTCGCGCTGGGCGACTACACCTGTGGTTTCTGCCGCAAACTGCACGGCCAGCTGCAGCAAACCGTAAGAGCTTATCCTGAGGGGGAACTCTGCGTAATCGAATTGCCCGTAGCCCGGGACGCTAAGGCAGAGGAGATTCAGAAGATCATGCTCTCGCTCTGGAAGAGCAACCCCAACACCAGAGCGACCCTGGAAAGGGATATCTATGAGCGCCGTCTTTCCATTGAACCCGGGCCTATCCGGGAGGCGGCCAGTGCGCTAATCGGAGAAAAGGCCGTCCAGGCTTCCCTCCTCGTTCACGGGCCGTGGGCCGAAAAGCAGATCGCCCTCGCCTCCCGCGTTCTCGAAGCCAACACGCGGGTTACCGGCAAAGCTCATCTTCCCCAGTTGATCGTGGGCGAGGAAGTCAATATTGGAGCGTCCCGTGAGCTGTCAACCTACGTCGAGCTCTTTGCCAGCAACCTTGGCCTTGTGGCACCGGGCGAAGAGGCCCTCACGCGGGTCGCCAACCGGTCTTCAGGCCGCAACATACCAAGTCCGCAGGAAAAGCCAGCCGGTCTCCCCGGGATTATCAAGGCCAGCAGCGAAAAGGCGGCCGGACCGTCCTTCCGGGACCGATCTATCCTGTGGCCGGTCGCGAGCCTCCTGCCACCCTCCAGCCGCAAGGATCAGGATGGACCGGGGGTCACCGCTGGTTACTTCTCCTGGATGCTCCGCCATTTCAAGATGCCCGGGGAAATCCTGCTCGCAAACCCTGCCTCCAATCCGGATGGGGACTCCAGCGCCAACGGCCTGGAATACTGGTGCAGGATCGATCCAAGGCACCATAGTCCCTCTCCGGGATTCATTCAGCGGGAACGGAGCGGGAATATGACCTATGCCCTGAACCTGCGGGATGACGACGTCGGGGCGAACGGGGTGTTCGAGTTCTCCAGCGATCTCAGGTTTAGTCGGCCTTCCCTCGTTTCCTTCGCCGAGGCGAGAACGAATGATCAGAACCTCTCAGACGGAATTCTTACCCTCGCGGCTACCGACCCTTCCGCCCGGCCAGGTCCCGCACGTTTCGCCCGCGCAGACCTTCGGGTTCCGTGGCCCGAGGACAAGAACTGCGTCCGGCGTTGTGCTGCGGTTGCAGTCACAACCTGCCAGCAGGAACCCGATCGACTCCACGCCATCTTCGAGGCCTGCCTGAACACCTGCTCAGGGGGAGCCTGCAACGAGATCTACGAACCGGTCTGTGGCTGCGATGGCCAGACCTACGGAAACGCCTGCGCCGCCGCGGCGGCAAACGCCAGCGTGTCACACCTCGGGTCCTGCGAACAAACCCTCTGTGCAAGCAACGCCGAATGCGGGGAGAGCGATTACTGTTTCTCGGAGGAAGGCTGTGAGAGCCCGGGAACATGCCGCCCCCGTCCGTTCGCCTGCCCGCTCGATTTTGATCCCGTCTGCGGCTGTAACGGCCAAACCTATGGAAATGCCTGTGCCGCCGCAGCCGCAGGCGTGAACGTAGCGAGGAAGGGAGTCTGCGAGGTACAGAGGGAATGTAACAGTAACGCCGACTGTGGTGATTCCGACTACTGCTTTTCGGAGGCCGGCTGTGGTGAACCCGGATACTGCCAGGCGAAACCGGAGGTATGCCCCGCAAATATAGACCCAGTCTGCGGCTGTGACGGCCAGACCTACAGCAACGCCTGCTTTGCGGCGAGCGCCGGGGTCAACGTTTCAAGGAGCGGAGCATGTGAAGACGAAAACGAATGCCGGTCTAATAGGGACTGTAATGAGGCAGACTACTGTTTTTCGGAGGAGGGCTGCGATGCACCGGGAACCTGCCGGGCCCGCCCCCAATTCTGCACCCGCGAGTATCGTCCGGTGTGCGGATGTGATGGCAGGACCTACGGCAATGCCTGCATCGCAGCGTCTGCGGGGGTAAACATCGCCCAGCAGGGTGAATGTCTCCGCGAGGGTGAATGCAACACCAATGCCGACTGTGCTGCCGCCGACTACTGCTTCTCGGAGAATGGGTGCAACCGGCGAGGAGTCTGCCAACCCCGCCCCCGATTCTGTAGCCGCGAATTTCGGCCGGTCTGCGGTTGCGATGGACGGACCTACAGCAATGCCTGTGCCGCGGCCAGAGCCGGTGTCAATGTGGCCAGCGAAGGTGAGTGCCAGCTTGTTCGAGGCCCCTGAGAAAGGATCAGGAATCGAGTGCTTTCAAAACCCCTTCGAGGCTTTCCTGGGCGTCCCCGAAGAGCATCCTGGTATTCTCCCTGAAGAATAACGGATTTTCTACCCCCGCATAACCCGTGGCCATGGAGCGCTTCAGCACAATGGTCGTCTGACCTTTCCAGCATTCCAGAACCGGCATCCCGGCGATCGGACTGTCCGGTTCCTCCAGCGCGGAGGGATTCACGATGTCGTTGGCACCGATAACGACCGAGACATCAATGTCCGGGAAGTCCTCATTGATCTCGTCCATTTCGAAAACGATGTCATAAGGCACCTTGGCTTCAGCCAGCAGAACGTTCATGTGCCCGGGCATGCGACCAGCCACCGGATGTATCCCGAAACGGACATTGACTCCTTTCGCCCGCAGGGCCTTGGTCATCTCATTAACAGTGTGCTGGGCCTGAGCTACCGCCATGCCATAGCCGGGAATGATCATGACTTCCTTGGCTTCACTCATTAATTCAGCAGTCTCCCCCGCGTTGATGGAAACAGCTTCGCCCTGCTCCCCGTCACCGCCCTTGGCAACTCCACCTCCGCTGCTCCCGAAGCCACCCGCGATCACCGACAGGAACTTACGATTCATGGCCCTGCACATGATATAGCTGAGGATTGCTCCACTGGAGCCCACCAGTGCCCCAACCACGATCAGGAGATCATTCTTGAGCATGAACCCGGTGGCTGCTGCCGCCCATCCCGAATAACTGTTCAGCATGGAAACGACCACCGGCATATCGGCCCCTCCAATCGCCATGACCATGTGGATCCCGAAAAGGAGGGCGATGGCGGTCATGATCAGCAGCGGGCTTAAACCGCCACCTTCGGCGGACTGCTCCACAAAGGAGACACCCAGCCCAACCGTCACGATCAGCAACCCGAGGTTAAGCCAGTGCCGGGCAGGCAGGGTCAGGGGCTTTCCTCCAATCCGCGCACTGAGTTTCAGAAAGGCAATTACCGAACCGGAGAAGGTTACTGCTCCGATAAGGATCCCAAGATAAATCTCGATGTCATGGATGGTTTTCTCGGCTCCCTCATAGTGATGCCCGTCGGGGTCAAGATAGGTAGCAAAGCCCACCAGAACCGCGGCCAGCCCGACGAGGCTGTGCAGGATGGCAACCAGTTCCGGCATCTGGGTCATCTGAACCCGCCGGGCCAGGACAAAACCCACCGCGCCCCCCACCGCCAGCGTAGCGACAAGAACAGCATAATTGCCCTGAATCCCAGCCACCGCAGCAGCCAGGGCGATCGCCATACCAAGCATGCCGTAGAAATTTCCCCGGCGTGCCGTCTCCTGGTTACTGAGTCCACCGAGGGCGAGGATGAAAAGAATGATTGCCCCGAGATAGGCAGCGTCTGCAAGTTGTTCAGTCATTTCCTATTGAAATTACAGGCTAGTCCTTTCGAAACATTTCCAGCATTCGGTGGGTCACTGCAAAGCCACCCACGATATTAATGGCCGTGATCAGGATCGCAACGGCAGCCAGCGACACGATTGCGGGCGTATCCTTTGAAATCTGCATGAGCGCCCCGATGATGATAATGCTGCTGATCGCATTCGTTACGCTCATCAGCGGCGTGTGCAAAGCGGGACTGACATTCCAGATCACCATGTAGCCGACGAAGCAGGCCAGGACGAAGACCGTGAAGTGCTCCATGAAGGAAGCTGGCGCAAAGGAGCCGACCCCAGCGAGAGCGCCACCAGCGAGCAGGAGCGGGACCAGGAATCCGAAGGCTGAACCACCTGACTCCGGCTTCGCTGGAGCGGCTGGAGCGGCTGGAGCGGGCTCTGCCTTCTTCTCCTGCTTGGGAGCCGCCGAGAGCTTGGGCGCGGGGGGAGGCCACGTGACTTCACCGTCCTTGATCACGGTTGCTCCCCGGATGACCTCATCCTCCATGTTCACATCGACTGTTCCATTCTTATCCGGACTCAGGTCCGTCAGAAGGTGCCGGAGATTCGTCCCGTAGAGCTGACTCGACTGTGCAGCGAGGCGGCTAGGAAGATCCGTATAGCCCACCAGGCTGACTCCGTGTTTCACCACCACTTTACCCGCCTCGGAGAGCTCACAGTTGCCACCCTGCTCGGTGGCAAGGTCCACGATGACACTGCCCTCCTTCATCAGCTCAACCATATCAGCGAGGATGAGCTTTGGCGCTGGTTTGCCCGGGATCAGTGCCGTTGTGATGATAATGTCTACCTCCTCGGCCTGTTCCCGGAAAAGAGTCATCTCGGCCTCGATAAAAGCCTCGCTCATCACCTTGGCATAACCACCCTCTCCGGACCCATCCTCCTCATCTTCAAAATCAAGCATCAGGAATTCCGCATCCATGCTCTCGACCTGCTCTTTCACCTCGGGACGAGTATCAAAGGCGCGGACTATTGCCCCCATGCTCCGGGCGGCACCAATGGCCGCTAACCCAGCCACGCCAGCCCCGATGACCAGCACCTTCGCTGGTGGCACCTTGCCTGCAGCGGTAATCTGACCGGTAAAGAACCGGCCAAAGTGCTGAGCGGCCTCAACCACCGCCCGGTATCCTGCGATGTTGGCCATCGAACTGAGGGCGTCCAGCTTCTGCGCCCGGGAAATCCTCGGCACACTATCCATCGCGAGAACGGTTGCCCCGGTAGCCGCGAGATCCTTCATCAGCTCCTCGTTCTGCGCAGGCCAGACAAAACTCACGAGGATCTTGCCCGGTGCGAGCAGGCCAACTTCCCCTTTCTCGGGCGCGCGGACCTTGAAGATAATATCAGAGGACGCCCACAGCTCTGAGGCCTCCCCGATAATTTTCACCCCCGCCTCCCGGTAAGCCTCGTCTGAAAAACTGGCTGATTCCCCGGCTCCCTGCTCGACCGCAACGGAGAAACCAAGCTTCTGGAGGTGCTGGGCAACCTCCGGGGTAGTAGCTACCCGGCATTCTCCCTCGTATATTTCGTTCGGAATCCCGATTTGCATTTGATTACAAGACCCGGCCAATCAGGTGCCGGGGCGGGCAGCATAGGCTGACAAGACCGCTTTTCAAGCGCCATAGCGAGGCAGTTCGTTTCGAGCGGAGGTTGTCCTGAGGAGAATCCTACCTCCGGGGGATCGCAGCGAAGGGAGATCAAGACCCCGGTCTCGGTGGATTTCTTATCCACATGTTATTCAGACGCCCGATCACTGAAAATACAGCGAGGCCGCAAGATCAACCGCTCCGCAATTATCGCATCTTTGCGTTCCGCCGTGGTTGGAGTTTGCATCCACCCGCTCCCGACGTTTAAACAACGTCCTGAACCCCAGCGTCAAAACAACCTCTCATGAGAAAAAATCAGAACAGGAGGAGCTTCCTCCAGAAAACAACCGCCGCCGGCGCTGCCATCGGCTTCCCGACCGTCATTCCCTCCAGCGCTCTCGGAAAGGATGGCAAGACCGCCCCCAGCGAACGCGTGGTGATGGGCTTTATCGGTATTGGAAACCGTGGACTTGGCGTCATGCAGGCCCATATCAATCACAAGGACGTGCAGGGCGTTGCCGTGTCTGACTGTCACAAGAACCATACGGATCGCAACCGCAGATGTGGCTCCGAGGGCGGCAAGGAGGCCGTCGACAAGAAATACGGCAACAAAGACTGCAAGGCTTACTTCGACTACCGCGAGCTGTGCGCTCGCAAGGATATCGACGCGGTTATGGTCGCTACTCCGGACCACTGGCACGGAATCATTTGCATGGAGGCTCTTCGTAACGGAAAGGATGTCTACTGCGAGAAACCGGTCACTCACTTCCATGCCGAGGGCAAGGCCATCCACGAGACTGTCGCCAAGCACAAGCGCATCTTCCAGGTTGGCTCTCAGCAGCGCTCTGACTGGAACTTTCGCCAGGCCGTGGAGATTGTCCGTAACGGATTGATTGGAAAGGTGACCCACGTCGAGGTGGGACTTCCCGGAGGAAGAACCGGTCCCGACCGTGACCCCACCCTCAAGGACGCTCCTGAAGGCTACGATATGTGGTGTGGTCCCAGCCCGGTCCTTCCATTCATGGAGGCTCGCCATCACTGGTCGTGGCGCTGGCATAGCAACTATGGCCGCGGCCAGCTCATGGACTGGATCGGCCACCACAACGATATCGCCCACTGGGGCCTTGGACTGGAGTCCACCGGCGGAGGGGGCGGACCAGTCAGCGTAGAGGCTAAGAACTGGGACTTCAGCAGGACCCCGGATATTTACGATACTGCATGGCAGTATGACGTAATCTCCAAATACCCTGGCGACATCGAAGTCAAGATGTCCTCCCGCGTCGGCGGTGGATGCAAGTGGATCGGCAAGGACGGATGGGTCTGGGTCAACCGCGGGCGCCTCGATGCCTCCAACAAGGAGTGGATCAAGAAGGGCTTCAATGCGGGCGACTGGAAGGGCTACAGGTCTCCCGGTCACCAGCGAAACTTCATCGACTGCGTGAAGTCCCGGAAGGAAACGGTCGCACCAGCCGAGAATGCTCACCGGTCCATCACCCCGGGTCACATTGCCTACGTCTCACACGAGATCGGTCGGGCCATCAAATGGGATCCCAAGAAGGAAGCGGTGATCGGCGATGACAAGGCCCACGAGATTCTCTACTCCCTTCCATACCGCGGCGACTGGAAACTCTAGGAACGCAGCAACTCCATTGCGGGCAAGTCCTTGCTCTGCAGGAACTCTCCGGGCTCACCTGCTTCAGGCGGGTGAGCCCGTTTTTCGTGGCCTCGCCGAGATTGCCCTTTAGTCCCGGCGCACTCATTCATATTCATTCCGTGCCCGGATTCGTGGATTGATCAACTCCCAAAATCTCGATCTCAATCGAGTACTCGCTGCGCTTCCTTCCGTTTTTTCGTCGGACCTCCCACGACTTTGCGGACCCGCGCAACAGGGTAGAATTCGAGGTAGTGAAAAAGCGCCGGCGCGACACGACCATCTGCAACTGCTCCAGCCATGAGCCTCTGGTTCTTGGGCTCTGAAGAAGCCTTAATCCTTGCTGTGGTAGCGAGGTTAACGAACCCCGGCTTTGCTGCCGCGGGAGTGAGCATCTGAACGATGAGCAGGAACAGGAAAATCCGGATCATTGCAACATGCTAGGAGAGGGCTCTGCCCAAGAAAAGATCCCGTTGGCGCCTCCGGCTTGTTCCTCCATTTGTCCTGCAGAGAAAAATGCTTTCTGGTTGGCCCGGAGGCGACCAAGGTAGACAACCTTCAGTGCAGGCCTCCCTCCCATGATGTTGCACAATTGTACTATCTGTCTTGCGGCTGCCCTGGCAGCAGCCCACGCGCAGGATACCACTGAGCTTCCTCGCCTCAAACCCCGCCCCGTCAACTACGGAAACACCTCATCCTCTTCCCCACCCTGGCCGGAGCTCCTCAAGAGGCGGGACCCCGGTTCCCGGAATGCCTCCTGGGCGCACCAAGATTTCAATCATCAGGACTGGAAGACAATGCAGCTTCCCTCGCACTGGGAAAAGGCAGGACTTCCCGATTACGACGGGGTCGTCTGGTTCCGCCGGATAGTTGAGGTTTCCGCCTCCATGGCACAGGGAAACGCGGTCCTTGAACTCGGCGCGATCGACGACATGGATGTGACCTGGGTGAACGGAAGACGAGTCGGAGGCTTCGAGGAGCCTGGACATCACTTTACTCCCCGCAGCTACACCCTGCCCGTGGGCACCCTGCTCTCTGGCAGGAATGTCATCGCGGTCCGCGTCATGGACCACGGTTACGGCGGAGGCCTGGCGCGGACCCACGGCAAGATGCAACTCACGGGCAGTGGGGAAACGATCGCGCTCACCGGTCCCTGGCGTTACCGTCCCGGGGCAAGCCTCGACCAGCTTCTCACCTTACCTGCGCAACCAGGTCATCCCGCAGGTCCCGGGGAAAAGCCGGTCGTAAAAAAGGGGAGTTTTTTCCGGCCTCATGACGTGGTTGCCCTTGCTGGTGGCACCAACGTGGTGAAGCAGTTCGAAGCAGGGTATCTCGAGACCATGCTCACCCTCTCTTCGCCCAGCCCAGTGTATTTCCGAGACCTCGCGTGGCAGGCCGACACGGTCTACCGCCAGCAGCGCCCGCGCAATTTCGGCACTCACCTCGATCTCCTTGAGCGCATGAGCGCGACCGTGATCATCGCCAGCTTCGGGCAGATGGAGGCCCTTGAGGGAGCCACCCGTTTACCCCAGTTCATCGAGGCCTACGGCAAACTTCTCGACGAATATGAGAAACGCACCCCCCGTATCATCCTGGTGTCCCCCCACCGCTTCGCCAAGTCTGACAACTCCCTCCTTCCCGACCTGAGCAGTCACAATGGTAGCATCGCGGCCTACAGTGAGGGCATCCGCCAGCTGGCTGACCGCCGTGGATTTCTCTACCTCGACCTGCTCCAACTCAATCCCACCGGCCTGGTCGCTCCCAGCAGCCACCTGAACCCGGATGGCCAGTGGGTGTGGGCCCGCCTGGTGTCCGAGCAACTTACCGGGGAGAAGGCACCCGCCCGGAGTGGCGCCTTCGCCCAGCTTCGCGGGTTGGTGCAACGCAAAAACAGGTTCTGGCGCCAGCACTGGCGCCCGACTAACTGGTCCTTCCTGTACGGTAATCGCCAGCACGTCCCGAGCAGCAAGGATCACCGGCCCGGCAAACCCCGCTGGTTCCCGGAAGAAATTAATGCCATTATCCCCCTCATTGAGGAAAGCGAGGCGGAGATCTGGCGAAACAGGGAGGCCCTCAGATGAAGATTCTCCTTATCTTCCCCCTGCTGCTCATCCTTCCAATCACGGGATTCTCCCAACAGAAGAACTTTTCGGTTGGCCCAGCCCTCAGGGATAATTCCGCCAAGTCGGAGCTCGCCTCTTTCGAGATAGCAGAGGGATACCAGGTCTCTCTCTTTGCTTCCGAGGAAAACGGAATCGCTAATCCCATCGTAATGCGCTGGGGACCGAGGGGGCGCCTGTGGGTCCTTTGCTCCCTTGTATATCCGCAGGCAATTCCCACCGAGTCGGCTGAGGACAAGCTCTTCATCCTTGAAGATACCAATGGAGATGGCCTTGCAGACCGGACCGTTATCTTTGCGGACGGCCTAGACATGCCTACCGGATTCACACTCGGAAACGGAGGGGTCTACCTCGGACAGGGACAGGATCTCGTCTTTCTGCGAGATACTGATGGCGATGATCGAGCCGATACCAGAGAGATTCTCCTCACTGGCTTCGGAACAGGTGACACCCATCAGAACATCAACTCTCTTACCTGGACGCCCGGCGGCGAGCTCCTCTTCTGCCAGGGATTGCATGCCTTTTCCCGAGTGGAGACCCCCTGGGGTATCGTGCGCCTCGACGAGCACGGCGTCTTCAGGCTGCGCCCGGCACGCCTCCAGCTTCACGCCTTTCGAGGCTGCAGCGGGCAAAACCCCTGGGGCCTGTCCCATGGTCACTGGGGCGAGCCCTTCGCCAAGAGCAACGGCAATGCGGTCAGCGAGCTTCTTCCTGTCATGATCCATACCGGGAACCTCCATCGACCGCTCGACATCGGGGGAACCAGAATCAAGAGCATGATATGCGAAATCATTGACTCGCCCGCCCTGCCCAAGGACCTGCAGGGCAATATTGTGATCGCTGGCTATTTCGGCCACCTCGTCGATCGTCTCAAGGTCAGCGTGGACGGTGCGGGGCACCGGGGTGAATTACTCCCTCCCCTGTGGCGTACGGATCACCAAAGTTTCCGGCCGGTCGATGTGCAGACCGGGCCCGACGGCGCTCTCTACGTCGCTGACTGGTATAATCCGATCATCGGCCACTATCAGGCCTCCCTGCGCCATCCTGACCGTGACAAGCTGCACGGCCGAATCTGGCGCGTCACCGCCAAGGGCATGAAGACCCTCCCGATGGTAGACCTCACCAGAGTCCGGACGAAAAGCCTGCTGGAAAACCTCCCCGGCGCCATGCTTAAGGAGCGCGAACGTATCCGGATTGAAATTTCCAATCGTTACTATCTGCCTGGCGGCGCGGAAGAGGTCGAGACTACGATCAAATCCTGGGTCGCTGCTTTTGATCACACCATCCCCGGCTACGAGCGCCATCTTTTCGAGGCTCTCTGTCTTTTCGAGTGGTTTGAAATCACGAACCCGGCAC
>MDTG01345137.1_pt1 | contig 11820 bp, 11 predicted proteins | sample 811421 | NCBI WGS metagenome assembly MDTG01 (sample SAMN05326645, study PRJNA326480) | marine metagenome | isolation source: seawater | place: Pacific Ocean: South East | collected 2011 | reverse complement strand
TAGCTTAATCCTAGAATAAATGAATATTATTCAACAGCTTATTGACTTCATCCTTCATTTAGATGCCCACCTCTTTGCACTGATTATGGATTACGGCAATTGGATTTACCTCATTCTCTTCATGATTGTTTTTGTGGAAACGGGATTAGTAGTAATGCCATTACTTCCCGGAGACTCCCTATTATTTGCGGCGGGTACCTTTTGTGCTGGTGTAGTACAGAATGGCCAAACCGCTGAACTTAGCCTATGGATAGTTATCCCGCTGCTCTGTTCAGCAGCTTTTATTGGGGATAACTTAAATTATTATATCGGTAAAAATATTGGACTAAAGGTTATGCAATGGAAAATCAGGGGCCGACAAATCGTCAAACAATCCTATATAGACAAAACACAAGCTTTTTACGACAAGCATGGACCGAAGACGATCATTCTTGCTCGTTATGTGCCAATTGTAAGAACCTTCGCTCCTTTTGTAGCTGGCGTAGGAGAAATGAAATACTTCAAATTCATTAAGTACAGCGTTATTGGCGGAATAACATGGGTTTTCGCTTTAACACTCATTGGGTACTTTTTTGGCAACCTTCCAATCGTTCAACGCAACTTTGAGACGGTTATATTCGGTATCATTGGTTTATCCCTCCTACCGATGCTCATTGAATTTATCCGAGCCAAGCTGAAAAGCACCAAATAAATTGCGGAATAAATTATGCATGCATAATATATTTTTAGTAATTTTAAAAAAAATAAATATTCTCTCTACAAAAAGCATTTAAATGAGCAATACAGCATATATCGTGGCCGGATTTAGATCGGCAGTTGGAAAAGCAAAGAAAGGTGGATTTCGTTTCTATAGACCAGACGACATAGGTGCCTCTGTGATCAAACATCTGGTTAAAAGTATTCCAAACCTCGATAAGGAAAGAATTGATGATGTCATCGTTGGAAATGCAACACCCGAGGCCGAACAAGGGTTGAATATGGGAAGAATGCTCTCTCTCATGGGCTTAGATACAGACAAAGTGCCAGGAATGACCGTCAATAGATATTGCGCTTCAGGTCTCGAAACTATTGCTATTGCCCAAGCAAAAATAGAGAGTGGTATGGCCGATTGTATCATAGCCGGGGGCGCAGAATCCATGTCAGTAATGGCGATGGGAGGTTGGAGAATTGTTCCCAATGCGAGAGTCGGAAAAGAAAACCCAAACTGGTATTGGGGAATGGGACTTACCGCTGAAGCTGTCGCGAATCAATTCAAAATTAGCAGAGAAGATCAAGACGCTTTTGCCCTTCATTCGCATGAAAAAGCAATTAGCGCAATCAAAGAAGGCAGATTCAAAGACGAAATTGTCCCTATAGATGTTGAGCATATCTTTTTAGATGCAGAAGAAAAACGACAAGTCAAAAACTTTACAGTTGATACAGATGAAGGCCCACGTGCGAGTACAATAGAAAAGCTAAATTCATTAAGACCGGTTTTTGCACAAGGCGGATCAGTTACAGCAGGTAACTCCTCACAAACCTCTGATGGAGCTGCTTTTGTTATGGTGATGTCTGAAAAAATGCTCAAAGAACTGAATCTAGAACCAATAGCGAGGTTAGTTTCTTATGCTACCGTTGGTGTAGAGCCAAGAATAATGGGAATTGGTCCTGTAGATGCAATTCCAAAAGCATTAAAGCAGGCTGGACTGTCTATGAATGACCTTGGTCTGGTAGAACTCAATGAGGCGTTTGCTTCGCAGTCTATAGCCGTACTTAGAGAGACCGGCCTTAACCCCGATATCGTGAACGTAAATGGAGGTGCAATTGCATTGGGTCACCCACTTGGATGCACAGGTGGAAAGCTCAGCGTTCAATTGATCAATGAAATGCGAAGAAGAAAGCAGAAATATGGAATGGTAACCATGTGTGTTGGAACTGGACAAGGTGCCGCTGGAGTAATAGAGCTGCTAAAATAATTCCTGAAATTCCTTTTTAATGATTTTAACTGTAATGCTTGTTGGGAAATCCTCGAGCTGAGCAACAATTTCAAATATCTTTTCTGAAAGATCTGTACTGGTTGATTTTTCGTTCATTTGGCTTCCTGCCATGTGAATCAGTTTAATGACTTCATCTTTGGAATTGCGAATAATGTCCCATGTACTGGTAGAAATAAATATCTGTTGGGCGAGATTGTGCTCAAATTCACTTCGTACAGCTTTTACAAGCTCTGCCTGAAATAGGGTTGCATTCAAGCTTGGATTATGCACTCGCATAATTAAACTTGTAGGATGTATTCGCTCTAACAGCAACACCGATCTTTGATAGGCGTCTAACCTACTCGGCAAAAAGAACTCTTGTCTTTGTTTGTGCAGCTCTGTTCTGAGCTTTGCAACATCTTTAGATGTTTGTAACTTTAAAAAACGAAATACAATCAAAACAAGCCCTCCACAGCTTACAATTGTAATTAAAAGAAAAACCCAAGCGTCCATATTCTATTTTTACAAATATACTTACCTTTTCACATTAACGTTAAATGACAAATAAAGATACATTTGTAATGATCTTATTTATTATGTTCAGCATATGACATCAACTTTAATTGTTTCCATTTTAGTTCTTTATTTTGGTCTTCTTGTGGCGGTTTCGTTTTTTACTTCGAAAGCTAAAGGCAATGACGGATTTTTCATCGGAGAACGTCAATCCCCATGGTACCTTGTTGCCTTCGGAATGATTGGCGCATCTTTAAGCGGTGTAACCTTCCTGTCTGTTCCTGGCTGGGTTGGAAATGAAAGCAACCAGTTTAGCTACATGCAAGCAGTATTGGGCTATTTTATTGGCTACCTAATTATTACCTACGTTCTCATGCCAGTTTATTACAAATTGAATGTGGTTTCCATCTACGAATACCTGAAAGAACGATTTGGCTTTTTAAGCCACAAAACTGGTGCTATTCTTTTTTTACTCTCAAGGGTTATAGGCGCTTCGGTAAGGCTAATGCTGGTATCACAGGTCTTACAAAGTATTTTATGCGACGATTGGGGCATTCCGTTTGAGGTTACAGTGAGTATATGCATATTGCTCATATGGCTGTATACAAATCGTGGAGGAATAAAAACGATTGTATGGACGGACACATTGCAAACCGGATTTATGCTTCTTTCAGTTGGACTTACAGTCTATTTCATTGCCAATGCACTGCCTAGTGCCGGAGGTACCAGTATGATACAACAGGTCTCAAGTGGACCGTACGGTAAGATGTTTTTCTTTGATGATATCTACAATTCCAATCACTTCTTAAAACACTTTTTCGGTGGTATATTTATTGCCATTGGTATGACAGGCCTAGACCAAGACATGATGCAAAAAAACTTGAGCTGTAAAAGCCTGAAAGACGCACAAAAGAACATGATAAGTATGGCCAGTGTTTTAATCGTTGTCAATCTTGTTTTTTTATTTCTGGGTGCATTGTTGTATATGTATGCAAAAACTCATTCCATTCCCTTCGAAAAATCGGACATGCTCTTTTCTGCAATTGCCATGGATGGCAATACACCTATTGTTATTGGCGTGCTATTCCTTTTGGGCCTTATTGCAGCGGCGTATTCGAGCGCTGACTCCGCACTTACATCCCTGACCACTTCTATTTTCGTTGACCTCGTGCCAGAGAAAAGAAAAACAGAGGATAATAAAGTTCCATTACGGAAACTTATTCACGTTGCAGTATCTATTTTAATCATTGTTGTTGTTTTGATACTACATCATTTCACGGATGATTCAGCAATTGGACTACTCATGAAATTTGCAGGTTTCACCTATGGACCGTTGATTGGTGTTTTTTTCTTTGGAATTCTCACTAAATGCGTTGTAAATGATAGAACAATACCTCTGACTAGTGTTTTATCTATCGCCATGACATTTTTATTATGGTACTTTTCAAAAGGAGCTCCTGGCGTTGAAAAGGGAGCACCGGGAATCCTGGGAGAATACTCGTTTGGTTTTGAGATAATCATATTAAATGCCTTTCTTACCTTTACGTTATTATTAATTGCATCAAAAGCTCAATCAAGTCTTAAAAGATGAAATTTAATTTAAGTGATTTCGGAAAACATAAAAACTTTGCACCGCTTAGCTTAACCAAGCCTATCGCATGCCTGCGCATGGGGATTTTCACCAATACAGAACGCTATTATAACTATTTACCAGAGGTAGAAATCGGGTATGAAACAGAAGAATACTTAGCTGATAAATATCCACGTTTAGATTGTGATGTAACCGTAAACGCATGTGCCGTTCCTAACCCAGACTTTATAGCGGCTCTTTTGCATTTCCAGGACAACCAAAGTTTATACGCTGGGGAGGTCTTGCTTGCTAAAAAAGGTAATGGAAAGGAAAAAATTGAATTCACCGGAACTAACTTGATTATAATTAATGAGCGTTGGGATCTTTTTCAAAAAAATGCTTCAGTCCTACATCTCGATTTTATTCAGTCAACTAAAGACCGGGAAACCCAAGAGCTTTCGTCATCAAATCTTTTGATTGGACCTAAAAACAAGCTATTTATTGAAGAAGGAGCAACTATTGAAGGCTGCACCCTAAATACAAAGGATGGTCCTATATATGTCGGGAAAAATGCAGAAATAATGGAGGGAAGTATGGTTCGAGGAGGTCTTGCTTTAAATTCGAATGCAACTATTAAAATGGGGTCAAAAATATATGGAGCTACAACAATAGGTCCCTATTGCAAGGTAGGCGGAGAAGTAAATAATGTTATTTTTCAAGCTTATTCCAACAAGGGACATGATGGCTTTTTAGGCAACTCGTTAATTGGTGAATGGTGTAATCTTGGTGCAGATTCTAATACGTCGAACCTAAAAAATAATTACGCTAATATTAGGACCTACTCTTATTCATTGATGGAAGAGATTCAAACTGATTTGCAATTTATAGGATTAAGCATGGGAGACTACTCAAAATGTGCAATCAATACAATGTTCAATACAGCGAGTGTTGTGGGTGTTTCATGTAATATTTTCAGTCATGGTTTTCCTAAAAAACATATCCCAAGTTTCTCATGGGTTCAGCAAGAAACCTATACAACAAATAAGCTAGAAAAAGCTTTCGATTCAGCAAACAACATGATGCACCGCAGAGAATGTTGCCTTAGTCAAGAAGACAAAGCTATTTTAACACATTTAGCAAATACACGCGATTAACTCCGACAATTTTACCTAAAAAATTATTTTGGCACACAGATTGAACCATATGTGCTGCAGACCTGTTTTACTACAATCTGTAACAATTGACAAGAATCAATGACATTATGTCATAAAGAAAATATATGAACGACTTATTTGATCCATCCTTATTAAATTTATCCGGTTTAGAATCAGATGCCGAATTTATTCCATTGACAACAGCTGAAGAGGAAGAAACCGTTAATAATCAGGACTTTCCAGACAATCTACCCATCCTACCTTTGCGTAATAATGTTTTATTCCCTGGTGTGGTTATTCCAATTACTGTAGGTAGGGACAAATCCATAAAGCTTATTCAAGAGGCGAATAAAGGAAATAAAATTATTGGTGTTGTTTCCCAAAAGGTTCAAGAAGAAGAATCACCTGAGTTCAACGACCTGCACATGATTGGAACGGTTGCCCAAATTGTTAGGTTACTCAAAATGCCAGATGGAAGTTCAACTGTCATTATACAAGGGAAAAGACGATTTAGAATGATTGAAATGACACAGACGGATCCTTTCATGCGTGCCTCTGTTGAAATTCTAAAAGAGCAGAAATTTGATACTACAAATAAAGAGCTCAATATGATGTTTAAAAACATCAAAGACCTTGCCCTTCAAATCATTAAAGACAGTCCAAACATACCATCGGAAGCTCAATTTGCAATTAAAAACATAGATAGCCCTACATTTCTAGTCAATTTCATATCCTCGAATATGAATGCAGACGTTCCTAAAAAGCAAGATATGCTTGAAGAAATGGAGATTAAAAGCAGGGTTATGAAAGTGTTGGAACACCTGTCCATGGAGTCTCAAATGCTTGAAATGCGGAATGAGATCCACAACAAAGTCCGAAAAGATTTAGACAAACAGCAACGAGAATACTTTCTACATCAGCAAATGAGAACCATTCAGGATGAGCTTGGTGACAACCCGCAGGAGCAAGATGTTAGGTCCTTTAGAGAACGTGCCAAAACTAAGAAGTGGTCAAAAGAGGTAGGTAACTTGTTTCAAAAAGAGCTTGATAAGTTGCAAAGAATGAATCCTCAAGGCGCTGAATACACCGTACAACTGAATTATATTGACACGATGATAGAGCTCCCTTGGAACGAATATTCTAAGGACAATCTAGACCTAAAGCGATCCCGAAGAATCTTAGAAAGAGATCATTTTGGCCTTGAAAAAGTTAAAGAGCGAATCATGGAGTACCTAGCAGTACTTAAAATAAAAGGAAACATGAAATCACCAATTCTTTGTTTCTATGGCCCTCCAGGAGTTGGTAAAACGTCGCTTGGAAAATCAATTGCAGAGGCATTGGGAAGAAAATATGTACGAATGTCGCTAGGTGGCTTACATGATGAATCAGAAATAAGAGGGCATCGAAAGACTTATATCGGTGCAATGCCCGGTCGAATCATTCAAAACTTAAAAAAAGCGGAAACTGCAAACCCGGTATTTGTACTTGACGAGATCGATAAACTCGGGCGAAGTAATCACGGTGACCCTTCCTCTGCCCTTCTTGAGGTGCTAGACCCTGAACAAAATAATGCATTTTATGACAATTACATAGAAACTGAATTTGATCTTTCAAAAGTGCTTTTTATTGCAACTTCTAACTCCTTATCCACCATACAAGGTCCATTAAGAGACAGAATGGAAATCATAGAGGTCAATGGATATACCTTAGAAGAAAAAGTTGAGATCGCAGCGCGACACCTTATTCCGAAGCAAATAAAGGAGCACGGAATTAAAAAAGAGCATATCGGTTTTAGTAAACAAATTCTGCGTAAAATCGTCGAAGAGTACACGAATGAATCAGGAGTTCGCGGCTTAGATAAAGTAATTGCCAAATTGGTTAGGAATAGAACGAGACAAATCGCCATGGAAGAGGATTTTGAGGCAAAACTGAGTAATGATGACCTCTTCAGTATTCTTGGTTCAGGTCGTTCAAAAGTCAAATCGATTGACCACAATACTTTTGGTGTTGTAACTGGCCTCGCGTGGACAAGTATTGGCGGTGATGTATTATTTATTGAGTCTTCGATTACCAAAGGGAAAGGAAAACTCACTCTAACTGGAAATCTTGGAGACGTAATGAAAGAATCTGCGATTATTGCTCTAGAGTACCTCAAAGCACATTCCGATATGATCAATACGAAACAGGAAGCATTCGACACGCACAATGTTCACATCCATGTTCCTGAGGGTGCAACCCCAAAGGATGGCCCTAGCGCTGGAATCACAATGTTAACCTCACTGGCCTCCATATTCAGTAAAAGAAAGGTTAAAAAGAACCTTGCTATGACTGGAGAAATAACGCTTAGAGGAGATGTTCTTCCCGTTGGAGGAATCAAAGAAAAAATTCTTGCAGCCAAAAGAAGTGGAGTGAAAGAAATTATTTTATGCTCAAGAAATAAGCAGGATATAGACGATATAAAAGAAAGCTATCTTAAAGGACTTACCTTTCATTATGTTGATAAAATGAAAGAAGTCATTGAGCTTGCTATAGTTTAGATACCGGCGAACTATACGTTTACTTACCTTCTGCCCTAATTACTATAAGCAAAGTGTGAAGCATAATTTTTATGTCCAAAGAAATGCTTCTGTTTTTCAAATACAAAAGATCAAATTTCATACGTTGTAACATTTGATCAACATTTTCTGCGTAACCAAACTTAACCTGACCCCATGAGGTAATCCCAGGACGTACCTTGGTGAGTTGGTTGTATTGCGGTTCAATTTTAACAATTTGATCAATATAAAACTTTCGCTCAGGCCTTGGTCCAACGATGGACATTTGCCCCAATAAAACATTAAAAAATTGTGGGAATTCGTCGAGACGTGTCTTTCGCATAAAGCTTCCTATACTTGTAATCCTAGGGTCATTCTCAGAAGAAAGCTGTGGACCATTTTTTTCTGAATCCACGTACATGGTTCTAAACTTGAAAATTTTAAAAACACGACCATCCTTTCCTATTCGGTCTTGCAAGAAGAAAATTGGTCCAGGAGAAGAAATCTTAACAGCAACTGCGGAAAACAAATAAAATGGGGTCAATAAAATAATAGCAACAAAAGACATAGAGAAGTCAATGATTCTTTTTAATACTTTTTGCCAGAAAGGCATTGCATCTGATAGCACATCCAATAACAAAGCACCATAAATATTCGTCATCTTTACACTACCTGAAAGAATCACATAGGTATCAGGAAGGGTTTTAATTCTAGCTATTCCATTATCAATTTTGAGTAGAATCTGCATAAGCTTATTATGCTCTGAGCTCTCTATTGCAATGATATACTCATCTATTTCAAGCCCTCTTGAAATCTCATCTAAATCATCAAAATGTCCTAAATAAGGAAGCTCACCATCAAGCTTACGGTCATTTCCGTTCATATTAACATAACCTATAAAGGTGTTCACGTTTTTTACATTTTTCTTAATTTCCTCTAGAATCTCTACGGCCTTTTCTGTACCACCAATAATCACTGTTTTAAAACCGTTATTTGGCTTTCGAATAGCATGTACAAGTATGGTATTGATTAATAACCTGGGCCCGAAAGTTGTACAAAAATGAACCACAAATAATATGAGTAAATTCCAATAATAACCTTCATAAGAGCGGACCTGATCATCAAGTATAATCGAAAAGAAAATAACCAGCGAACCAAGCACACTAATACTTACAGTAAGGTTCAAAAGCTTCAGTCTGAACATGCGCCTTATCTCAATGTAGGTGCCTTGTAAGAAATAGAGCAGCATCCAGAATAAAGGAATCAAAGCAATACCCAACCAGAAATTTATATCCATCTCAAAGGCTTGATTTTCAATCAAGGTTTTTCTTAAAAAGAAAAATAAAGCCCAAGATACCAATGCCGACAGGTAATCAGAAACTAAAAAAAGACTTAACCAAGGACTATTTTTATTCATTAAAACCAAATCACTTTTATGTTATCAAGGCAAATCACACCTTCTATATTATCTACATCTAAATTTGCCTGAAAGGATTGCAAAAAAGTAGATTGAAGCGGAGATGCTGTCACAAGCTCTCGGAGCTCAATATACATCTTCTTCCAAACAGCACCTTCTGGCGCTTGTGCATTCATGCGAATATTGACATTATCCTGTATTCCCGACGGAGACAAATAAATAAGCCCTTGATAAACATCATTGGTGTTGTAATAATCAATTTCAAGATAGCTGTCTACGCCTTTTGGAATCGGAAGTTGCTCAAGCGTATATGCCACCCAAGTTGAGTCCGTCTCATTCAACATTACTTTGCCATAATAATTCCCATTAAACGCATTTAAAGATTCATTGGAAAGGATTAAATTAGCTAGTGACGTATTTGGATCATTTTCAATTGAAATATTAATATCCTCAAAATCTTCAATCCAAAAATTAGCATTCGACTTGTAGCTTGTAACTGGCGAAATCACTACAGTATCGTTCTGAACGAGTGTTACTGACTCTTGATAAAAATTGGTAAATGGATATACTTTTTTTGTGGCAGAAATCCCATTATTGATTACAACAGGATCTAGTCGCACAACACATTCGCCCGAAGTCAGAAGTGGTATGCGAAAGGGCGTCTCAAAAATACCTATGAGCTCATCATTCACATAAACCTTGGCGTTGGTAATCTTTTCGGTCAACTCTCCTTCCTCCCCGGAAAGCGCTACATTAGCAATTAAATCCCAATCATTAACGCGCAACCATGCAGGGTCCGGGTTATTTTTCACACACGAAAATAGAATGCCTGAAACAATAAAAACTAAAACTATACAACGCACTAATTTCACAACGATTGAATTAAAAGAATATTGCAACTATTTAAGGTAAACTTTCGACATTTCATCTAATATCCTATGCGCCAATTCCATTGCTGTAACGCCATCATCAATCGGAACGGGTGTCTGCTTATGTTCTATGATACAATTGTGAAAACATACAAGTTCCTCTTGAATCGCATTTGTCTGTATTATTTCAGGCTTGTCAATTAAAATTTTCTTTTTTGGTTTATTTTCTCCTAAATCCAAAATAAGATCAAATGGATCAGGTTCACCATGCACATCCTCCATTCCAAAAACCTCAGCCTCTTTATTTAAGAAATCAACACTGATGTAAGCGTCTCTTTGAAAAAATCTAGTTTTGCGCATGTTCTTTAATGAAATACGAGATGCTGTAATATTTGCAACACAACCATTGTCAAATTCAACCCGTGCATTTGCAATATCATGAGAATCACTGATTACTGAAACACCAGAGGCAGACACCTTCTTTACATTTGACTTTACAACACTTAATATTATGTCAAGATCGTGTATCATTAAATCCAATACAACAGGAACGTCTGTGCCACGCGGGTTAAATTGAGCCAAACGATGCGTTTCAATAAACATTGGTCGATCTAGATGCTTTCGGGCAGCAAGGAAAGCTGGGTTGAATCTTTCAACATGTCCAACTTGTGCAATAATATCTGCTTCCTGAACTAAGCGCTGAAGCTTCATAGCCTCGTCAACAGTCTCAGTTAGTGGCTTTTCGATAAAAACATGTTTTCTTGCCTGAACTGCACATTTTGCAACATCAAAATGAGACAAGGTTGATGTTACAACCGCCAAACAATCCACCAGGTCGATCAAACTCTGGACAGAGTCAAATGATTTAATACTAAAGCTGCTTTCAACCTCTTTTGAGAGTTGTTGATCAGCATCATAAAAACCAACTAGTTCATACAGTGCTGAAAGTTCTTTTAAGATTTTAATATGAACCTTTCCTAGATGCCCAGCACCGGCTACTCCAATTTTTAACATTATCAAACTTTTTTAAGTGTCACTGATATATATGGTGAATTTAAGGATTGAATAAAAAAAAAGCCATTAGAGATCTAATGGCTTCACTGATATAGTCTTAAACTTATTTTTTTACTGAATCAACTACTGCTTTAAAAGCATCAGGATGGTTCATAGCTAAATCCGCTAGAACTTTTCGATTCAATTGAATTTCACTTTTATTCACTGCTCCCATAAATTGAGAATAGCTCATTCCATGAAGTCTTGCACCTGCGTTGATACGCGCAATCCATAGTGAACGAAAGTTTCTTTTCTTTTGTTTACGACCGGTATAAGCATATAACAACCCTTTTTCAATGGCGTTCTTTGCTACGGTCCATACATTTTTACGTCTTCCAAAGTAACCTTTGGAAAGCTTCATCATGTTTTTTCTTTTTGCTCTTGAAGCAACGTGATTTACTGATCTTGGCATATTTTCTATTTTTTTAATAAAGAGTGCAACATTGTTTCAGAAGACTTAGATACTCGTTACTTGGTTTATAATAAAGAACCCTTTTATTTCATGCACAACTGCAATTTGACATTCGAAAGATCGGCATCATGTACCAACCCAGAATGCGTCAAATTACGCTTACGCTTTTTGGCCTTTTTCGTTAAAATGTGGCTTTTAAAAGCGTGTTTACGCTTAATTTTACCACTACCAGTGATGGTGAATCTCTTCTTCGCACTGGATTTTGTCTTCATTTTAGGCATTTTTCTGTTTTTTAAAGATGAACACTATATCAGTTTTTTTATTTCTTTTTTGGGTTGATCAT
>MDTG01302567.1_pt1 | contig 11820 bp, 9 predicted proteins | sample 811421 | NCBI WGS metagenome assembly MDTG01 (sample SAMN05326645, study PRJNA326480) | marine metagenome | isolation source: seawater | place: Pacific Ocean: South East | collected 2011 | reverse complement strand
GCCTCGCCGACGAGCCCTTTCTCCGCGAGACTCTGCGTTCTCTGCGTCTCCGCGGTGAATCGCCGCGCGCAACCCGCCCGGAACCGCGAAACTCTAGTCTATAGTTCCTGGCCCAGAACGGGCTCCGAGCGAGTCGCTCCCAGAGGCCCTCAGGCTCGCCGCCTGAGGGCCCCGGCACGTACAGGGCGAGCCGCGGGCGGCCTGCCTACTCGTTCACGTGCATGGAGGCCAGGAAGGACTCCACGGTCGGAACCAGGGAGTTCCAGATCATGGCGCCCGAGGCGCGGGTGGGGGCCTTGCCCCGCAGGACGGGCCCCGCGGCGGCCACGCTCACCAGCCAGCGGGGCGTGCGCACGACGCGGAGCACGATCGTGACCCCGTTGTCCTCGCGCTGCATGAGCACCCACTTCTCGGCGCAGCCCTTCAGCTCCTCGGGCAGCGGCCGGTCCTGGTCGAGCAGCACCCGCGCGTTGATATCACGGCGGATCTCGTCCCGGCGGTTGCCGGTCGAGCCCTCGCCGAAGTAGCCCCCCGGCTTGGCCTGCGAAGCGTAGACGTGGAGCTGCAGGTCGCCGCTCCAGCCCTGGACGGTCCAGGAGCGCCAATCCGGGAGCACCTTCGCCTTCAGCTCGGGCACCACGGGGAAGCCGACCTTGAAGCTGCCCCCGCCAGGCGGGAGGGTGAAGTAGCGCCAGCCCACGGGCAGGCCGCTGCCCCCCGCGCGGCCGCCGTCCTCCTGCTTGGCCTCGGCGCCCGCCGCCGAGACGGCGTTCACGAAGGCGTCCAGCCGATCCTCGCTCAGGTCCAGGGTCTTGTGCCCGACCTCGACCACGCGCTTGGTCCCGCCCGACATCAGGCCCCAGCGCAGGTCGCGGGTGCCGGGGTCGGGCGAGGCGTAGAGCAGCCAGCCGCCCTCGCTCCCGTAGCGGCTCATGGCCTGCTCGCGCGAGCCCGGGGTGTCCTCCCGCTCGACCTTCAGGCTCTTGAAGAGCCCCGCCCGCTCGAGGGCCTGGGCGCGGAAGCTGGCCTCGTTGCTCGCCTTGGAGGTCGCGTAGAAGATCCTGCCCTCGAGGTCGGCGTCCTGGTTGCCGTGCCAGCTGGCGCGGATCCCCTTGGCCGTCGGCAGCACGACCGTCACGCGCCCGCCCAGGCGGTCCTCCTCGAGGGACTCGGGCACCTCGTCGAGGAGGTCGCGCAGCTCGTTCTTCTGCGCCTCGAGGGCCAGCTCGGGCAGCTCGTAGTCCTGCTCGCGCCAGCGGAAGGTCACGGTGCTGCCGCAGCCGCTGAGCAAGAGCGCGCAGGTCGAGAGCAGGAGGGCGGCGAGGCGGTTCATGTCAGCGCTCCAAGCCGAGGCCGGCGGCGCAGCGCGCCGCCACGGGGGCCTCCAGCGGGAGGCCGATCAAGTAAGCAGCCCAGCGCGCCTCGGCCTCGCGGGCGGCGGCGGGGCGGGCCTGGACCCAGCCCCGCAGGCGGGCCTTCAGGCTGCCGAGCAGGTGCGGGAGCAGCTCCTCCCCCAGGGTCTCCGAGACCGACTGGCGGGCGATCTCGGTCAGCCGAGCCGCCGTGGTCCAGCCGTCGCTCGCGGCCACGTGCTCCTCACGCAGGTCCGAGCCGCGCCAGCCTGGGGTGCGGATCTTGTCCTTGGGCGCGGGGACCCGCTGCTCGATCGTCGCGCCCGCGCCGTCGAGGCGCACGCTCACCCGCCGCTGCGCGCTCCCGCTCCACACCTGGTGGTGCTCGGGGTAGGTCGTGCGGCGCGGGAGGCGCTTGGGCGGCTCCCGCGCGGCCAGCGCGCGCAGCTGCCCCTCGCACTGGGTGACCTTCCACTCCGCCTGACGGAAGCGCATCTTCATCGCCTCGTCCGTCTGGATCTCGTAGTGCTCCCGCACGTTGTCGCCTCGCGCCGCGCGAGGGTCGTTGAGGTAGACGGTCTTCTTGACCAGCACGCGCCGGGTGTGGTTCCGGTTGGCCTCGACGGCGTTCTTGGCAGCCAAGAGCTCTCGCTCGGTGCGCTGCACGGCCGCCAGCCAAGGCGGATAGGCCGGGTTGGGCACCGTGTAGGCGTGGGGCACGTTCACCGTCTGCTCGCGCGCGCGGTAGTCGGCCTGCAGCGGCCCCAGGATCAGGCGCCCGGGCTGCTCGGCGCGCGCAGCGAAGGCCGCGCGCGAGCCTGGGCCCACGCCCAGGCGCGCGAGCAGGCCGCGCAGGCCGAGGGGCTTCTCCCCCGCGTAGAGCGCGTCCACCGAGGGCGGCGCCTCGCCGCCGATCGCAGGCAGCAGCGCCGCGACCCGCGGCGCGAGCAGCGGACCCAGGTCGGCGCCCTTGGCCCCTTCGCCCGTCACCGAGCGGCGCGCCAGGGTCAGGGCCGCGCGGGTGAAGCTGGCGCCCGCCGCCTCGGCGGCGGACAGGGCCGCGTCCAGCTGGCCGAGGACCTCCTCGCGCAGGCGCTGGGCCAGCTGCGCGGGCCGGGGGTCACCCAGGTCCTGCGAGGCAGCCGCGAGGTGCGCCGCGCGGCGCGCCAGCTCGCAGCGCCGCTCGAGGTCCGCTGCGCCCCAGGCTCCGGCGATCTCCTGGCGGCGCCCCTCGATCTCCTGCACGAACACGCGGAAGGGGCCCATGGCCTGCTCGCGGTCCTCGGAGAAGGGCACGGCCTGGACGAAGGCCACCTCCTCGCGGACCTGCTCCAGGGTCGCGCCCGTCTCCACGGCGCGCGCGACGCGCTTCTCGACCGAGGACCAGCGCATGCCCCCGGGGAAGGCGTTGTCGATCGGGAAGCCGCGCTCGGAGTGCAGCAGGGCGACCAGCTCGGGGCCCGCCTCGCCCCGTCGGTAGACGAGGAAGTGCCGCTTCTTGCCCTGGGCCCGATAGACCGCGCTGCGCTCCTCGGGCAGGACCAGGAAGAGCTCGCCCCGCGAGAGCCCCTGCCCCGCGAGCGCGCCCTCGCCCCCGCCACCGCTGGGCCGGAAGGCCGCCGCCGCGACGCTCAGGCGCACCTCGGCGTCCGAGCGGATCGCGTCACAGTAGAGCGCCAGCTCGCCGCCCGCCGCGGCGAGCTCGACCAGCTCGTAGCTCTTGTCGCCCAGCGTCACCTGACGACGCCGGCTCGAGCCGGCGTCGTTGGCGACCTCGTTCAGCTCGCTCAGGTTCCCCGCGACGCCGCCCAGGCCGACCTCGACCCCGCCGCCGCCCGACGTCGGCGGGGTGTCCGTGTTCGAGCAGCCCGCGCCGAGCGCGAGCGCGAGCATGAGCAGCAGCCCGCGCACGCTCAGCTGCCGCTGCCCGGATACCAGAGCCGAATCCGGCGGGCGAGGGTCTCCCCCATGGCCTCGTAGGCGGCGCCGCTGCCGTCGCCGCCCGAGAAGTCGATGTGGATCTTGCGCACGTGGTTCATGTCGAGCGGGTAGGTCCGCTCGCTCCCGCCGGCCACCCGCAGCTTGGCGAAGGGCACCACGAAGTGCGCCTCGACCTCGTCGCTCTGGCAGCTGACGAAGAGCAGCGCGTCGACCTCGAGTTCGCGGGCCAGGGCCGCGATCTCGTCGTCGGCGGTCTGCAGGTTGGCGAAGATCGTCCCGCCGATCCCGCCCTGCAGGCTGCGGCTCCCCGGCATGTGGGCGACGCCCCCCGGGCTGCCGATCTGGCCCAGCGCGGGGCCGCCCTCGTAGGCGCGAATCCCGACCGAGGCCACCGCCTCCTGGTCCTTGTTCCGCGCCGAGAGCTGCGCGGTCAGGCTGCCCATTTGGGCAGCCTTCTCCTGCATGACCTCGAGCCCGAGGGCCGAGACGGCCGGCGCCGGGAGCGCCACGGTCAGGCCGCGCTTGTTCAGGCCGAGCGCCAGCCCCTTGCAGACCGCTGCGGGCAGCCCGCGGATCGGGTTCTTGCTCTCGTTGATCAGCTGGAAGCCTTCGAAGCAGCTCACGATCGCGACCCGCTTCAGCTCGTGGTCGCCGCGATAGACCTCGCTGAACTCGTAGCTGTAGCAGACGTCGTCGACCTCGGCGGCCTCGACCAGGAAGGCGTCGCTGACCTCCTTGTCGAGCGGGACGGGCGTCGAGCAGCCGCTGGCCAGCGAAAGAATGGCCACGAAGGCCCCGAGACAGATCGTGCGCATGGTTCCCCAACCTCTTCGTTCAGGTGAGGAATCTAGCAAGCGCGCAGGTCCACTTCAGCGGGGTCGCTGCCCGCCGGTGTGCAGAATCGGAGCCTTCAAAGCACCCGCGCGCGCCGGCCCTCGATCCGCAGCCGCCCCTCGGCGAAGAGCCGGATCGCGGCCGGGTAGAGCTCGCACTCGGCCGCGAACACGCGCTGGGCGAGGGACTCGGGCGTGTCCTCCTCGAGCACGGGCACCGCCTGCTGCGCCACGATCGGCCCGTGGTCGTATTCGTCGTCCACGAAGTGGACCGTGCAGCCCGAGACCTTGACCCCGGCCGCCAGGGCCGCCTCGTGGACCCGCTGCCCGTAGAAGCCCTTGCCCGCGAAGGCCGGGATCAGGGCCGGGTGAATGTTGAGCACGCGCCCCTGGAAGTCGGCTGGGATCGGCCGCAGGAGCTTCATGTAGCCCGCCAGGCACACCAGCTCGGCCTGGGCTGCCCGGGCCTCGGCGAAGGTCGCCGCGGTGAAGGCGGCGAGGTCGGGGTGCTCGCGCCGGCGCACGACGGCGGTCGGCACGCCGGCCGCCTGGGCGCGCTCGAGCCCGTAGGCGTCGGGGCGGCTGGCTACGACGCGCACGACCTCGATCGGCAGCTCGCCGGCGGCCGACAGGTCGAGCAGGTTCTGCAAGGTCCGGCCGCTGCCCGAGAGGAGCACGGCCACCCGCAGCTCGCTCACCCGATCTCCCCGCGCAGCTCACGCCGGATCGCCTCGACCTCGCCCGCGACCTCGCGGAAGCGCTCGTGGTAGTCGGCCAGGAGGACCTTCTCCTCCTCGCTGCGGTCCACGAAGGGGGTCGCGAGCGCGTCGTCGACGGCGCGCTGAATCCGCGGGCCGAAGCTGAACAGCCCCGCCGCGTCGCGCAGGAAGGCGTCGCGCTCCGAGGTCCGGTCGTAGCCCTTGCTCTGCTCGCGCAGGGCCTCGATCACGGGCGCCCGCCCGCCGAAGGCCTCGAGCACGAACTCGGAGTAGAAGCCGATCAGCGGCCGGAGCGCGTCGGGGCGCTGGCGCGCGGCGTCGACGTAGGCCGCCAGGGTCTGGCTCGCGCGCTGGTAGCCGCGCTGGGCGACGTGAACGGGAGCGCGCCGGCGCAGGCGCTCCTCGCCGATCCAGGCTCGCCGCAGGGCAGGCGCCAGGTAGGAGAGCAGCGCGGCCCGGTCCCCGCGGAAGAGCGGCGCGAAGCGGTCGACCTGCTTGCCGTAGCGAGCCTCGTCGAGGGCGCCGGCCTCCTCGGGGTGCAGGAGCTGGCTCAAGGGCGAGAGCGCGAGCAGCTCGGCCAGGCGCGCCTCGCGCGAGCTGGGCGGCTTGCGCGGCGCCTTGGCGGCCGAGGCCCCGCAGCCGGGGCACTCCTTGAGCGGCGGCGGGCGCTCGTCGCCCTTGCCCGCCCGCTGGGCGAGCGAGGTCCCGCAGGCCTGGCAGGCGGGGTCCTCGGGGCCGCGGGCCCGGCGCCGCAGCAGCTCGCCCAGGCGGTGCAGCGCCAAGAGGTCGCCCGTGGGCGGGTCCGCCGAGGCGAAGCGCTCGCGGACCTCGGCCTGGAAGCTGGCCGGGATCTCGGGCGGACTCCAGCGGCTCTCCATGGCCAGGACCGCCAGCTGCAGGGGCGCGTCGCTGAAGCGCAGGCCCAGCTTGGGCAAGATCGCCTTGTCCCACAGGCGCCCTTCGCGCCGGCGACCGCCCACGACGACCTGCAGGCGGCGCCAGCCGCCGCCGTGGTAGCCGCACACCCAGTGCAGCGCGTCGCGCTTGAGCGCCTCGGCCATCCAGGCCACGCGCTCGGAGCCCTCGGGCGCCGCCTCGCGGCTCAGGGGCAGGGGCACCGCCGAGCCGGCGCTGCCGCGCAGCAAGTCGTGGAGGAAGCCGGCGGGCCCCACCAGCCGCGCCTCGCTCAGCAAGTTCATGGCGCGACTCTACCTATTGGATTCGCCTCAGGTAGTCCTGGACCGCTTCGCGCAGCATGGCCTCCCCCTGGCCCGCGCTCATGACGACCTTGAGCTTGAGCTGCTTGCGGCGGGGGTCGTCGCGCAGCTCGTCCAGCGCGAGCTGCATGATCTGGCTGCGCTTCGAGACGTAGGCGTAGTGCGTGTGACGCATTTGGTGGCGGTGCGGGATCATGCTCCGCAGGTAGGCCTCCTGCTTGATCCGCGGGTTGAAGGGCAGCTGGTCCCCGAAGGCGGCGAAGGCCTTCGGCGCGTAGAGCCCGTCCACGCTGGCGGAGCTCGCCAGGCGCGCGGCGGGCGAGAGCGAGAGCAGCGAAGCGACCAGCCCGCCGAGGTTGTAGCCCAGGGCGTGCACGGCGTTCTGCTTCACGTAGGTCTGCTTGGCCAGCCACTTGACCGCCGCGACCGCGTCGTCGACCTCTCCCGCGGCCAGCTCGTGGATCCCCGGGTTGCCGTTCTCGCCCCGCAGAGCGGGGAAGAACACCGCGAAGCCCGCGCTGACGAAGGGCGTGCAGATCTGCACCGAGTCGCCCAGGTTCAGCGCCCCGCCGCCGTGGAAGTAGACCAGCCCGGGCCCGGTCGGAGCGCGCGGGTCGCGGACCACCCAGCCCTTCAGCTTGAGCGGCCCGGAGCGATAGGTGACCGGCGTGACGCCTGGCGGGAGCATCTTCGGGTCGGGGTTGGTGAACTTGCCCGGCGCCGCGCCCTTGCGCAGGAGCTTGGTCTTGTAGCTGCGCCGCAGCTGCAGCCAGTTCATGTCCTCGACCTGCTCCCCGCCGCCCGCGCGGGGCTGCTCGGGGCGCTCGCGGGGCTCGCGCGGCTGACGCGCGCCGCCGCCGACGGGCTTCTTGGCGCCCTCGTCGCTGCCGTCCCGCTTGACCGACTTCACCAGCCGCTCGGGGAAGGTCAGCTTGCCGCCCTTGGTCTTGATCACGATTGGGAACTCGCCCTTCTTGCTCGTGATCTCGCCCTCGAACTTGTTCCCGTTGGTGAGCACGACCTCGTCGGCGCGGGCCGCGGCGGCCATGACACCCAGGAGGAGGACTGCCAACAGAAGGAGGGCGGCGCGGATCCAGTGCACGGGAGAGCCTCTCTGCGAGCCAGAGGCGCTCGCGACCCCAGCGTTCGGGCCCAGTGTGGCCGGCCTGGGAGGCTGGCGCAATGTCACCGCGCGGTAGGATCGCGCCCCATGAGCAAGAAGCGCTGGAAGCAGGATCCGATCGAGCCAGTCGGCAACGTGGTCGAGCTCGAGGACCGCCCCTTCGAGCTGGTCAGCGACTTCACCCCGACGGGCGACCAGCCGGCCGCGATCGAGGGCCTGTGCAAGTTCGTCAGCGAGGGCCACCAGCACTCGACGCTCCTGGGCGTGACGGGCTCCGGCAAGACCTTCACCATGGCGTCCACGATCGCGCGCCTGAACCGCCCGACCCTGGTCCTGGCTCACAACAAGACGCTCGCGACCCAGCTCTTCCAGGAGCTGCGCGGCTTCTTCCCCCACAACGCGGTCGAGTACTTCGTCTCCTACTACGACTACTACCAGCCCGAGGCCTATATCCCGTCGACGGACCTCTATATCGAGAAGGACGCGACGATGAACGAGCGCCTGGACCGGCTGCGCCACCGGGCCACCCGCAGCCTGCTCACGCGCCGCGACGTGATCATCGTCAGCTCGGTCAGCTGTATCTACGGCCTGGGCTCGCCCGAGAGCTACTACGGGATGAAGGTCGAGCTCTCCAAGGGCGAGATCCGCGAGCGCGACGACATCCTGCGCGCCCTGGTCGCGATCCAATACAAGCGCAACGAGGTCGACTTCCACCGTGGCACCTTCCGGGTCCGCGGCGACGTGATCGACGTGGTGCCGGCTCACGAGGACGCGCGCGCGGTCCGGATCGAGCTCTTCGGCGACGAGGTCGACGCCCTGACCGAGATCGACCCCCTCACGGGCGAGATCCTGTCCGAGGTCGAGCGGGTCGCGATCTACCCCAAGAGCCACTACGTCACCCCCGAGGAGCAGCTCGAGAAGGCGATCGTCACGATCGAGGAGGAGCTCGAGGCGACCCTGCCCGAGCTGCGCAACAAGGGGCGCCTGCTCGAGGCCCAGCGCCTCGAGCAGCGCACGCGCTACGACCTCGAGTTCCTGCGCGAGGTCGGCACCTGCAAGGGGATCGAGAACTACTCGCGCCACCTGACCGGGCGCGACCCGGGCGCGCCGCCGCCGACGCTGCTCGACTACCTGGCCAAGGACGCGCTGCTCGTCGTCGACGAGAGCCACGCCATGCTCCCCCAGGTGCGCGGCATGTATCGCGGCGACCGGGCCCGCAAGGAGACCCTGGTCGACTTCGGCTTCCGGCTCCCGAGCGCGCTCGACAACCGGCCGCTGCGCTACGACGAGTTCGAGGCGATCCCGCTCCAGCGGGTCTACGTGAGCGCGACCCCGGCCGAGTACGAGCTCGAGCTGAGCCAGGAGCGCGTCGTCGAGCAGATCGTGCGCCCGACCGGCCTGCTCGACCCCCAGATCGAGCTGCGCCCGACGGGCAACCAGGTCCACGACCTGATGGAGGAGGTCCGGGCCCGGGCCGAGAAGAGTGAGCGCGTGCTGGTCACGACGCTGACCAAGCGCATGGCCGAGGACCTGACCGAGTATTACCTCGACGCCGGGCTCAAGGCGAAGTACATGCACGCCGACATCGACACCCTCGAGCGCAGCGAGCTGATCGCGGCCCTGCGCCAGGGCGTGTTCGACTGCCTGGTCGGGATCAACCTCCTGCGCGAGGGCCTCGACCTGCCCGAGGTCTCGCTGGTCGCCGTGCTCGACGCGGACAAGGAGGGCTTCCTGCGCAACCGGACCTCGCTGATCCAGATCTGCGGGCGCGCGGCGCGCAACGTGAACGGCCAGGTGATCTTCTACGCCGACACCGAGACCGACTCGATCAAGGCCGCCCTCGAGGAGACCAAGCGCCGGCGCGAGAAGCAGCTGGCCTACAACGAGGAGCACGGGATCACGCCCAAGACGATCGTGAAGGCCCAGCACGACGCGCTGGCCGCGATCTACGAGTCGGACTACGTCGACCCGAGCGAGCTGGCCGAGAAGGCGAAGGCCATGGCCGCGGCCGAGTCGACGCTCAAGCAGGACGCCGCCAGCCTGCGCAAGGAGATGCTCGCCGCCGCCGAGGCGCTGGACTTCGAGAAGGCCGCCGCCCTGCGCGATCAGCTCTTCGAGCTCGAGGGGCAGGCGCTGGGGATCGACGCCTGAGCGAGGAGGGCGCAGAGCGGGAGCGCACGCTCCCGCCGCCGGAGGAGGCGCCCTGGGCCCAGCGGGCCGAGGAGCCCGCCGAGGCGCCCGCGCCCGAGCCCGTCCCCCCGCTCGGGGAGCGGATCCGGCGCCTGGGGCGACCGCGAGCGCTGGCGCGCCTGGGCGGGCGCGGCGTGATCCTGCCCTTCGCGCTGCTGGTCCTGCTCGGGCTGGGCGGCGTCGAGTTCGTCGCGACGGTGATCCCCTTCGTGTTCTTCCTGCTGGTCCTGGGGGCCTGCGAGCTGGATCTGGAGCCGCGGCGGCTGGGCTGCGGAGAGCTCTACTTCCGCGTCCTCGCGCTGGGCTGCGCGCTCGCCGTCCTGTCCCTGTTCCAGATCTCGGCCCTCCACGATCTGCTCCGCAGCGGCGACACCCAGGGCGGACTCAAGACCCTGAGCGAGGTCCTCGAGCAGGGCTGGCGCGGCCTGCGGGCGGTGCTCAGCGCAGGCTTGCTCCTCGCGGCGCCCATGGCGGCGAGCGCGACCCTGCGCGCCTCGCACCACCCGCTCCTCCGCCGGCTGGGCTTCGTCGCCCTGGCGGCCACCCTGGTGGGCGTCGTGATCGGCCTGCTCTTTCCAGGGATCGTCTCGACCCCCGGCTACCAGCCCCCCTTCGACATCACCCGCGCCCTCGGCCAAGGGCTCTACTTCGCGCTCGGCACCTCCATCGCCGGCGTCGCGCTCGCGCTCTGGAGCGGCCTGGTGGACTGGGTGGCGAGTCGCCTGGCCCCCGCGCCGGAGGCCAGCGAAGCGTGAGCGAGGAGCACGAAGCGCCGCTGGAGCCGGCGGGGGAAGAGCCGGCCGGAGGGGACGGCCAGGAAGGAGCGCCCGCCGAGCCCGAGGCGCCCGCTCCGCTCGCCATGGGCGACCGCCTGCGCGCGCTGGTCCAGCGCGAGTCCTTGCTTCGCCTGGCCGGACGCGCGCTGCCCCTGCCCGTGCTGGTGCTGCTGATCGCCGCCGAGGGCAGCGCGGGCCCAACTCAGAAGTTCATCGGCGCCCTCCTCTTCACGCCCCTGGTCCTGCTGCCCAGCCTGGCGGAGCTCCACGCCGAGCTCGCCCCGCGCGCGAGCCAGCGCCTCTTCGTCGAGGCCCTCCTGGCCGCGCTCCTCGGCTTCTGCGTGTGCGCGGGCCAGCTCGTCTACCTGGGCGAGCTCTTCCGCAGCGGCGACGTGCAGAAGGCCCTCCAGCAGGCGGCGAGCCTGCTCGAGCTCGACCCGTGGATCCTGCGGGTCCTGGCGGTCGCTGCGCTCGCCTGCGCGACGCCGCTCGCGGCGGCCGCTGCGCTGCGGGCGCGCTCGAGCGGCGAGCCCTTGTGGCGCAGAACAGCCGCAGCGTCGCTCTGCTCCATGGCGTGCGGCCTGGCGGCCTTCGCCGCCTTCCTGCCGCTGGGAGGCGTGCGCCTCCGGGGCGCCGGGGCGACCCTCGAGTTCGTCTTCGGCTTCGCGCTCGGCGCGCTGGCGGCTGCACTGGTCCTCGCCGCCTGGAGCGCGGCCGTCGACTGGCTCGCCCGCCGCGTGTTCCGCGAGCGAGGCCGCCTGGCGTGAGCGGCGACCAGGCGAGACGGCTCAGCTTGGGCCAGCGGATCCGCCGCCTCGCGCGCGCCTCCGGCCTGGGCCGGCTGGCCGGACGCTGCCTGCCTCCCCCCGTGCTCCTCGAGACGAGGCCACTCACCAAAGCGCTCCAGCAGTGAGCGCCCTCGCCGAGCGACTCCAGCGGCTCACCCGCCCGCGCGCTCGCCTGCGCCTGGCGGGGCGCTCGCTGCCCTGGGCCTTCCTGCTCGCGCTCGGCATGGCGGCCGAGCACGGCCTCGCCGGCGCTTTGGCGGCCATGCCCCTGGTGCTGGTGTTCCTGCTCCCCGGCGCGGTCGAGTTGGAGCTGGAGCAGGCCGCCGAGCGCTCGCTCGCGCGCGAGGTCCTCTGCGTCGTCCCGGCCGCCCTGCTCGGCGCGCTGGGCTTCGTGTTCGAGGTCAGCTACATGGAGACCGCGCTCACGGGCAAGGGCGTGGCCGCGGCGACGGCGCGGGTGGCGGGCATGGTGCAGGACCCCGCGACCCTCGCCAAGCTGGGCGCCCTGGCGCTGGCGCTGGCGGTGCCGGCGAGCGTGGCGGTGATCGTCCGTTCGCGGCAGGACGTAGCGCTCCGCAACGGGATCGCCGGGCTGGGCTCGCTGGCCGCGGGCGGCGTGCTGGTCGCCGTGCTCCGGCTGCGCGGTGAGGACGCGGGCTGGTTCCACGTCGGGCTGACGGCCCTGGGCCTGTATGGCTGGGGCTGGATCCTGGCGGCCCAGGCCTGGGGGACGGACCAGGTCGTGCAGAAGCTGCTGCCGGAGCCGGGGCCGGGGCCGGGGCCGGAGCCGGGGCCGGGGCCGGGGCCGGGGCCGGCCCCGGGGCCGGAGACAGGGCCGGAGACAGGGCCGGAGACAGGGCCGGAGACAGGGCCGGAGACAG
>MDTG01272720.1_pt1 | contig 11820 bp, 11 predicted proteins | sample 811421 | NCBI WGS metagenome assembly MDTG01 (sample SAMN05326645, study PRJNA326480) | marine metagenome | isolation source: seawater | place: Pacific Ocean: South East | collected 2011 | reverse complement strand
CGGGCGCCGCTTCCTCAACTGCTTCTTCTTCTACTGCTGCTTCCTCTTCAACCGGATCTGCAGCACATCCTGCCAGAACCAGCGCAGCAGCACCCATAGCCGCGATACCCGCAAAGGTACGCCTTGCTGTGATTGCTTTCACTAATTTCGTCCTCTCATTAGTTTTTTGACAACTCTGTTGGCCGGAGCTTTCAATTGCCTCAGGCTCAGCACGGCCAGCAACAGGGATGTCCTTATTATTCCCATCTTAGAGTCTGATTCGAACCTTCTCACAAACTAAGGCACCCCACGCTCAGATGTGCCTCAATCAACGCTTGAAGCTCTCCGTGATGTTTTGAAGACCTAAAATATTGGAAGAAGGCTTTGTGCGAGTGCCAGTCAGCTTCAGAATATAGCCGAAGAAGGCCGTGGAATCGACCTCCTCAATAACTCGAGCATTTGGCGCTAAACCATGAATACCCCAGGACATTGCCGCATAGCCCCTCGTTAGGTCCGATTCGGCCTCGACGTCAACCGCGTACATTCCACTGCGGATGACAATCTCGGGATGAAGCATTACAGCCACCGCGAGTGAGTCAGGATGGGTAGAACCGCAGATACCCACACCTTCATCGAATTGCAAAGTGGCCTCACAAACCTTATAAAAAAAAGATGCAAGAAGAGTGTTTTGGCTAACAATTTGGTCGAGTTTATCCCTCGAAAATAACGCATCGCGGACAGCAAGGGGCTCCCAAGGAATGAGTGAGACCTTGAATCCAGAGCTGAGGACAATTTTTGCCGCGTCGGGATCGACATAAAAATTAAATTCTGCTGCGGCCGTAATGTTGCCTCTAGCATTATTTGACCCTCCCATAATGAAAAGATGCTTAACTCTCTCCGCAAAATTAGGATCCCTCCTAACCGCCAAAGCGATGTTTGTCAGCGGACCAGTGGCAACAATATTTATTTCCCCCGGCGCCTCCGCAGTTATTCGGAGTAAAGCATCAACTCCATCTTCTGTGTGAGTTGGCAATGCATCCAAGTCCAAGGTCAGACCCCCTACTCCATCACCATGAACTTCTTGGGCAGACACCCAATCTCGAACAAGTGGTTTGCGAGAACCGCAAAAAATGGGGACATCCCCCAGTCTGCCAGCAACGGACATAGTGAGATGAGCGTTGTGCACTTGCTGCTCAAACGGCACATTTCCGGCAACAATTGTTATCCCTCGGAGATCGGCCTCATCGTCAAGCAAGCCTAATAAAATTGCGATGCAGTCATCTTGAGCTGTATCTGTGTCCAAAATAAACGGGACGGTCATTTAGCCTCAACCAATCGAGGACTTGAAGAATGCAACGGTCTTGGTCAAGCCGTGCTCGAGCGAAACCTTTGGTTCCCAACCCAGAACCCTCTGAGCGATTTGGATGTCTGGTCGTCTCTGCCGTGGATCGTCTGCTGGAAGTTCAAGATGCTTTAGGGGAGAGGAAGATCCTGTGATTTCCTTCACCATCGAAGCTAACTCGAGCATGGTAAATTCCTCTGGGTTCCCAATATTTATGGGGCCGGTTTCCCCCGAAGAGTTCTCCCCGAGAGCAACCAATCCGGACACTAGGTCGTCCACGTAACAAAAAGACCGTGTTTGAGATCCATCTCCATACAGAGTTAGGGGCTCCCCACGAAGCGCTTGGACAATGAAGTTGCTGACCACTCGGCCGTCATCTGCCGCCATTCGGGGACCGTATGTGTTAAAGATTCGGGCCACCCGGATTTCAACCCCATGCTGACGGTGGTAATCAAAGAACAGAGTCTCCGCAACTCGTTTGGACTCGTCGTAACAGGCCCTTAGGCCTATCGGATTAACCCTGCCCCAGTAATTTTCCGGTTGCGGGTGGATCTCTGGATCGCCATAAACTTCGGAGGTTGATGCCTGAAGGATCGGAACATTCAATCGTTTTGCCAATCCCAGCATGTTGATCGATCCCATGACATTAGTTTTCGTCGTTTGAACCGGATCGTGCTGGTAGTGGATTGGTGAAGCAGGGGAGGCAAGGTTATAGATTGCATCCACCTCCACGTAGAGAGGAAAAGTAACGTCGTGACGCATTAGTTCGAATTTCGGATTCGACGTTAGGTGCTCGATGTTGGATTTGGAACCAGTGAAGTAATTATCGACGGTTATAACCTCGTGCCCTCGCTCGAGCAGTGCATCAGCAAGATGCGAACCGACGAATCCCGCACCTCCCGTAATTAGAATCCTCATGAATACGATGTTAGCGGTGCTTCAGGAATTCTCTCTCCTACAAAACATTGTCGAATCCCTGATCCTTTAGGCTCTCGACAATTAGTTTCACTTCTTGAGCATGATCCTTTGAGGTGATCATTAATGCATCGGGAGTGTCTACTACGACCACATCTTTCATTCCCATCACCGACACAATGCGTCCCGAGGTCGTAACGACAATTCCTGCAGATTCTTGAGTGAAGACCTTATTGGGGTCTCCTATAACCACCACATCTGAACTCAATTCCTGTGCCTTGGCTCCAGCCAGAGAGACAAAATCGCCCAAATCTCGCCAATCGAAACTGCCAGGTACAACAAGAAACTTGCCGGCGCGGGCCGCCGGTTCCGCTACGGCATAATCGAACGCGATGGGTGCCAATTCAGCCCAAATATCTCCAAAGTCATCGCCCGAGACAAACGATTCAGCAATTCGCTTCATGAGGCTACCGATCTCAGGGGCAAACTCGCCAAATGCTTCCACAATTGAGGAAACTTTCCCCACAAAAATTCCGGCATTCCATAGGTAGTTTCCGGAGCTTATAAACCCCTGAGCATCTCTGAATGATGGTTTTTCGACGAAGTCCTCAACCTCAAAGACTCCTTCGAAAGAGGACATAGAGCCTTTCTTGATGTAGCCGAAGGCACTCGATGGCTCATCGGGCTGCAGACCTACGGCCACTAGATTTCCTCCGGTCGCCGCTTGGATGGCCTTCGACACCACCTCGTCAAAGGCCGCTCCGTCTTGGATAACATGGTCGGCCGCGAAACATCCGAGCATGGCATCTGGATTTATTAGGTTAAGCACATGCGCTGCGAAACCAACCGCAGGACCTGAGTTCTTCGGGGACGGTTCAATAAGAATATTTTTCTCAGGAATCGCGGGGGCTTGTCGACGCACTGACTCCTCATGGGCTGCCCCCGTGACGACCAAAATTTTTTCTTCATCAGTAAAATTCTTTAGTCGCTGAATTGTGTCGACGAGAAGTGATTGACCTCTTCCAAGAAGATCGAGTAAAAATTTCGGCTCTTGAGACCGGGATAGCGGCCAGAGTCGAGTGCCGGAGCCTCCCGCTGGGATAACCGCATAAAAATCTTCGTCATTCGCAAAATCCATACCTACTAGGGTAGTGGCAAGCTGAGAAAGCGCTCATATAAGAGGTCGTATAATTGGGGGTAACTGATCAATCGAAAAATGAGGGAGAAACTAGGTGGTATCGTCAGCGGTTAATCCTGAGTCCGCGGCCGTTCCGTCGGTGCAGATCGAGGTACCCACTCCCTCCAAAAAGAGCGTAATCCCCGGAGGTACTTTATATCGAGGCCGCGAGGGCATGTGGTCTTGGGTGCTACACCGCATAACGGGATTAGCGCTGTATTTTTTCTTGTTGGTTCACATTATGGACACTGCTCTCGTTCGAGTTAGTCCAGAGGCCTATAACGTGGTGATTGGGGCCTACCAGACTCCATTGATGGGAGTTGCTGAAATTGCCTTGGTGGGAGCGGTAGTTTTTCATGCATTCAATGGTCTGCGAATTATTCTGGTTGACTTTTGGAATATCGGTGTCCGACATCACGTGGCCATGTTTTACGGTGTAGTTGCCCTGTGGGTAATTGTGATGCTGGCCTTCACCCCTAGGCATCTAATGAATGTGTTCGGGTGGTGAGCTCATGAGTGTAACGATCGAAAAACCAAATTCGTCCGGTCGTAAAAAACGAGGACTGATCAATTGGGAAAAATGGGCCTGGATCTATATGAGGGCCTCAGGAATTCTGCTTGTAATTCTGATTTTCGGCCATTTGTTCGTAAATCTGATGGTGGGCGAGGGTGTGAAAGCCGTGGATTTTGCCTTTGTAGCGGGCAAATTCACTGATCCGTTCTGGGTTGTGTGGGACACGGCAATGTTGTGGCTTGCGCTGATTCACGGTGCGAATGGAATGAGAACTTTGGTAAATGACTACGCAGTTCAAGTCAGGACGAGACTCATTCTTCATGGAGCGCTTGTCGTGTCCACTGCTGCATTACTAATTTTAGGCACTCTTACCATCTACGCTTTTGACCCTTGTCCTGCTGACGCACCGAGTGAACTCCTCCCGTCATTCTGTGCCGAGGTGATGTGAAGCCCATGGCAAAAAAATCGGGAGCGAGTCCCATCGCCGAAGACATAAAAGTCCACCACCACCAGTTCGAAGTCGTGATTGTTGGGGCAGGAGGTGCGGGCATGCGAGCGGCTATTGAAGCAGGGCCTAAGGCAAAAACGGCCGTAATTTCAAAGCTGTACCCCACCCGTTCTCACACGGGAGCTGCCCAAGGGGGTATGGCCGCCGCGCTTGCAAATATCGAAGACGACAGCTGGGAGTGGCACACCTTCGACACCGTGAAGGGCGGTGACTACCTCGTAGACCAGGACGCGGCCGAGGTTTTGGCGAAAGAAGCTATCGATGCCGTTATCGATTTGGAGAACATGGGGTTGCCTTTCAACCGAACCCCTGATGGCAAGATAGATCAGCGCCGTTTTGGAGGTCACACCAGAGATCACGGGAAGGCGCCTGTTCGCCGGTCTTGTTATGCAGCAGATCGGACCGGTCATATGATTCTGCAGACCTTGTTCCAAAACTGCGTCAAACTCGGAATTGAGTTTTTTAATGAGTTTTACGTGTTAGACCTGATTATGGTTCCTGAGCGACCAGCAAAGGGATCAAAAACAAGTCAACGTCAGGCCGCGGGCGTAGTTGCATATGAACTCTCAACAGGCGAGATCCACATTTTTCACGCGAAGTCCGTAGTGTTCGCAACAGGAGGTTTCGGAAAAATATATAAGACTACTTCGAATGCTCATACCCTAACGGGGGACGGCGTCGGGATAGTCTGGAGGAAGGGACTTCCCCTAGAGGACATGGAGTTTTTTCAATTCCACCCAACAGGGCTCGCTGGTTTAGGAATCCTTCTGACCGAGGGAGCAAGAGGAGAGGGTGCGATCCTCAGGAACTCCTCGGGCGAAAGATTTATGGAACGATATGCCCCGACCATCAAGGACTTGGCTCCCCGAGACATCATCTCCAGATGTATGGTGCAAGAGGTAATTGAAGGACGAGGTGGCGGACCAGCTAAAGACCATGTGTTCCTAGACTGCACTCACCTAGGCGCGGAAGTCTTAGAAACCAAGTTGCCCGACATAACCGAGTTTGCCCGGACCTATCTCGGTGTAGATCCAGTTGTTGAACCTGTACCGGTAATGCCGACAGCTCATTACGCTATGGGAGGCATCGCAACGAACATCAAAGCTGAGGTTCTCTCTGACAATGAGACCGTGGTCAAGGGACTTTACGCCGCGGGGGAGTGCGCATGTGTCTCGGTTCACGGATCGAATCGCCTCGGTACTAATTCTCTCCTCGACATTAATGTTTTTGGGAAAAGAGCTGGAAAGTTCTCTGTCGAGTTTGCAAAAAAAACAAAGTTTCCCACGCTGCCGGAAAATCCCGAACAGAAAGTTCGTGAGATGATTGTGCAGGCGCGAAATGCCAACGGTCCCGAGCGCCTAGCGTCGCTGAGGAAAGAGCTACAGGACGAAATGGATCGTAACGCTCAGGTTTTTCGTACCGACACATCCCTGAAAAGCGTGGGCAAAACAATTCATTCGCTGCGCGAAAGATACAAAAACATCGGTATCCAAGACCGCGGGAAACGATTCAACACGGATTTACTGGAAGCAATCGAGCTTGGGTTTTTGCTGGACATCGCCGAAGTTGTTGTTGCTTCGGCACTCGAGAGAAAAGAAAGTCGTGGAGGGCACATGCGGGACGACTATCCTGACCGCGACGATGAGAATTTCCTTGTGCACACCATGGCCTACCTCACGGGAGACGCAACCTCAGCTAATGTCGAGGACCACATCGATATTAATTGGAAACCAGTTGTTATAACCAATTATCAACCGATGGAGAGGAAATACTAGTGGAGACTGCTAACCAAAAAACCGCCGCCAGTATTTCAGAGGTGCCATCATTTACGGTCACCTTTATTGTTCGGCGCTATGACCCCGAAAAGGACACTGAACCGTACTGGCAGGACTTTGACGTCAAACTTTACGCGACGGATCGAGTGTTAGATGGATTGCATAAGATCAAGTGGGACAAGGACGGGACACTAAGCTTTCGCCGAAGCTGTGCCCACGGGATCTGCGGCTCTGACGCGATGAGAATCAATGGGAGAAATCGCCTGGCTTGCAAGACCTTGATAAAAGATTTAGATGTCTCACAGCCAATATATGTCGAGGCCATAAAGGGCCTGCCCCTTGAGAAGGATTTGATTGTCGACATGGAGCCCTTCTTCGAATCCTACCGGCAAGTGCAGCCATTCCTTATCTCATCATCGAGGCCTGAAAAGGAAAGACTTCAATCGCCAGCTGACCGGGCAAGATTTGATGACACGACCAAATGCATTCTCTGTGCGGCATGCACATCTAGCTGTCCTGTTTTTTGGACAGATGGTCAGTACTTCGGTCCGGCCGCGATTGTAAATGCTCACCGATTTATTTTCGATTCGAGAGACGAAGGAGCACAGGTAAGACTCGATGTTCTCAACGACAAAGAGGGTGTCTGGCGTTGCCGAACGACCTTCAACTGCTCGGATGCCTGCCCGCGCGGCATAGAAGTTACGAAGGCTATCTCGGAAGTCAAACAGGCAGTTCTTCGGGGCAAACCATAGGCTAGACGATGGTTCGAATCGCAAGCGTAAACGTTAATGGAGTTCGTGCGGCTTTCCGCAAGGGAATGGGCGAATGGCTGAAAAAATCCAAGCCCGATATTTTGGCGTTGCAAGAAGTTAGAGCCGACCGTTCGGACCTTGTAGGTCTGCTCGGGGACGGTTGGGTTGTGGCCGATGACCCTTGCTCTCAAAAAGGGCGCGCGGGAGTTGCTGTAGCCTCCAGAATCCCTCACGATCGGGTCCAAATTAGCCTAGGTCCTGCCTCAATTGACACCTCCGGGAGGTGGATTGAGGTTTTGCTGACCACCGAAAGCGGTTTGTCTTTCACCGTCGTAAGCTGCTACGTCCACTCCGGCGAGGCAGGTACCCCCAAACAAGCTGCTAAGTATGAATTTTTGAAGCTTATGGATTCGCGAATGAAAGAACTGAGTAAAGCCGCGAGCCCCAGTGTGATTGTTGGAGACCTCAACGTTGGACATCGGACGCTGGATATCCGAAATTGGAAAGGCAATCTCAAAAACTCGGGCTTTCTTCCCGAAGAACGAGAATATTTAGATAGTTGGATTGGGTCAGAGGATGACCCTCTCTATAATTCCGGAGAGCGGGCGAGATGGGTGGACGTAGGACGCTCGTTCCACGGAGAGACAGAAGGCCCCTACAGTTGGTGGAGCTGGAGAGGTAGAGCTTTTGATAACAACACAGGATGGCGAATTGATTATCACCTTGCAAACTCCATGATGGCAAAGAAAGTAAAGAATTACTTCATTGATAAGGCGGCGACTTACGACCGCCGTTGGTCCGATCATGCGCCTGTGGTGGCTGACTACGACTTGTAGTCCGTTACGCTAAAGAAACATGAGTACTCTTCGATTGTTCTCCGGTATGCAGCCGTCCGCCGATTCCTTGCATCTCGGAAATTATGCCGGGGCCCTAACCCAGTGGGTTTCTATGCAGAGTGCATACGAAGCGATTTTTTGTGTTGTCGACCTCCATGCAATCACGGTGCCGCAAAATCCCGAGATGCTCAGTGCAAACACTCTGAAGACTGCTGCCCAATACATTGCTTGCGGCATCGATCCTGAAAAATCCACCCTGTTCGTCCAGTCTCATGTTGCGGCACATGCGAAACTGGCTTGGATTTTGAACACCATCACCAGTTTTGGTGAAGCAAGCAGAATGACCCAGTTCAAAGATAAATCAATCAGGCACGGAGCGGAAAATGCCACGGTGGGGCTCTTTACCTACCCCGTTCTTCAGGCAGCGGACATATTGCTGTATGGTTCCGAAGTCGTCCCGGTTGGCGAGGACCAACGGCAACATGTTGAACTCACGCGAAATCTTGCGGAGAGGTTTAATCAAAAGTTCGGGACAGTCCTCAAAATTCCAGAAGCTCGAATAATAGATGCGGCCGCAAAAATCTATGACCTTCAGAATCCATCTTCGAAGATGTCCAAATCGGGACAATCCCCTCAAGGAGTAATTTGGCTCTTAGATGAACCCGAGGTTATTCGAAAGAAAATAATGTCATCTGTTACTGACGCGGGATCTACTGTGAGATTTGAACCAGAAAAGAAGCCTGGAATTTCGAATCTTATGTCGCTGGCCTCGGTCGCAACGGGTAACCCACTGAGTCTCGTCGAGGAAGAGTTTGGCGGATTTGGATACGGAGATTTCAAATCTTCGGTTGCCGACTCCGTAATTGAGCTTGTCCTACCGATTCAAAAACGAACGCTTGAACTTCTTGATGACCCAGCAGAGTTAAGCCGAATTCTCGGCGAGGGAGCCGAAAAAGCTCAAAACATAGCCAATGAGACACTCAAGAGAGTCGAAGACGCGGTTGGGCTCCTACCGAGGATATGAATTGGCTCGCGTAAGGTTACTCCTGTGAAAATTTCTGTAATTGGATGTGGCTATTTAGGGGCGGTCCACGCGGCAGCTATGGCTGAGTTGGGGCACGATGTTTTCGGCATTGACACAAACCCAGAGAGAATAGCGGCCCTCGGGAGCGGGAAAGCTCCCTTTCACGAACCTGGCCTAAACCAACTTCTGCGGTCAAATTCGAATCGGCTGTCCTTTAGTCGAGACATCAGTCTAATCTCAGACGCCTCTGTCCATTTTTTAGCCGTCGGTACTCCCCAATCCAGTGATGGTTCCGTAGAAATGAGCTTTGTCGAGGAAGCTATCGAGAATCTACTTCCTTATCTTTCAAAGGGGGATCTAATTGTTGGTAAATCCACGGTTCCCGTAGGAACCGCAAGTCGGATTGAAAATAAAATTTCTCCCTCGGGAGCCAAATTGATTTGGAATCTAGAGTTTCTTCGTGAAGGTTTTGCCGTCAGAGATACCCTGTCTCCAGATCGACTCGTGTATGGAGTTTCAGAGAAAGATTCGAAGTCCCTCACGACGGAAGTGCTTGATGAGGTCTACCGAAAAATCCTAGATAACGGGACCCCAAGGCTAGTGATGGATTTTGCGACGGCTGAATTAGTCAAAGTCGCGGCAAACTCTTTCTTAGCGACCAAGATTTCTTTCATTAACGCAATGTCTGAGATTGCGGATGAAGTGGGGGCCGACATAAAGCAGCTCGCCGACGCGATCGGACACGATGATCGTATTGGGCGCAAATTTCTAAACGCCGGAATCGGCTTCGGAGGAGGATGCCTTCCGAAAGACATCCGTGGATTTATATTTAGGTCAGAGGAGCTTGGCTTAGACGAGACACTAAATATCTTGCGGGAAGTGGACAAAATTAATCTCAGGAGTCGAAAACGAGTAGGTACTCTACTTCGAGAGGAACTCGGTGACCTGAAGGACAAAAAAATTGCCGTTTGGGGAATTTCATTTAAGCCCGACTCAGATGATATCCGAGACTCTCCTGCTCTCTACATTGCCGAATCACTTGTGCAGGATGGAGCAACAGTTGTAGCCGCAGATCCGAAGGGCTTTAGGCCCGCCGAGGGAAAGCTAAGCCATCTGACAAAGAGCGGAGGTCTCTCTTTGACTGAAGATCACGAATCAGCTGTAGAAGGGGCGCAGGCATTAGTGGTGGCGACCGAGTGGGAAATTTTCAAGAACGCAAACCCGAAAAAGATAGGGTCGCTGATGGAAGATAAAATAGTGATTGATGGCCGGAACTGCCTCGAGTCCGCCTCGTGGATAAAGGCAGGCTTTGTTTATCGAGGGATTGGACGTCTCGCGAGGTGAGAAATTAGTCAACCCAAGAAAAAGTCTTTGTTACAGCTTTCTTCCAAGAACTCACCAGCTTTTCCCTCGTTCTGACATCGATGTCTGGAATGAATCTTTTTCTCTCGGACCACAGAAGCCTTAACTCCTTCTTATCTTTCCAGACACCAACGGCAAGACCGGCGGCGAAGGCGGCGCCAAGAGCTGTAGTTTGGGACACGGAAGGAACAATAATTGGGATGTCAAGCATGTCAGCTTGGAACTGCATCAGAAGCTGATTGTCAACCATTCCTCCGTCTACCCTGAGTTCGGAGGGAAGCAGCCCCGAATCAGCCGCGACCGCATCCAGTACCTCCAGAGTTTGGAAGGCGGTTGCCTCGAGCGCAGCCCTGGCGATGTGCCCCCGATTGATAAAGCGCGTGAGACCAACTATGACTCCCCGGGCATCTGGTCGCCAGTGAGGAGCAAAAAGCCCCGAGAAGGCAGGAACGAAGTAACAGCCGCCATTGTCAGAAACATTTTTTGCAAGACCCTCAACTTCTTCCGCAGATGAAAAGAGCCCCAAATTGTCCCGCAACCACTGCACAAGGGACCCGGTGACCGCAACCGAACCCTCCAAGGCAAAACTCGCTGGAGCGTCACCAAGTTTGTATGCCACGGTCGTTAGTAGTCCGGCTTCCGAATAAACCGGCTTGTCTCCGGTATTTACAAGAAGAAAATTTCCTGTTCCGTAAGTGTTTTTTGATTCGCCCCGTTCGAAGGCAACTTGGCCAAAAGTGGCAGCTTGTTGGTCACCCAAAATTCCCGATATCGGAAGACCGCTGACGTTTATGGGATCGCACACCACACCGTATATTTCGGATGAGGAGCGGATCTCTGGCAAAATCGAAGGCGGGATGTTCCATAAGTCTAGAAGCTCATGATCCCATTGACATCGATGAAGATCCATCAACAGAGTGCGGGAGGCGTTCGTCACATCCGTCACGTGAATTCCGCCGTTCGGCCCGCCGGTTAGTTTCCATAGAAGCCAGGTGTCTACGGTGCCAAAAGCGATATCACCGGACTCTGCCGCCGATCGTGCGCCACGCACGTTATCCAACAGCCAGCGTATTTTGCTCGCTGAAAAGTAGGTCGATAGAGGCAGGCCGGTTTTTTCGACCGACGCTCGGGAGCCAAGTTCAACTTCCATTGAATCGACAAGGCTCTGTGTCCTGGTATCTTGCCACGTTATGGCGTTAGAAATAGGGATCCCAGAGTTCCTATCCCACAAAATTGTGGTCTCTCTCTGGTTAGTAATTCCTATAGCCTTCAGTTCTCCCTCCCGAAGCCGTGCCGCAGAGATCGATTCTCTAATCACCTCCTTCGCATTGGTCCAAATCTCGTCCGGCGAATGCTCAACGTACCCCGGCTTCGGGAGAATTTGCTGATGCTCACGGGCGCTGGAGGAAACAATCTGAGACCCTTTCGAAAAAACAAAAGCTTTAGTGCTAGTAGTCCCCGAATCAAGCGCCAGAACATGAGATCCCATGGCGCTCATCACCTCCAAATCCCAATTATCAGTAAGAAACCGTATAGTGAAGCTTAGTGAATGTGCTCCGGGGTCAGTGAAATTCTGAGCCGGCGGTTAAAGTCCGCGACCCGACCAGAGAAATTTGGGCGGTTGATTGGGTGAAAT
>MDTG01262016.1_pt1 | contig 11820 bp, 11 predicted proteins | sample 811421 | NCBI WGS metagenome assembly MDTG01 (sample SAMN05326645, study PRJNA326480) | marine metagenome | isolation source: seawater | place: Pacific Ocean: South East | collected 2011 | reverse complement strand
TTTTTTTGTCGGGATGAGATATAGAATGAAGATTGATCAATTCAGCTGATATACCATTTTTTTTTAAGTGAATGGCAGCTCTTTTTGCTTCGAGAACCATGACCGAGGTTGCTATAATAGTTATATCAGAACCTTCAATTTCTAATTTAGATCCAAAAAGGGGATGTGATAATTTTGTTTCATCGTCTTCAAAATTTAGCTCATAAAGTAATCTATGCTCTAACATAACGACTGGCCCTTTATGTTTTTGAATTGCATATCTATAACTTTGGATAATTGATTTGGGATCTGCTGGCATAACCACAACCAATCCAGGAATATGGGCCATTAAAGATTGTAAGCTTTGAGAGTGTTGTGCACCTTGGCCCCAGCTTTTGCCAATAACCATTCTGTACATGCTTGGGATTTCAAACAAACCACCGAACATATATTTATATTTTGCAGCTAAATTAATCAATTGATTAAAAATAAGTAATCCAAAGTCAGCTCTAATATGTGTATTTATTGGGTAGGCACCGTTTAATGCAGCTCCTATACAAATTCCAGCAACAGAGTCCTCTGATAATGGTGTTTCAATAATTCTATTGGGGTATCTATCAACAAGACCTTTTATGGTATCAAATATACCCTTAAAGTCTGTTACACCCTGACCAATAATAAGTGAATGTGGATTGTGTTCCATTGCCTCTTGCATGGCTTCTAAAAGAGCAGCTTTATAAGTTTTAGACATCTGATAAAAGATCCTCTCTATCAGGGAGTGGTGACTGAAGGCCGAACTTTACAGCCTCCATAATTTCTTTGTTTATTTTTCCTAAAAAATTTGCATAAAGTTCTTTATCATTCAGGATCGGGTCCAAAGTTTTCCATTTATTAATATCACTTTCATTTCTGTAACCTGCCAAAAAATCTTCTCCTGGACCAACATGCTCTTTATATCTTGCCGTGTTGATTTTTAGAAAAACAGGTTTTTTAGTGGTTCTCAATTCATCGATTGCGATTTTAGATTGTTGCTTTACTTTAACAAAATCATACCCTTCTTTTATCTCATAGAAAGGAATATTGTATGAACTAACTAGTTTCTTTAGAGTAAATGATTGTCTTTCCGGCTTAGGTGTGTGAACTGCAAGGTTATTATCTTCACACAAAAATAAGACCGGTACTTTGTAAAGAGAGGCAAAATTTAGACATTCATGGAAAGAACCTTGTTCAATAGCTCCATCTCCAAAATTTGTTACAAATATTCTGCTTTCCTTCTTAATTTTAGAAATTAATGCAGCTCCAACAGCATGTGAAATTGTAGAACTTACAACAGCTGAGGCTCCCATAATCCCTTGTTTTGGAGATGCTAAATGCATTGAACCAGCCTTTCCTTTACTTTGACCACTCTTTTTACCCATTAATTCTGCAAAAAATTCTGGAAGCGGTCCTCCTTTTGCTAAATAAAAAGCATGACCTCTATAATTAATAAAAACCCAGTCATCTAAATTTAGGTTAGCACAAACACCAACCGCAACAGCTTCTTGTCCGATAGATAAATGAACTGGGCTTTGAATTAAGTCGTTTGGGTATAGTTCAATAATTTTTTCTTCTACTAATCTTATTCTCATAGATTGATAGAATAAATCCCTATATATGTCTGAACTTTTCATTCTGCTAGTCTTTTGGCTTAAATATTCCCTCTTCCACTATCTGACATAAAAGATGACCAATCAAAATATGGCACTCTTGTATTCTAGGGACACTATTTGATGGAACTTTAATGCATTCACATAATTTTGCCAAGGCTCCTCCTGAAGCTCCTGTTAATGCTACTGATTTTATTTTTTTATCATTTGCAGTATTAATCGCCTTAATAAGATTTTTACTATTACCTGATGTAGTGATTGGCATGAATATATCTTTATTTGAGCCTAATATGCTTAATTCTCGTGAAAAAATATTTTCGTAACCATAATCATTGCTAGTTGCGCTAATACTTGAACTATTTGTTCCAAGTGCAAGAGCAGGTAATGCGTCCCTATCAATCAAAAATTTTCCTATAAATTCTGCAGCAAGATGTTGCGAATCTGAGAAGCTTCCTCCGTTTCCAGCAAATAAAACTTTGCCACCATTTTTTAAACATTTTATTAATGACATTCCTGTATTTTCAATTTGATTAATTAAATCAGAATTTAAGATTTCAGATTTTAAAGTTATACTCTCCTTCAATCCATTTACGATAATATTATTTATTTTTTTTTTCATTATTTTTTTTTTTAAAAAAGTTTATGATATTATGAACAGATTTTCTGATTTCATTTCCTATTGATGAAATTAAAAAACTTGGCTTTATAACATTTCGGAATAACGCGCTATGAACACGGTTTGGTGGGTGTAAAGCACCCTTGGGCCATAATCTATTTACTGAACTTTCATTTGATTTTCTTGTTATAAATGATCCTCTATGTCCTGTAAGATAATGACGAGTATATGAATTAGCACCCCAATCTTTACCTTTTGCCAAAAGTTTTTTTGGCTCTTTAAATCCGTTATATTTTAACATCAAAGAAACTGCATGAGAAGATGGAGTAAAGGTCAAACCGGAGTCAAAAGTATTATAAGCAAGATTAGGGAAAGATTCTTTCGCAGCCAAAATAGGATAACCTATTGGTATAAGCTCAGTATCGATTAGTAATATATCTTTTGTAACATCCGATAGCTTATTGATTGCCTCAAATGGTTTTTCCATCACATATAGAACTCCTATAAAAAATACAACATCAAATTGTCCTATTTGTTTGTCAATTTCCATAATTCGCATTTGTTTAAATTCTACTGAGTCTATGTTTTGAGCACGAGATATAAATTTTGCTTGCTCAACTTTTTCACCTCTGGGTTCTAAACCTAAAACATATTTAGCGCCCATTTGCCTTGCCATAATTGAAAAAACACCTTCACCACAACCTACATCTAAAACTGTTAAACCTTCTAAAAATTTTTTGTCATCATTTGACTTGCCTAAAAACGAGCGAAGGCCGTCAAACAAATGGGCTGTTTTAAGGTTTTGAAGTTTTTCATGTTTTGGATTATTAGGCTTTTGAATAATACCACCAAAATCATATCCCCATTCCCAATCATCAAATTTTTTAAGTTTTGCTTTGATTTCTTCATTGCTCATTTTAACTACAATTGTCATCTTTTAAATTACGTTTATTTTCATTTTAAAAATACTTTTTTTTAAGATAGTATTTGAATATTATTATTTTTTATATTTTTTTTCTAGATTTAATCAATAGAAAAAAAAATTTAATTTTATTATTTTATTTTTTTGTTTTTAGTTAAATAATTACTAAACTTATGATTAAAACAAAGAACTGCGAAGTATTTTATCCAAGAAATTTCATATCGCTATTAATAATTAGTTGTTTTGTAAAATATAATAAATCCAAAAATTTTAAAATTTTATTTTTAAATAAGCAATATTTTTCGATGGAAAATATTATTTTTTTTAAGAGTTTTTTTTTAAATTATTTTGACCAAATTAAAACCATAGATTTCAGAAGACGGAAATACTACAGGCAAAAAACAACATACGAATATATAAATGCAAGATCGGATGATGTAAAAAAATTTATAAAAAAAATAAAATTAGACCTAAATAAAATCAAAATTATGAAAATTTTTAACGGTGGAGACGATTTCAATTTTGTGATTTATAAATTATTCCAAGGTATTTTTCCAACTTATTATATAGAACATGGGATAGGAAATTTAAGAGACTCGTTGTCAGATATATCGAAGATTACATATAAAAAAAAAATTAAAAACTTTATTGCAAAATTATTTTTTAAACTCAAAATATTTAGCTATTATCCAATTAAATATAATGGATATGTATCAGTATTTTCTAACAGATTTAAAAAAAAGTTTCGATGGAATAATTATTATATTAATAATGTAAATATAAACAAAAAAAAATTTTCTTTATTTTTAGATGAATTAATTAGTTATATTCAAAAGAAAAAAAAATTAACAATCAAAACAAAAAGTTCTGTTTTAATTCATGTTGATGAACTAAGGTTTTCAAAAAATAAAAAAAGTGACCAAAATATTCTAATGAAGGTTCTTAGTCTTACAAATAAAAATGAAAATATAATACTTAAAGATCATCCTAAAAATAAGCTAAATTTGATTCAGAATAAAGATTTTAGAAAAGAGTTATTGATTAAACTTAAAAAAAGAAGACAAAGAGTTTTTATAATACAAAACAAATTTTTGAGAGACTTGCCCGCAGAATTAATAATTAAATTATTTAGAGTTAAAAAAATTATTAGTAGTTTTTCTACAACTCCATTTTTAAGCAAAATAATTAACGATAAAATAAATACTTATGTATTATTTAAATATAGCATCGATAACATTAAAGACTTTGAGGACAATCTTTTTAGACTTAAAAATGTAGAGAAGAGATTTCGAACAACTTTTAAAGATATCAATTTCATTTAAGTAATTAAAAAAAACTACAGAAATTTTTTAATTTAAAACTTGTATGGTAGTGATTGGAATCAACAACCATTGAACTATTATGTTTAATTTGATAGATAAATAAATAATTTATAAAACTAACTACTCTTAATGAATGAAACCTCTAAATATTTTTGTAGCTGGAATTACAGGTCAGGATGGATATTATTTATCAAAAAAATGCTTTCAAAAAGGCCACAACGTTATTGGTCTATCTAGAAAAAGAAATCAAAAGGTCAAATATTCTCATAAAGTTATTAGAACAAATTATAAGGAAACTAGTCTAATTAAACTGATAAAAAAGTATAAACCCGACATTATTTTTAATTTAGCATCTGAAACAAACCCTAAACTTTCTTGGGTTGATTTGATTAAAAAACAAAATTCAATTACGATTATTAACTTAAACTTCTTAAATTCTATTGTAAAAACTAATCGTAAAATAAGGTATTTTCATGCATCTAGTTCAGAAATATTTGGTGTATCCAAAAAAAAAAGTAAAGAGTGTAGTAATTACTCTCCAAATAATCCTTACGGCTGTTTCAAGCTTAATGCTCACATAATGGTACAAATATTTAGAGAAAAATACAAATTATATCTTGTAAACGGAATTTTATTTAATCATGAATCCATAAAAAGAGGTAAAGATTTTCTTACCTCAACCATTGTAAGAACCGCTCGACAAATTAAAAAAGGAGAAAGAAAAAAATTGATTTTGCAAACACCTTATCCAATAAGAGATTTTGCACACGCTAAAGATACAGTTGATGCAATTTATAAAATAATGAATCTTAAAAAGGCTCGGGATTTTGTTATATCTGGAGGGAATATTTATAGTGTGAAACAAATTGCAGAGAAAATTTTTTCTAAATTTAATATAAGTAAAAAAAAAATTTTTTTTAGAACAAAACTAGATAAAAACAATATTAAAATTGGAGATACTTCAAGAATAAGAAAATATACGAATTGGAAACCAAAATATATGAAAGATAAATTTATTGATAAATTGATTAATGAATAGAAATTACAAAAAGATTAAATTTATCTCAGAAATTGGATTAAATCATAACGGTTCTTTTCAAATTGCTAAAAAATTAATTAAACAGTCAAAAGCAATTAATTGTGATTATATAAAATTTCAAATTAGAGATATTAAAGAAATTTACCACCCTGATTTTTTAAAAAATTTTTCAAACTCAGAAAATGCAAATCAATATATATTTAATGAAATTCGAAAAGCTCATTTAAATCAAAAACAATATTTAAAACTTTTTAAATTTGCAAAAAAAATTAATATAAGAGTAATGGTTACACCTTTCGACTTGAAAAGTCTGAAACTTTGTAGAAGAAAAGAAGTATCGGCTATTAAAATTGGTTCGCCTGATTTTGATAATATTCAATTAATAATAAATGCCTTAAAACTAAAAAAACCTTTATTTCTATCAACTGGAATGGCTGAGGAAAAAGATATAAATGCGATTAAAGAAATCATAGAAAAAAATAATATTTTTAACGTTCCGATTGTAATTTTTCATTGTGTAAGTTCATATCCTCCCAATGAAGATGAGATAAACCTTAAATATATAAAAATTTTAAATAAAAAGTTTCCAAATTATACTATTGGTTACTCTGGTCATGAAAGAGGTTATCTTCCCTCATTAATATCAATTTATTTTGGAGCAAGGGTTATAGAAAGACATTTGACATTAGACAAATATTCTAAAGGACCAGACCATAACTCTTCTTTAACTTTGAATGAATTTAGAAAGTTGATTATAAATTCAAACTTAATATTCAATCAATTAAATCGAAAAAAGATTTCTCAGGATAAATTTTTAAAGCTATTTAAACTTTTATCTTCAAAAAAGTCTATAGGCAAACCAATAAAAACAGTATCTTTAAATTCCAAATTTAACAAAAAGGTTTTAAGTAAATCAGCAATTTATAAAAAAAATTTTAAAAAGAATAAAATTATTAAAGTGGAAAATTTGAAATTTGTATCCCCAGCAAAAGGTTTATCAGGATTAGAATTTAATAAGATTAACAATAAGTTAATTAAAGATGTTAATAAAAATGAATATTTATCCGAAAGGGACTTTATTCGTTTTAAAAACAGGAAATCCGATATAAACAAAATAACTATACCCAATAAAAAATGGGGACTAATCGGAAGATTGGGTGATTATGAACAATTTATCAATGAAAAAGCAAATCTAATCGAAATACATCTAACTTGGCGAGAACTAATTAATCCAAAGATAATAAAAAAAAATTATAATACAGAGTTAATCTTGCATGCTCCTGAATACTTTAATGATCAATTAATCGATTTTACATCAGAAAATAAAAAAATTTTAAGTAATAGTTTTGAAATGATGGAGTATCTTAATATTCTTGTGGAAAAAATCAAAAATAATTTTGTATATGACCTCAAAAAAGGTCCCAAGGTTGTATTGCATCCTGGTGGTCATTCAGAGCGGTCCAATGTTAATGTAAGCAAAATAAATCGCTACAAAAATTTATTTAAAAATATGCAAAAAATCAAATCTAAGAATTACAATTTATTATTAGAAAACATGCCACCATATCCATGGTACTATGGTGGAAAATTTTACCAACACATTTTTACTGACACAAAGGAAATCAAAAAATTTTGTAAAGAGTCAGAAATGAATATTTGCTATGACACATCACATGCAAAACTATCGTCAAATGCATTAGGGAAGAACTTTACAAATTTTACAAAAGATATAATTCAAAATATTGAATACTTGCATATTTCTGATGCAGCCAAGGTTTATCAAGAGGGCTTACAAATAGGAGATGGGGAAATTGATTTCAAAAGTTTTTTTAACCTGGTCAAAAATTTAAATATCAACTTTGTTCCAGAAATTTGGAATGGTCATCTTGATGATGGCGAGGGATTTAAAACTGCTATGCGTAATTTAAATAAAATTATGAAGAAAATTTCCGTAAAAAAAAGCTGCTAATTTATTCAAAAAAATCTATGGTTTTTTCTAAAGCTAAAATTTGTTTTTTTATTTCCCTTGTAGTTTGCTGATTTGTAGTAAATTGCATCATGTTCTTTTGTAATTGTTTTGCTACAGGCGTCTCACCCCAGCCATAAGACTTTGATATTTTCATTGACCCTGAATATAGCCCTTTTTTTCGTGCATCATAAAAACAAGGTTCATTGTTAACAGTTTGCCAAGCTGAATAAATCCCATCTCCTCCAAAACTCATAAATTTTTTTTTGAAATTCTTCCATTCAATTCCCTTTTTTCTACCATTGAATACTGCAGCAAATGTAAAATAAGTGTGAGTATAGTTTTTAGATACTTTTTGAGGAACTAACAATTTGCTAGCTTTTCTGCTTAATAATTTTAAAAACTCATTACCACTTTCTTGTCTTTTTTTTACAAAATATTCTAACTTTTCTGTTTGCGCTAATGCAACTGCTGCACACAATTGAGGCATTCTGTAATTATATCCAAATGCGTTGTGCCTTTTCCAGTTAGGATTTTGAAATTTACTTCTATCTCTTATTTTGCCTGTATATGCTGTGATATTTGAAAATCCTAAACCACCAAATTTTCTCATTTTCGCGGCCAGAGATTTATTATTTGTTGTTAAGATGCCGCCTTCACCAGAGGAAATATGCTTTGAACTTTCTAAACTCCAACTTCCGACATCACCAATTGTACCAGACATCCTATTTTTGTGGTCGTATGCTAAAAAGCATTGCGCACAATCCTCAAGAACTTTTAATTTATATTTTTTTGCTATTTTTAATATTTCATCCATGTCACACATAAGTCCATAGAGATGAACAACCATTATTGCTTTTGTTTTTTTAGTAATTTTTCTTTTTATATCTGAAGGATTTATTAAAAAAGTTTCTTTATCTACATCGGCATACACTGGAACTGCTCCACATTGCCAAACTGCAAACCCACACATTGCTACTGTTAGTGCTGGGATTATTACCTCATCACCATGACCTACGCCAAAAGCATGCAAAGCTTGATGTAGTGTGGCTGTTCCAGAATTTGACGAAATTCCAAATTGTTGATTATGTTTTTTTTTAAAAATATGCTCAAACCTTTCAGACATAGAATTATCTAAGCCAGCTGAAAAATCTGACTTAAGTATTCTTTTTAAATATTTATTTTCATTTCCGTGAAATCTCCAACCTTTTTTAATTTGTTTTTTCATGCAAACTGACTTCCTTCAACTGATTTTTCCTCCAAGATTCTTCTAAGTGATAATTTAATTTCCTGATATTGTCATTTTTTTCTAAGAATTCAACTATATTTGTTGTTTTTTCTAAAATAGAAACTCTTTTATATAATGCTCTGAAAAATTTTAGGTCCTCCTTATAATCAAGAGTAAGTCTTATTTTTTTATTCAACAAAATTTTTGGGACCTTTATCTCGTTTATATTATTTAAGTATCTTAAAAAATATTCTATTACATCTATTTTTTTTAATTTCCCTGATTTTTTATTAATTAGTTTTAAAGATTTAGAGTCAAAAATGTATGTAAAGGAACCTGTAACAATTTTTTTAGGAAACTTAAATACAGTACTTTTTTGATTTTTTTTTATTTTTTTTAAAAAACTCTCATAAATTTTATAATCAAATGCTAAGTCGTCACCGTCTACTAAAGCAGCATAATCAATATTGAATTTTTTAATACAATTGACCCATCTTAAAACTTTATTATTTTCACTACCTCTAAAAATATCTATGTTATAATTTTTTTTAACATAGTTAAATAATTTATCGTCACTTTTATTATTAGAGGTAGCAAGGCATATTGGGTAATTAGTTTTCTGAGCCCTTTTAATTAGAATATCAATAGACTTATATTTTTTTGTGATTTTTTTTAAAATTTTGTTTTTTAATCTTGAAGAGTTACAACGTGCAGTTATAATTATATATTTGTTCATGAAATAAAGTATATAATACATTATGGAAAAAACTAAAACTATTATAATAACTGGAAGCGAAGGAATGATTGGTAGATCATTAAGAGAATATTTTTTTAAAAAAAATTTTAATGTAATTGGATTAGACAAAAAAAAAGGAATTAATTCAATTTATTGTGATATTACAGATGAAAAATCTTTAAAGAAAAAACTCAGAATTATATTAAAAAATAAAAATCCAGATATATTAATAAATGCAGCAAGTATTGTACCAAAAATTAAAAAATTTAAATTTTCAAATTATAGTTCTAAAAATTGGATAAATACTATTAAGGTAGATTTATTTGGCTCATTTTTTATATCTAAGATCTGTTGTAAATATTTTGAAAGACGGAAAAAAGGCTTAATAATTAATCTCTCTTCGATATATGGAGATAGTGGGCCAGATCAATCTATTTACGGTAGGTTAAAAAGAAATTATGGTTATAAAAATTTAGAATACAGTGTGGCTAAAGCTGGTATTTTAGGATTTACAAAAGCTCTTTCATCATTCTACAAACATTCTGATATCAAAGTTCTTTGTTTTGTATTAGGTGGAGTACAAGGTAGCAAAGTACCTAAAAATTTTAAAAAATATTATCTAAAAAAGACAGTAGAAAACAAAATGATTACTACGGATCAAATATGTAAATACGTTGAATTTTGTATATCAAATCCAGAAATAGTGTCTGGATCTTGTATTAATCTTGATGGTGGAGCAAAATCAATTTTTTAATATTATAAAAAACTCTTATTAGTTGTCCCGTCAAAATAAATAGTTGATCCTGAAATATACTTTACTTTATTAGAAACTACATATTTAACGAAATTACCAATATCATTAGGGTTGCCAATTTTTTTTAAAGGCAAATTTTTTTCGTATTCTTTTATATTGTTAACTAATTTTTTAATTCTATTTGTTTTAAAAGGCCCTGGTGCAAGCGAGATTACAGAAATATTTTTTTTACAGAACTCATAAGTTAATGATTTTAACAATGACGTAAATGCTATTCTTATAGATGTAGAAATCATTAGATTACTACTTGGCTCTTTAACTAAGGCGGTTGATATATTAAATATATATCCTCCTTCTCGAATTTTAATTTTACGCAAGATATTTACATACCCTAAGAAAAGTTGATTAAAATATTTTATCCATAATTCATCTGAAATTTCACCAAATTTTAAGTTTGGTGGGCCACCAGAATTTAAAACAATTATATCAGCAATAGGATTTTTTTTACAAAAGCAATCAACAGATTTAAGGTTTGATGTATCTATATCTTTTGAAGAACATTTAATTATTTCTTTAATTTGTAGTTCTTCTAATTTAGAGCCAATGTTAGCACCTAAGCCTTTACTTCCACCTAATATTATTGCTTTTTTAAAAAGATACTTTTTCATCATTAATTATTTTTATATGTTTATTTCTTTTATGTTTTGAGCCGAGTAAATTATTACATTCAATTAATATTTTATTAAGTTGTTTTAATTTTTTAAAACTAAATGCATGCTTATCATCTGGATAAAATTTATTATTAGATTCCCTACTCTTTATATAAATAAAGAAAAATTTAACATCACTACTTAATAATAAAATTAATGGAAAGTAATTCTTGTAATGATGTCCATAGGAAATATTAGAATGAAAATTTTTTAACAACTCTATTCTTTTTAAATTTTGATCTATAGACTCGTAAGAAAGACTTGTGTGTATTAAACTAATTTTTTTTTTATAATTTTTTAAATTTAATAAGCACTTTTTTATCTGATTATTATTTGCAGTTCCGCAAGATATAAAAATTGGTTTATTAAATTTACTAATAAAGTTAATTAATTTTTTATCATTTAAAGATATACTTAAAATCTTGAAAAAATCAAAATTAAGTTTTGCAATATCTTTACAACTATTAAGATCTGCAACCGCTAAACCAATTTTTTTTCTTTTTTGATGAATTTTTTTAATAAGAAATTTATAATGATCTAAAGGTAATTTAAACTTAAATTTTTCGTAAAAACTTTCTTTTTGAATTTGATAAGTCAAAAAACAAAAATTTGATTTTAGAAAATATTCCAAATAACGTTTGGACTCGCTGATTTTACCAAAATGATTAAGCCCTACTTCCAATATTAAATTCATTTAATAAGATTAAACTTTTTTTATAAATTAAGAAATAAATATCAACAATAGCATAAAGCATAATTTTTAATTAAGAAGGATTTTATTAACAAAAACATATTTTATAGAATAAAATTTTTTTCAGTGCATAAATCAAGCCAATTGAGTTATTAGTACTGGTCAGCTACATGCGTTACCGCACTTCCACACCCAGCCTATCAACGTGGTG
>MDTG01371809.1_pt1 | contig 11821 bp, 9 predicted proteins | sample 811421 | NCBI WGS metagenome assembly MDTG01 (sample SAMN05326645, study PRJNA326480) | marine metagenome | isolation source: seawater | place: Pacific Ocean: South East | collected 2011 | reverse complement strand
CCTAAAAGGTTGAGATTTGGTCCATTAAGAATTATAATTTTTTTCATCAATATAAGTTATTTACAATCTCTGATTAACTGAATTATGGCAAAAATACAATTAAATGGAAAAAAAATTTCAATAAAATCGAATTTTACAATATTAGATTTGTTAAAAAAGTACAAATTGTTAAATAAAAAAATCGCTGTAGAATACAATGGTGTCATAGTTCATAAAATTAATTATAAAAAAAAATTTGTGAAAAATAATGATAAAATTGAAATAGTTCATTTCATAGGTGGAGGTTAAGACGAAAAAAGATAGATTCATTATCGCAGGAAAAAAACTCAACTCAAGACTAATAGTTGGAACAGGAAAATATAAAAGTTTTAAAGAAACTGCTATGGCAGTAAAGGAGTCCGGTGCTAGCATGGTTACAGTTGCAGTTAGAAGAATAAATATAATAGATAAAAAAAAACCAATTTTAACTGACTACCTAAATCCAAAGAAAATAATTTTTTTACCAAACACTGCAGGTTGTTTTAATTCAGAGGATGCATTAAGAACTTTAAGATTAGCTAGAGAAATGGGAGGTTGGAAGTTAGTAAAATTAGAAGTTCTAGGTGATAAAAAAACTTTATACCCGAACATGATTGAAACTATCAAGTCCACAAAGGTTCTGGTTAAAGAGGGATTTAAAGTGATGGTTTATTGCACCGATGACCCTCTACTAGCCAAAAAACTGGAAGATAGCGGAGCCTCAGCTATTATGCCACTAGCATCACCAATTGGATCTGGATTAGGACTAATTAATAAAATTAATATCTCATTGATAATCAAACAGTCAAAAGTTCCAGTAATTGTTGATGCAGGAATAGGAACAGCATCAGACGCAACGATAGCTATGGAAATGGGATGTGATGGAGTTCTAGTAAACAGTGCGATAGCCAATGCCAAAAAACCAATCATAATGGCAAGGGCATTTAAGGAAGCAGTTCTATCTGGCAGAGCCTCATTTATAGCAGGAAGAATGAAAAAAAATCTTTTGGCAGTAGCTAGTTCACCTGCAAAAGGGTTAATTTAATTTTTTTTTACGCCTTACCCACAAAGTTCTGAATTTTTTTTTAATTTTTGGCTTTTTAATATCTCTTTTAACTTTCTTTGTTTCTTTTCTTTCTTTGCTTTTCACAAATCTTTTATTATCTATTTTCTTTTCTTTTATAAAATTAATATTTTCAATTACATTAATTATTTTTTTTGACTTATTAAGAAGATGTATTTTGTATTCGGGAAGTATGAGAGTTTCATCAGGAATCAATTCAATTTTTATAGAATATTTTTTTTGAAAGTAAGAAAATTCATCATTTAAATTTTTTTCAATAAAAACTTTTACCTTTTTTGGTATGTAAGATTTAATTGATTTAACCTTTTCCGTAAATGAAAGTAATTGAATTTTTTTTAAAATTTTTTGTGAAAACGAACCTAAAGAAAGTTGTGTTTCCCATTTAATAGATCCTTCCCTTAGTCTTTGCCTTGTCATTTCAAGTAAACCAAAATTACTTATTCTTCCAAGTTGAATTCTTGCTCGATCTTTTCTTATGCTTTCTCTAAGTTTTTTTTCTACTATTCTTCTATTATAAAAATTATTCATATCGATAAAATCAATTACGATTAAACCAGATAAGTCTCTCAATTTAATTTGGTGAGCTATTTCTTCAGCCGCTTCTATATTAGTGTTTAATGCAGTCTTTTCTATATTAATTTGTTTTGTAGATTGTCCAGAATTTATATCAATCGCAACTAAAGCTTCAGTTGGATTTATGACTAAATATCCACCAGATTTTAATTTAACAGTTGGCTCAAAAATATTATTTAAATCTTTTTCAATATTAGCATCATGAAACAAAGGAACTTTGCCTCTATATTTTTTTATATTTTTAACAGATTTTGGCATGAGCTCTTTCATGAACTTTTTCGCTTTTTGATATGCTTCATTGCCCTCAATATAGATATTTTTAGTTTCGTTATCATAAATGTCTCTTAAAGTTCTTTTAATAATATCTCCTTCTTCATAAACCAAAGAAGGAGCATTAGACTCTAATGCTTTATCTTTAATTTCTTCCCAAGTTTTTAAAGTGTTTTGAAAATCTTTTTCTATTTCATTCTTAGATTTATTTGCACCAGCAGTCCTTACTATAACTCCCATGCTTTTTGGGATATTAATTTCATTTAATATACTTCTAATTTTTTGTCTGTCAGAAGAATTAAAAATTTTTCTTGAAATCCCACCACCTTTGGGAGTATTAGGCATTAGAACTATATATTTTCCAGCCAAAGAGATAAATGTAGTCAAAGCAGCACCTTTCTGACCTCGTTCCTCTTTTATAACTTGTATTAAAACTACCTGCCCAGGTTTTATTACTTCTTGGATTTTATATCTTTTAATTCCAAAAGAAGATTTTACTTCTTCCCTGTAATCTTTTTTTTCTATTTCCTCGCTTAAAGCATTTTCTTTCTCACCGTTTTTAATACCATTATCAAGATTTGAATTGATAATTTGATTTTGAGAATTTTCTTGTGATTTTTCTAAATTTTTATTTTTAAGTTCTTCTCTTATTTTTTCTTCAACTACCTTGAGTTTCTCTTTATCTTCAGAAGGAATCTGATAATAATCTGATTGAATATCGTTAAATGCTAAAAAACCGTGCCTTTCTCTTCCAAAATCTACAAACGCTGCTTGTAAAGAGGGTTCAACCCTACTTATTGTTCCAAGGTAAATATTATTTTTAAAAGTTAAATTGTTTTTATCTTCAAATTCATATTCCTCAATTGAAGTTGAAGATTTAAGAACAATTCGAGTTTCGTTTGGATGCGAAGCATCAATGTATAAATTTTTTTCCATAATGTGTGAATTCCTTTAAAAATTTTGTGATTTAATAATTTAAAAATAATCATAGGTGTATTTTATATGATTTTTTAAATAAATACACACAATTTAGATTCAAATGCCTAAAGAAAGTCAAATTTATTCATGATAAAATGTAATATGTTTAAATTTATCAATTTTTCATTGAAATTTTTAATTATTTTTCTAATAACAATAATTCTTTTTGCATTTTCAACCTTATGGTATTTTTCTATTGGTTTACCAGACTATAAAAAACTATCCAACTATCAGCCACCAATTTCATCAAGAGTATATTCTGAAGATGGTAGATTAATCGCAGAATATGCTTTACAGAAGAGATTGTTTATTCCGTACGAATCAATTCCTAAAGTTATTATAAATTCATTTCTATCCGCAGAAGATAAAAATTTTTTTGAACATCCTGGAATTGATGCAAAAGGAATTCTAAGAGCTGTGGTGAATAATATTAAAAATATATCACAAAATAAGAGATTGGAAGGAGCCTCAACTATAACTCAACAAGTTGCAAAAAATTTTCTTTTAACGAATGAAGTCTCTATGAAAAGAAAAATTAAAGAAGCAATTTTAGCATTTAGAATTGAAAGAGCATATTCAAAAGAAAGAATATTAGAGCTTTACTTAAATCAAATTTATTTAGGGCAAGGGACATATGGGATTGCCGCTGCAAGCTTAGAATATTTTGATAAATCAGTTAAAGAATTAAATTACACTGACGCCGCATTGCTGGCAGCATTGCCTAAAGCACCAAGTAAGTACAACCCATATAAATATCCTAAAATAGGAAAATTTAGACGTGATTTAGTATTACTTAATTTGTACGAAAATAAATTTATCTCAAAAAAACAATTAAAAATTTTCAAAGAGTCAAAACTAAATTTGAAAAAAAGAAGAATTGAAATAGTTAATGAAGCTAACTCTTATACTGAAGAAGTTCGAAGAATAGTTAAAGAGAATTATGGCTTTGAAAAACTTTACTCACAAGGTTTGAGTATTAGAACTCCTTTAAATATTAAATATCAAATTCAAGCAATTAAATCTCTAAGACAAGGGATTGAAGATTACGATAAAAGACACGGATGGAGGGGACCAATAACTAATAAGTTAAAAGACAAAAATTGGGAAAACAAAATTAAAAAGTATAAACTTGATCCAACGCTTAATTGGAAAATTGCTGAGGTAATAAGTTTTAACGATACTGAAATTAAGGTTAATATAAATAATCAAAAAAACCAGTTTAAAAATCAAATTATTAAATTTAAAAAAAATAATTGGATACTCCGAAATAAAAAAATTGAAGAAAGATTTAAAATTGGAGATATAATTTTTGTAAAAAAAGAAAAATCTGACTGGATAATTAAACAATACCCTAAAGTTAATGGAGGAATAGTAGTAATTGACCCTTTTTCTGGTGATGTGAAAGCATTAGTAGGGGGATTTAATTTTAAATCTAGTGAATTTAATAGAGTTACCCAAGCTAAGCGACAACCTGGATCAGCTTTTAAACCGATAGTTTATGCCGCTGCTTTAGAAAATGGTTTTTCACCAAATTCAATTATTTTAGATGCTCCTTTTGTTGAGAGTCAAGGTGTAGGTTTAAAAAATTGGAAACCCGAAAATTATGGTAAAAAATTTTATGGACCATCAACTTTTCGAAAAGGCATTGAATATTCAAGAAATTTAATGACAGTAAGAATAGCTAAAATTTTAGGACTAGATAAAATTTTGAATCTTTCAAAAAAATTAAATATATATGATGAAATACCAGAACTTCTCTCTGTTTCGTTAGGTGCTGCAGAAACAACATTAATTAATCTAACGTCAGCTTATGCACCTTTTGTAAATGGGGGAAAAAAAATTGAGCCAAATTTAATTTCGAGAATTCAAGATAGAAGAGGAAAAACAATATTTCAAATTAAAAATAGACAATGTATTGGTTGTGATAAATTTATAAACCAATCATCTGAATACCCAAAGATTGAGAATACTAACGATCAAATTTTAAGTAAAGAAACGGCTTATCAAATGACTTCTATTTTGAGAGGAGCAGTTGAAAGAGGTACTGCTAAAAAATTAAAATCACTTAAAGTTCCTTTAGCTGGAAAAACTGGCACAACAAATGATAACTTTGACGCTTGGTTCATTGGTTTTTCATCTAATTTAGTTATCGGAGTTTATATTGGTTTTGATAACCCTAAGACGCTAGGAAAATATGAAACTGGCTCAAAAGCAGCGCTCCCTGTTTTTAGAAATTTTATAGAAAACGCTCTTTTTAAAAATGATTTTAAAGATTTTGAAATACCAAAGGAAATTTATCTTACATCTTTGAATTATGACACAGGATTAAAGTCTTCTTTAGGAGATAAAAATACGATTATTGAAGCTTTAAAACAGGAAGATATTAACAATATAGATAATAATAATTTAATTTCTATAAATGATCGTGATACTCTAATTAAGTTTAGACAATTTTATTAATGGATAACTTTGAAAATATATTAGTTACGGCTGAAAAAACTCTTAGTAATATAAGGGGGTATCTTTGATAAAAATAAAGTTGAGTCAGAGCTTAAAAATTTAGAAGCAAAACTTCTCGCAGAAAACTTTTGGAAAGATCAAATTTTAGCAAAAAAAACTGTAAAACAAAAAAAATTTTTGAAGAAATTTTAAATACTTATAAAATTTCATCTGATGATTTATCAAATCTAAAAGATTTATATAACTTAGCAAAACAAGAAAATAATACTGAAATAATAGAAGACTGTATTTCTAAGATTAAAGAAATTATTATTCAATTAAAAAAAAGTGAAATTAATTGTTTCCTATCTGGGGAAAATGATGATCTCGATATCTATTTAGAGATTCATGCTGGGGCAGGAGGCACTGAAAGCCAAGATTGGGCAGATATGCTTAGGAGAATGTATATGAAATGGTTTGATAAGAAAAATTTTAAATATGAAATAATTAGTGAGCACAAAGGAGAAGAGGCAGGTATTAAATCGTCAACAATAAAAGTTGAAGGTGATTATTTATACGGCCTTATGAGAGCAGAGTCTGGTGTTCATAGATTAGTAAGAATATCACCTTTTGATAGTGGAGCGAGGAGACACACAAGCTTTGCAAGCATTTGGGTTTATCCAGCAATTGAAGATGATATAAATATTAAAATAGATGAAAAAGATTTAAGAATTGACACTTATCGGTCAAGCGGAGCAGGTGGTCAACACGTTAATACTACCGATAGTGCCGTAAGAATAACTCACTTACCAACTAAAATAGTTGTACAATGTCAAAACGAAAGATCACAACACAAAAATAAGGAAACATGTTTTAAAATGCTTAAAGCAAGACTTTACGAATTTGAAATTCAAAAAAGAGAGGAAAAAAATCAAAAAGAAATGAATTCAAAAACTGATATTGGGTGGGGACATCAAATAAGATCATATGTATTACAACCGTATCAACTTGTTAAAGATTTAAGAAATAAAGTTGAAAATACTAACCCAACAAGTGTCCTGGATGGTAATATTGATCAATTCATCGAAGAAGGAATTAAGATTAAATAATGAAAAAAATTCTTTTAAACTTAATTTTTACATTAATATTCGTTTTATTGATAATATTAATCATTTTATCAACAATTGGTATTGAAACAAAAAAATTTAATAACATTATAAATAGCAAAATAAATGAGACGCAAAAAGACGTTAATATTACTCTTGAAACTGTAAAATTTAAATTTGATGTAACTGATCTAAATATTTTTCTTGAAACTTTAAATCCTCTAATAAATTATAAAAGGGTTTCTATCCCAGTGCAAAATTTAAAAGTTTATATCGATTTTTTTTCATTGATAAAAACATCACCAAAAATAAATAAAGTATCTCTCGTCTTGTCCGAACTAGAAATAGATGAACTAAAAAAATTATCAGTAGTAATAAAGCCGTCTAATTTTAGAAGATTGATAAATAATAATATTACAGAAGGAAAAGTATTTTCCGAATTAAATATTTTTTTCGATGATAATAACTCTTTGCAAAATTTTATTGCTAAGGGCTCAGTTACGAATTTTCAAATGAAAATAACTGATGGAATTTTATTACAGAACTCAAATTTTAGCTTTTTTTCAGATAACTCAGACATATTGATTAAAAACATTTTTGGAGAAATAGATAATGTTAAAATAAAAGAAGGAGATTTAAAATTAAATCTTGGTCCAGAAATTTCATTAAATTCAAATTTTTTGACCAAAATAAATTTTCAAAATAAAATCAAAAAAAATTACATAAAATTAATTGAAAAATTTAGATTTTTGACAGATCTTCAATTTTTAGATGCGAATTTAAATAATAGTTTATTTGTAGTCTTTGATGAAACTTATAAAGTTAAAGACTATTTCTTCAAAAGCAGAGGTAAAATTAATAAGGCAAAACTTTATTTTGAAGAACCACTAAAAAATTATTTTTTCAAAGAAGGCATTAATGAGTTAGCTTTACAAGAAACTGATGTTAATTTTGGATTTAAGCCATCTAGTAGCAACTTTGAATTTTCTGGAAAACATTCTATTAATAATAAAAAATTTCTTAGTCATAAATTGAAAAATAAAAATTTTAAAGAAGACTCCTCTCTTGAGTTAGAAATTGAATATGGTGAAAGAGTTAGTTTTGATATAATTAATTATTCCAAACCTAAAAATTCAATCGCTAAAATTTCTTTAAATTTAGAAAAAAAAAATAACACTGTTTATCTAAAAAAAATTGAATTTTTAGATGGAAAAAACTCAATTTTTATAGATAACTTAGAGCTTAAAAAAAATAAATTACAAAAATTTAATAATATTTCAATAAAGACTTACTCGGAAAATAAAATAAATAATGATTTTTCTGTTCTAAACCAAGAAAAAATTTTAATAAAAGGTTCCAACTTCGATGCTACTAATTTACCAAAATATTTTAAAACTAGTAATAAAGAAAATATTTTTTATTATATAAGTGGCAATATTGAAATTGATATGAAAGATATAAAAGCACCTCTTTCAGAGAGACTAGAAAATTTTAAATTGCTAGGAACTATACACAAGGGTAACTTTACAAAGATTAATGCTAAAGGCGATTATGGTAATAAAAAATTTTTAGATATTACTATGAAGCATGATAACAAAAATAATTCAAAGTATTTAGAGATTTTTTCAGATTTACCTCAACCACTTTTAACTCAATTCTCTTTTTTTAAAGGATTATCAGGTGGAAAATTATTATTTACTTCGATCATTGGCACAAATAATTCAACTTCAAAATTAGTTATTGAAAACTTTAAGGTCATAAATGCGCCTGGAATGGTAAAATTATTATCTTTAGCAGACTTAGGCGGATTAGCAGATCTTGCTGAAGGGGAAGGTTTATCTTTTGACATACTAGAAATTAATATGGAAAAAAATTCCGAGCTATTAAATTTAAATGAAATTTTAGCTACAGGCCCAAGTATTTCGGTTTTAATGGACGGATATCAAGATAAGAGCGGTGTAACCAGTATAAGAGGAACATTGGTTCCGGCTAAAAATCTAAATAAATTAATTTCTAAAATACCTTTGTTGGGTGAAATAATCATTCCAAAAGAGGCAGGTGAGGGTTTATTTGGTGTTAGTTTCAAAATGAAAGGCCCGCCTGGAAAAATAAAAACAACTATTAATCCAATAAGAACTTTAACTCCAAGATTTATTCAAAAAATTCTTGATAAAAGTAAAAATTCTAAATAATTTTTATTAAATAATGTTTCTTTTTTCCAAAAGAAATTTTAATTTTATTATTTTTAAAGTCACTTATTTGAAGAGTTTTATTTACATCTGAAACCACAACATTATCAATCTTCAGCCCCTTATTAATTATAGCTCTTCGAGCTTCACTTTTTGATGACATAATTCCATTTTTTGATAAAAATTCCAATAAATTTATCCCTCTTTCTATTTCTATAGTTTTTAGTTTAATCTCTGGAAGCTCTGAACCTACTCCACCTTCTTTAAAAGTATTAATTGCAGTTTTTTCAGCTTGCTCAGCTGCATTTTTCCCATGTAAAATTTTCGTAGCTTCATTTGCTAAAAGTACTTTTAAATTGTTGATATTTTTTTCGTTATTACAAATATCATTTATTTCATTTGTATTTATTTCGGTAAAAAAATTTAAAAATCTTTTTACGTCTCTATCATCCGTATTTCTCCAGAATTGCCAATAATCATAAGATGACAATAAATCCTCATTTAACCAAATCGCTCCTTTTTCTGTTTTCCCCATTTTTGCACCAGAGGCTAATGTAATTAGTGGAGAAGTTAATCCATAAGATTCCTTTTTTAACATTCTTCTTATTAATTCAACTCCATTTACAATATTTCCCCACTGATCAGAACCTCCAATTTGCAATACACAATTTTTATTTTTGAATAGCTGATAGAAATCGTAAGCTTGCAAAATCATATAATTAAATTCCATGTAACTTAAAGACTGCTCTCTATCTAATCTAATTTTAACGCTATCAAAAGTAAGCATTTTATTGATCGTAAAGTGAGAACCTACCTCTCTTAAAAACTTAATGTAATTTAACTTGGTTAACCAAACAGCATTATCCACAAAAATTGGTTTAACAGAGCTCCTATTAGTTATTAAGATCTTATTAAAAACTTTCTTAATATTTTGAATATTTTTTTTTATATTCTTTTCCTTTAAAATTTTTCTTGTCGAGTCTTTGCCAGAAGGATCTCCAATCAGAGTTGTTCCCCCACCTAAAAGAACGATAGGTCTATGACCATGTTTTTGCATTAATCTAAGAATCATTATTTGTAAAAGACTTCCAACATGAAGACTGCTTGCAGTACAATCGAAGCCTATATACCCTAAAATGGGCTTTTTATTACATTCTCTTTCAAGGCTCTGCAAATCTGTACATTGATTAAGGTAGCCTCGAGTTTTCATTTCTAATAAAAATTTATTTTTCATAGTGAAATTTTATTAATCCACTATTATACAAAAATTACTATAAATAAATAAAAAATATGAAAAAAAGATATGTATCTTTGGGATTAATGAGTGGCACCTCTGGAGATGGTGTTGATACCTCTATTATAATTTCAAATGGTTTAAATGAGTACGAATCAGTAGAAGATAAATATTTTGAGTATGACAAGAATATATATAAAAAATATATTTTTTTAAGAGAAAAAATTTACAACTCAAATGATTTAGAAAGATATAAATCTGAACTTTTAAACTTAGAAAGACAAATAACTATATTTCACGCTAAAATAATCAAAGACTTAAAAATACCAAGTGAAGATATTATTATAGGATTTCATGGACAAACTATTTATCATAATTCAAAAGAAAATATTTCTTATCAATTAGGAGACGGACAACTTTTAAGTCAATTAGTACAAAAAAAAATTATTTTTAATTTTAGAAAAAACGATATTCTTAATGGAGGAGAGGGAGCTCCACTTACACCTATATTTCATCAATTAATAGCCTCACAAAATGAATTATTAACACCTGTTTGTTTTTTAAACATAGGCGGTATTTCAAATGTTACAATTGTCAAAGGACTAAAAAATCCAAATGAAATACAAAGTAAAGATTTAGGACCAGGTAATTGTTTAATAGATGGTTGGATTAGAAAAAATTCTAATAAAAAATTTGATAAGGACGGACATATTGCAAGTCAAGGCAAAATAAATGAGATTATCCTAGAACAAGCACAAGAATTATATGTCAATAGAATCAATAAAAAAAAATTATCATATGATATAAATGATTTTGATATTTCTTTCGCGAGAGGTTTAACATTAGAGGATGGAGCCTTAACCTTAACTGAGTTCACAGCCAATCTTCTTAGCATCGAATTATCTGATTATATTTCAAATTTAAACTTATCGTTAAATTCTATCTTTTTATGTGGTGGTGGAAGAAAAAATAAAGTTTTAGTAGAAAAAATAAAACAAAATTTTAATACATCAACTAAACTAAAATCTATTGATGAATTAAAAATTAATGGTGATTTTGTAGAGTCGCAGGCATTCGCATTCCTTGCAATCAGATCGTTTAAAAATTTGCCAATTACATTTCCAAATACAACTGGATGCAACGTTCCTTGTACAGGAGGAGAATTAATCGAAATTTAAATAAGAGCAGTTTTTTCTTTTAGATATTTTTGAATTTCATCTTTGAGTTCTCTCTCTTTATTTTTAAAAAAATGGTTAGAACTTTTAATTTTAGAAAAAATTACTTCAACACCTTTTTGATTTTTTATTCTATTATCAAGTTCAATTATACTATCTTTAGTAACTAATTCATCATTTTCACTATAAATTACTTGGCCAGAAGTTGGACATGGTGCCAAGAAGGAAAAATCATAAACATTTGGTTGAGGTGACACAGCAATAAAATTGTTAACTTCAGGTCTTCTCATAATTAATTGCATACAAATGAGAGAGCCAAATGAAAAACCTGAAACCCAGCACTGGCTATAATCTAAATTTTGTCTTTCAATCCAATCTAAAGCTGCAGCTGCATCTGATAACTCGCCTTGACCATTGTCAAACACTCCATCACTTTTACCAACTCCTCTAAAATTTACTTTTATTACAGAAAAACCATTTTCTAAAAAAATATTATACATAAGTTGTACTATTTTATTATTCATGGTTCCGCCGTACTGAGGATGAGGGTGCAAGACTATTGCAACAGGGGAACCGAATTTTGGATTTTTGTAATATTTGGCTTCAAGTCTTCCAGCCGGTCCGGGGATGAAAATTTCTAAACTTTTTGGTTTCATACTTGATAATGATTATTATTAAAAAAAAAAGTACTGAGTTATAGCACGTTTTTATGCGACAAATATTTTTTTTTAATCCTGACTAAAAGAGTAGGAATT
>MDTG01178927.1_pt1 | contig 11821 bp, 9 predicted proteins | sample 811421 | NCBI WGS metagenome assembly MDTG01 (sample SAMN05326645, study PRJNA326480) | marine metagenome | isolation source: seawater | place: Pacific Ocean: South East | collected 2011 | reverse complement strand
GCAATATTCTCAGCACCACCCACCATCGTGCGCTTCAGCATCGATCCCTTCATGGTGTAAAAATTGTTTTGGATCAATTTGAGTTTACGGATCTCCACGCTTTGAATTTTGGCAAGCGCCAGGATTTCATTCATGTAAGACGCGACCATCCCACAGGACAAAAAAGCAAGTGGGCAGCAGGCCGCATCATAGCCATTTAAATATGGACCTTCATCACTGACAAAGCGCCACGTATCGCCTGATTTAGCAGACCTCACAATCGCTTCTTTTTGAAAACCACTCAACGATCGGACAGAGGTTCGCACTGCGTCGCCCATGCGATTTTCTGGAGCGTCAATTCCAATGTCATTTGCATTTGATACTTTGAAAAAGGTAGGCAGCGCACTGTTACCAATTATATTTTCACCGATTATCTCCAAAGGCTTTTCCTTACTAATTAAGTTTGCTTCAGGCCAGTCAATGAGACAAGCCACCAATTTGCCTACTTTTGGCAAAGTGGAGGCTTAGCCAAATCAATGACAAAGCACATGCCACGCCATAGATCATTGGGTCCTTGGTGATTACCAGGAAGGCCAACAGCAAACGAAGTATAACTTCCCAAAATGGTAGGGCCACGCGATCAAAGCGAGCAAGTGCACTCGCAAGGAGGAACAACGCAAGCAACAACCGCAAAAGTAAGCCACTAAGAGCCCCCCAATGAACTTCGCCTGTGTAACCAGGCAGGTATTTGATTTCGCTACCAACGCTTGTACTCGGGTCAATGACAGCCGCGCTGATAAGCAAGATTTCAGGATAAAGCGCAAAGACGAAAGGTATAACAAACATCACCACACCGACACGAACGGCGGCAAAACCTGTGGACATGGGTTCTGCTTTGGTGATTGTGGCGGCAGCAAATGCTGCCAACGCAACAGGAGGCGTGATTGCAGATGCAACGGCAAAATAGAAGATAAACATGTGTGCCGAAAATACTGAAATCCCGAGGCCTGCGAGCATTGGTCCCATTAATAATGCCACATTAATATATGCAGGCACGGCGGGCATCCCCATACCCAATAAGACCGCAAGGCACATGGTGACAAACAGAGCCATTAATTGGAACATTGCAGAGCCTTCAGATCCAAGGTTCAAGCTTTGTAGCCATTGCAGGACATCCAAAGAGATGAAGAACGGCATGCCCGTGAATTTTAGGCAGAAATCGATAATAGAAACTGCAAGAAACATCAGATAAAGCGTTGCGATAAGGATGCCCGCCTCGGAGAAAGATTGCATTAGTTTGGTTGGTTTTGCGCGCAATTTTGGGTCAAGAAATAGAAGGAAGCAAAGTATAATAACAGCCCACCAACCTGCACTTCCGGCATCACCTGCAGCATTTTGCACAAGTTGTAGGCCCCACGACAGACTTTGGACCTGACATTCGCCTTCAATAAAAATGCGCTCTGCACCTAACATGCCACCAAAGATGCCGCAACCGACGCTTTCTTTTGTCATAAGCAAAAGGATAAGAATGACAAAGATTGGGGTAAAGATCATCGCCAAATTTAGCATGTCTTGACGATCCATTATCATATCATCTGTTAATTGACCGATGGGCCTGATCTTTTGTTTCCGGGCCTGAAAAACAACAGACAAAAACAGGCAAAGGAAATACGCGACTGCAGGAATGGCTGCTGCGATGATTACTTTATTGTACGGAACGCCTGTGAGAGCGGCCAAGATAAATGCTGCGACACCCATAACTGGTGGCATGATTGATCCACCAGAAGAAGCAGCCGCTTCCATACCGCCTGCAAAGATTTTGGAAAATCCACGTTTGATCATCATGGGAATCGTTAATACGCCTGTTGATAGGACATTTACAATTGGCCCACCTGAGATGGTGCCAAACATTGCGGAGGACACAATCGCGGCATGGGCAGGGCCACCGCTAAGGTTACGGGTCCAGCGGAAAGCCAATTTAATCAAGGATTTGCCACCCGCAGATGCACCAAACAAAGCGCCAAGGATAAGGTAAGGAAAAATCTCATTCAAGATGATGTCCATAAAGCGCCCTAGCAAGCCAGAGGCGTTGTTTACCAATATATCGTGCACTCTTGATCGCCCGTCCGACAGCATTCGCGGTTCGCCACCAATCTTAGTCACGAGGTATTTATTGATGTCTTCGACACCATAAAAATACCAGACTAGGACCGTTGCTATGGTGTAGGCTGCCACTAAGATTGCCACGATAACTAGTGGCAGGCCCCAGACCTTAACATTGTAAGATAGGAATACAACAATCGCTGCACCTATGATGAACACAAGCCACGGACCCGTTGTATTGAGGCATTGCGGATCGTCCACGGTAGTGGGCACTGGTAAGCCAAACAGCTCTGCATTTTCAATTTCAATTTGCAAGCTTTCGGCAAGCATTCTAGCTCGGTCACCTGTGAATTGATCAATAATACAAACTGATTCAATTTCAGCAAGATATGTTACTGAAATGGTCAGAGCTGTGACCACCAGAGCTATATCCATCACCAAACCAAACCCACGCCGCACACCACTTTTGTTGTGCCAACTCCGCCACATAGAGTGTTTCAGGGCTACAATTATCATCATGAGTGAAAAAGCGAACGGGTAATAATATTCGAACGGGAATTTGCGAATGATAAAGTTATCATTTCCCGTCAGCGTGATGACGAGCTGATCCAGCCCCGGAATGCCAGGCATTGCGTTGATCATCCCAAAGATAACAAAGAAAAAGGACAAGCAAAACACTAAATTGTTAGTGAAGCTTTTGGCCGTCTTTTCGGTGTTTTCTGCTTGTGACATTTAAAATCCTGCGCGCGACATGAAAATAGGGCCACAAATACGTCGCGGCCTTATTTTATGTTTTAAAACCCCCATTGTCTCAGGGTTTTGCACAGTCAGGCACTGTAATACCTGCTTCCTCGTAAGCTGCCACGGAACCTGGGTGATATTTCACTGGAACCGCACCGCACAGACCCAAGCCTACAGAACCAACTTGCGTAGTGGCCATGTAAGGAGCTTTCTTCAGAAAGGTGTCAGAATTGGCAATAACTGCGGCCGTCAACGCTTTCGCCATCTCAAAGTCCATGTCTTTGTGAACAACTTCAGCACCAACCGTGGTTGGACTACGCCAAACACCATCTTCGCTGACAATTGTCAAACCATCCACAGTAGGCAAATCTTTTAAGTCAAAGACGAGAGGGTTAGTACCCGGACTTTTTACATATTTTTTCATACGCTCCCCTTCCCAAACATCTTTTGGGATGGACCAAAGCGTCATATCGCCGGCGGACAAAGTGCGTGTAATACGTGTGTCTGGGAAAGTAACAGGCAGCATCATTGCATCAACAGACCCGTCAGTAATTGTCTTAGGCATTTGCCCCCAATTTACCTGAATGCCTTTATAATCTTTACCATCTTCTACGCCACTCACGATTTGCAAGATGCCGCGGTTATTGGTCAGCGCGGCACCGCGCGGTGGACCGTTCAGAATGGTTTTGCCAGCGACGTCATCCCAGCCTTTTACGCTGGAACTATTGTAAGCAAACAAGCCGAAGCCACCATAATTATATGTGTGTAAAACACGTACGTTAGAAACCAGCTCTGCACCTTTTTGCTTACCAATTTTTGCATATGGACCTGCACCTTTGGAAAGTAAAAAAGTCAATATCAGAGGCGAAATCGACACATCTGTTTTACCTTCTGCCAGGTTCTGTAGTGAGTTCGTTGCTGTTTGACCATCCGCAACTTGAAAGTTTGCTATTCCTTCTGCAATAGCGATTTCAGCAAGTGTTGTCATTGCCGTAAACGGGACTGTACCTGCTGGGCCAGTTTCCGCACTAAGAAGTGTCTGAGACGATGCAGTGGACGCAAGCAACCCCAAGGCTACTCCTACGCTTATCAGCTTCTTGATCATTTTTTTCTCCCTTGTGATCAATGTTTTAGTTGTCAATTTATGACTCTCTGAATCATAGAAAGACGGTCTTTTAATTCCCTTTAAAACGTGGTGCCTGAGCCGGTGGTTTTATGTCGTCTTCGTTCCAGTACCCAATAAGCACTCCAAGTTTGTCCTCGAGCCCAACCATTTCATAGGCGCGTTCCTCAGAAACAGTATCGCGTTGGCGATACTGCAATGACCAATCCGCCAGCGCGTAATGCATAGTTTTGCGCACTTCTTCATGATCCGCAGAGCGGCCTAAATCTTGAAATTCATTCGGATCATCGATTAGATCGAATAACATTGGGGGATAGCCCGGGGCATGGATATATTTCCATTCAGCATTTGCGATCATGTAGATACGGCAATCTAAAGGAGTGCGGCCCGTTTTGGGGCTAAAAGGCTGCATAAAGTAATCATATTCGCTGATAACATATTCGCGCCAAGATATATCTTTACCTTGGAGCATCGGCATTAAGGAGCGTCCATCGATAATGTGTCGTGGAACCTTGCCACCCGCGTATTCAATGAACGTTGGCATTAGGTCGATGGCTTCAATGGGCCTATCTTCCACTGTGCCACGCGTGACATCACAGGATGGATCTGGATCTGCGATAATCAGGGGAACCTTCACCGACGGATTATGGAAAAAGTCTTTGTCACCCATCCAATGATCACCAAAATAGTCCCCATGATCAGAGGTGAAGACAATCATTGTATCCTTCAGCAGATCTTGCTGCTCCATATAGTCGAATAATATACCCAGCTGATCGTCAATCTGCTTAATTAGACCCATATAGGCAGGGATTGTTGTATTGCGAGCCTCATCCTTCGAGAAGGTCTGTGCGCAGACCCTTTGTTGATAGAGCGCTGCAAGTGGATGCGGATCTTCCAATTCTGCATTAGAACGAAGAGCGCGTTGGACGTCTTCTGGACCATACATGTCGTTATATGGCGCAGGAGCAATGTAGGGCCAATGGGGCTTGATATAGCTTAGATGCAAGAGCCACGGCGTCTCTCCGTCATCTTCACCTAAAAACTCCATCGCAAGTCTTGTCATGTACGGGGTCTCAGATTCTTCGTCTGTTACACGGGAGGGTTTATTTGCCACATCGTTAAAAAAGCCTGAACGCACTTCGCCATCACGATCAACTGAATTAGCTGCCCAATGCCATGGATTCTTGTGATCGTCATATCCGCGATCACGCAAGTATTTGTTATAGGCTACATCAGGGTGAACTTTTAGATCCGGGTGAACCCCGTCATCTCGTTCATAAGGTTCAAAACCTGCTTGAGTATGATGAACACCGATTTCACTGCTTGGATCAATGCCAAGGCGTTTCATACCATCTTGGTCCGCAACCATATGAGTTTTGCCCACCAATACAGGGCGCATCCCCAAGGGCTTCAAATGATCACCAATGTTCTTCTCACCAATCCTAAGCGGCACAAAATTGCCTGTTGCACCGTGCGAGGACACATACCTTCCCGTATAAAAGCTCATCCGGCTAGGGCCACAAACTGGAGATTGCACATAGGTATTGGCAAACCGAACACCCCGCGCGGCAAGCCCGTCAATGTTCGGTGTATGCAACCGTTGGTGTCCCGTGCATGACAGATAATCATGACGCAGTTGGTCACACATAATGAACAATATGTTTTTACGTTCGTTCATGGGTTTAAAGATTCACCTTGCCACCATCCACGTTCAGCGTTTGGCCGGTAACAAAATCGCTATCTGGAGTTACGAGGTACATCATTGATCCCAGAAGATCTTCAGGCACCATTTCGCGCTTGATAGAACGGGAAGCTACGGTTGGACCGCGCGCAGGATCAAAGCCCGTGTGCCCCTGCATACCTTCACTCTCCGTGAGGCCCGGTGCGATTGCATTGACCTGAATGTTTTTGTCCCCAAGTTCACGGCCATGACAGCGAGTCAACGCGATCACAGCGCCCTTAGAGGCCGTGTAATGCGAGAGGCCCGGAGGACCGTAGTAAAATGTACCTGATGCAATATTGATGACCTTGCCCGCCCCAACACGCAACATGGCCGGAACAGCAGCCCGGGTCATTGTATGCACTCCACGTGCGTTGACAGTCATCACCTTGTCAAACTCTTCATTATCGATCTGCATAAACGGTTTGGGTTGAAGTGCTGTAAAAATGGACGCGTTGTTAATAAGAATATCCAGAGCTCCAAACTTCTCCTCCGCCAACGCGACGATTGCAGCCGCATCATTATCCGATGTGACATCAGCACTGACACCAATAGCTTTACCGCCTGCCGCTGTGATCGTCGCAACTGTGTTGCTCGTATCCGATACGTCAGAAACTACAACGCATGCGCCCTCTACAGCCAAACGTTGAGCCATGATGGCCCCAATGCCTTGCGCCGCCCCCGTAATAGCAGCGGTTTTTCCGTCTAAACGACCCATTTATTCCTCCCTAATTTGCTTCCCATCCGTAACAAGGATTATCACGTCTTTATTTCAAGGATTGCAGCGACTTCTGGCCAGCTTTTTAGTCCATTTTCACGCAGATCCTTGGTCAATGCATCTGGCACCCAGTCAATGAAGCATGACTTAAAATGAGGATGCGCTTCAATCGCCTGAAACCAGCGATAGAGGTTGGGCAAACGGCCGCCTTCCCACAAGCCACGCATCGACATCATGGCCAACCGGTTCACGTAGGGTGTCAAAGCAATATCTGCGACAGAAAACGTATTGCTGACTAGCCAGTCTTTGCCCTCCAACGCAATATCCATCTTGGCTAAGTATCTGTCATAAAGCTTAACTTTTTCCAAAGCACCTGGTGCTTCGAACCCATAGCGCACGATGCTGTCCTTGAAACTTTTCCAGTCTGAAGTAACTGAAAACTCAGGAGTCGATGCCAGAAATTCCTCCGCGCCCTCTTTGCCCAGATTGCGGAGCACCGTATGCCGATGCGAACATAGAAATGTCATCGCACCACAGGCGGGATGCAGATCTTCATCAACCGCTTTGGTCCAATATCGCACTTGTGCTCGCTGCCACGGATCGGTCGGATGAACGCTGGTTTCCGGAGCGATGTGATCAAGGTATTCCACAATCACAGTGCTATCTGGAATCACTGTGTCGTTATGCACAAGTGTTGGCACAACAGCCTTTGGATTAATCTTCAAATAACTAGGCTCAAACTGTTCACCAGCTAAGATATCGATGTAAACACCATCCCAATCCATTCCTTTGACAGCCATTGCGAAACGTACCTTTGCAGCACAAACCGAAGACCCATGATGATAAAGTGTAAATGTCATAACTGCACCGTTACCCATTTGAGTTCTGTCATTGCTTCCAGGTCTGCATCTGTACCTTCGCGGCCGACACCACTTTCACCATTACCACCAAATGGCACATGCGCCTCATCGTGGATTGTCGGGCCATTTATGTGACACATCCCAGCGCTCGAGTTACGTGCAAAATCGAACGCTCTATCGATATCGTTAGTAAAGATTGCAGAAGAAAGTCCGTACTCAGTGTCATTTGCCTTTTTTAAACCCTCTTCATAGCTGTCTATTGGATAGATCGCCGTTACTGGGCCGAATGTTTCGGTTCGACAAACAGTCATGTCCTCGGATACATCCGTAAGCAAGGTTGGTTGACATCGGTTGCCATGCCATTCACCCCCGAACACTGTGGCTCCTTTGGCCCTAGCATCCGCAATATGACCCTTGATGCGCTCACGCTGGCGGGGGGAAATTATAGGTGCGATCACAGTATTTGGATCACGCAGGTCTCCCATTCCCAGCTTTTCGATTATTACAGAAAAACGTTTTACGAATTCATCATAAAGTGGACGTTCAACATAAAAACGACTCGACGCGATACATGCCTGCCCAGCAAACATAAAGACGGATCGGGCGGCGAGAGGCATGACCTTGTCCAAATTAGCATCTGACAAAATAATCGTTGGGCTTTTACCACCTAATTCCAGCGTATTAGGGGTCTTGTTTTTGGCACAAATCTCATTGATGCGCTGACCAACAACAGAAGATCCAGTGAAGGTCACAAAATCCACATCCTCATGACCTGTCAGGTCATCACCAATCTCGGCCCCTATGCCCGCAACAACATTATAAGCACCTGCTGGCACCCCTGCTTCACTCACAATCTCAGCAAATATTAGACTAAGGTGAGGTGCCATTTCAGAAGGCAGGTGCACCACCGTATTGCCCAAAGCCAGTGCATTTGACACGAGCCGAGCGGTCTTTATCAGAGGCACGTTGAATGGCGTAATGACTGCAACCACACCAAGCGGCTTTCGGATTGACATTGAAATGGTGTCAGGACGATCTGACGGAATTGTCTCTCCACGAACATTCCGACAAATACCGGCAGCTGCACGGACCATCGTAAGACCCTTGGTAAATTCGAACATTGCCTTTTGAACTGGAGAGCCAATCTCATCAATGAGGCAATCAACCAAGTCTTTTTGACGCGCCTCCATTATTTCAGCTACGCGCAACAACCATCGCTCTCGCTCCGTCGGAGTGGTCTTTTGATATGATGCAAATGCAACCTTTGCCACCGCCACAGCGGCACAAATATCTTCGCTCGTGCCCTTGGCCACATGAGCATAGAGACTGTCATCCAGCGGATTTAAAACCCTAAACTCACCACCAACACCACCGGTCCATTCACCTCCAATGAAGTGCTGCAAAGATTTACTATTCGCTTGACCAATCATAGCAAGTCTCCTGTTTTCGTTTACTTCCAGACGGACAAGTAGCGCCGTGAGCCTTTTGGGATCCCAAAAGGCAAAACTCCATTGCCTTACGATCGATTCCCATCTGTTAAGACTCACTTTATGCATTTTTAGGATCCCAATCAAGAAAAAAAAACCCTTTGATAAGACCTTTTCATAATTTATCTTGACTTTGGGATCCCAAATACTCTCAATAAGAATATGGAATCTATAGACACCGAACTAGCTGCGCAAATCCGTAATGACATTATCCTTGGAACCTATAACGAGGAGGAACGTCTTTCAGAGGCAAGGCTTAGTGACAAGCATAATGTCTCTCGCACACCTGTGCGCCTTGCGCTGCGTATGTTGGAACATGAGGGCCTGATCCGGCGCAGCCAAGGACGGGGTTACTACGTCAACGCTCCCAAAGTTGCAGACATATTTCAAGCTGTTCAGGTGCGTGGCCATTTAGAAAGCCTTGCTGCGCGGCTGATGGCGCAATCGCCTGGGCGTCACAACATACTACCGAACCTTGAAAATGCAATTGACGAAATTGATAAGCTCGTGAATGCAGGAAAAATGGACGATGCGTCATTACGCTTGATGCAGAAACAGAATGCTTACTTTCACAAAACCATTCTGCAAAACTGTGGAAATGAATATGTTGGCTTCACCTGCAGTCGCATCAGTCACTTGCCAATGTTGGAAGCTGGATCGATGGTTTTTGACCAACAGGTGCTTTCAACCCAAGAAGGCATAGAGCGTAGTTTGTTTCGCCTGCGTCTGGGCAATTCACAACACAAGGTGATTTTTGAAGCGATCCAAAGTGGGGATGCGGTACGTGCGGAAGGGGTAATGCGCGAGCACTCCAATACCATGGTTGAATACATCAAAGTCTTTGAGAAACGGAACGATGAATTAACAATCAAAGATCTAATCGGTTACTCTGGCCTTAGTGTAACCAGCGCTCAGGAAACCACTGAATAAATCATTTGACTAAATCTCAGCGTCGCCTGACAACATAACCAAGAACAATTCAGTGCCTTTTCATCCCGATATCAAATTCAATAACGCTCAGTTTGCAAAAAAACCATCACGATGGTTCAACGCTTGCAAGCCTTGGATTAAACACTACCGAGCGTGCGTTTCTTGTGGCAAAAACTAGCAGTTTCGCAAATAACATGATCAATGCGTCAACAAGGAATCCTTATTTTTCAGTAAGAAACAATTGGGTGAACAACCTAGTTAGAAACCTCTGATTACATTACATTTGGTCCAGCGCAAACTTTGAACTTTTGGCAAAATGCGTTGGTATAGCCTTAATGTGCCCTAGCCTTTTAACTCGCTGTATTCCGATCGGTTTCCACAAATGATATTGAGAAGAAACCGTCAAATTGTCCAGAAATTGTTGCTAATAGCAGCCTCAGCATTTGAATTCGTGGCAGGTCTCAAACCACTAGATTCCCTGCAAGCGCATCTTTTATCGCTTTTGTACCTAAATGGAGTCCAATTTCATAACGCCCAAAAATAAATTCTGTATTTGCTCCGGCATTTAGACCTTTTTGAATATTCTCACCTATCTCGAAGTCTTCGCTAAAAACCGTACGCACAACATCATAGTTTTTCTGCCAATATCGCTCTGCCTTTTCAGTTTTTACAGGTTCAGGGATCAACATCATGCACTTAAAAACACATGTATCAATGCCAGTCGGTATGATTGTATGAATATAAACGTGATCAGTCATGACCTGGATATAATTACAAGGAAAAACGTAATTCTGTGTCATAAAATGCGGGCGATACTCCCAATCTGATGTCGGTTGATCTTTCATTTTTAGAACAGTGGGCAATGGCACTGAATGACGAACATGTGGGTACTTGTCGCGCCAAACGCTTTGATTATCCAAATAAGCAGAACAGGCAGTGTGCTCATGCGCGCCACAAAAATGATAGCTTTCTTGAAACCCTTCAAGAGCCAAATGCCAGTTCATGTTACGATCCAGAGACCATTCCTTGTAAATCGTATGATTTTCCAAATTCAAAGAGCTAAATTGTTCATCCATTGGCGCAGTCCAAGATGCCAAGTCAATGGGATCGCCCTCCACTGAAGGACGCACCCAGATCAACCCATAGCGCTCAAACGTTGGCAGTTCGATCAGACCCAGTTTACTTTTTTCAATTTCCCCAAAACCGGCTGCTTGTGGAAGCCCCCGCAGGGCACCATCCAGATCATAGGTCCACTTATGATAAGGACAGGAGAATGTTTTAGACTTGCCACAAGGAACATTGGTCAAGCGCGCACCACGATGCCGGCAGACGTTCTTGAAGGCCTTGATCTCATTTTTATTATTACGCGTGATTAGCATGGGCACGCCTGTGTCATCATGTGTAAAAAAAGAACCTGGTTCTGCTAGTTGCTCTACATGACCCACAATGATGGGGAACTTGCGAAACAATGTTTCAACTTCCTTCTTCAGGTTCTTGGGATCCGTGTAAGTTGAGACTGGGTTGCGCATTACATCTGGTCGCATGTCCGTGGTGTCGTCCGCAACGTGTTGCAAGGTTGCTTTAATGATATCGATTTCTTCAGTGCTGGTCGTCATATAATCAAACTCCGTATTTGAAATGATCGATGGAGTGTAATTCACATTCCAACAGTTCACGCCCCATGAAATTCATAGTAAGGTTCACACGCATAAAAACTCGCCAAAACGCGAATCTGAAACGATCCAACGCCTTGAGGACAAGCAGCTTCACGAGGCTAATTGGGTCAACAAGGCAATCTAAATTCTGGTGGACAAGAATGTTTGGGTGGATCTTATTGATGTCTTGCTTAAAACGCTGGGGGTGATCAAAAGCCATTTTTTTGTTCATCGTGATTTTGATCCTGACCCTTACAAACCCAGAGCTCGTATAGCCCAAACCATTCTCATGGAAGACACCGTTTAGCGCAAAACCTCTAACCCCAACAACACCAAAGCTGTCCTTGATGACGCTGTATATTTGTTGACCCAAAAGAACTATAATTTTTAAGGGGAATGGGCTCATACTCCCAAACCATTTTTGCTGGATGCGTTTAAATAGGGACTACCCCGGCTCTGCTCTAAAACTGAGTGTTCGTACTGTTCAAGAAGACTAGCAACGATC
>MDTG01107374.1_pt1 | contig 11821 bp, 8 predicted proteins | sample 811421 | NCBI WGS metagenome assembly MDTG01 (sample SAMN05326645, study PRJNA326480) | marine metagenome | isolation source: seawater | place: Pacific Ocean: South East | collected 2011 | reverse complement strand
GATCGCGGTGAGCATGCCCAGGGCCAGCACGTCCACCTTCATCAGGCCCAGGGATTCCAGGTCGTCCTTGTCCCACTGGATCAGGGTGCGGTCGGGCATCGCCGCGTTTTCCACCGGCACCAGAGTGTGCACCGGGTCGCGGGTGATCACGAAGCCGCCCACGTGCTGGGACAAGTGACGCGGGAAGCCCACCAGCTCCTGCACCAGTTCCCGGTAGTGGCGGCCCAGGGTGGAGCCGCCCAGGCCCACTTCCCGGAACCGTTCCACCAGGGCGTCGGGCTTGTCCCACCAGGCCAGGTTGCTGCTCAGCCGTTCGATGATGTCCATGTCCACGCCCAGGGCGCGGCCCACGTCGCGCACCGCCGAGCGGGTGCGGTAGTGAATCACGGTGGCGGCCAGAGCGGCGCGGTCACGGCCGTATTTGCGGTAGAGGTACTGCATCACTTCTTCGCGGCGTTCGTGCTCGAAGTCCACGTCGATGTCCGGCGGCTCGTCCCGCTCCTGGGAGATAAAGCGCTCAAACAGAAGCTGGCTGCGGCCCGGGTCCACCTCGGTGACGCCCAGGCAGTAGCACACCGCGGAGTTGGCCGCCGAGCCGCGCCCCTGGCAGAGGATGCCCTGGCCACGGGCGAAGGCGACGATGTCGTGCACGGTGAGGAAGTAGTGCGCGTAGCCGAGCTGGCGGATCAGCCCCAGCTCCTTGTCCACCAGGGCGCGCACCCGGTCCGGTACGCCGTCCGGGTAGCGGGCTTCGGCGCCCTGGTGGGCGAGGGCGGCGAGATAGTCGTCGGCGTTCTGGCCCGGCGGCACCACTTCTTCCGGGTACTGGTAGCGGATTTCGTCCATTTCGAAGTGGCATTGCTCGGCGATCCAGGCGGCTTCTTCCAGCAGCGCCGGCGGGTAGATCCCGGCCAGCCGGTCCAGGCCGCGCAGGTGGCGCTGGTCGTTCTGGAACCGGCGCCGGCCCAGGTCGCGCACCGTGGTGTTCAGGCGCAGGGCGGTGAGCAGCTCCTGCAGGCGCTGGCGCTCCGGCCGGTGGTAGTGGACGTCGTTGGCGGCGGTCATGGCCAGCCCGAAGCGGTCCGCCAGCTGATAGCAGTAGCGGTAGTGCAGGGCGTCGTTGCGGTCCTGGAGCAGCTCGCAGGCCAGCCACAGGCGCTCGCCGAAGTGCGCCTTGAGCAGGGCGGCGTGGTGTTCGTCGCGGTCGTCGCCGGCGGGCAGCCACAGGCACAGGGCGTTGCGGTCGATGCGCGTCAGGTCCTGCCAGTGCAGCCGGTAGTGGCCCTTCTCCGCGCGCCGCCGGCCGCGGGTGATCAGCGTGGAAATTTCACCGTAGGCCTGACGGTCGCGGGCCAGCAGCACCAGACGCAACTCGCCCCGGTCCTGGTGCAGGCGGAAGTGGCTGCCCACGATCAGCCGGAAATCCAGCGTGCGGCCTTCGTCCTCCAGGGTTTTTTTGAGGTTCTCGCGGGCCTGGTAGGCACGCACCACCCCGGCCAGGGAGCCGTCGTCGGTGATCGCCAGGGCGCGGTAGCCCTGGCGCCAGGCCTGCAACACCAGCTCCTCCGGCTGGCTGGCGCCGGTGAGAAAGGTGAAGGCGGAGGTGCAATGCAGTTCCGCGAAGTCCATGTCAGAAAAAGCCCTGCAGCCACCAGCGCGCCTGGTCGTCCTCGAACACCCAGCAGCAAAGCCCGTCCGGGTGGTGGGCGACGCGGTAGCGGCGCGCGGCCAGGTCGTGCCAGGGCTGGCTGAAGCGTTCCTCCTGGGGGAACAGGGTCAGCGGCCGGCCGCGCCAGTGGGGCACCCGGTCGCGCAGGGTCAGCGGCCGGGGCGGGTCGAGCAGCCACAGGGGGCGGTCCTGATCGCGGCCGTCGTCGGCGGTCGGCTTGGGCGCCGACGCCAGCGGCGCGCGGCCCCGTTCGGTTTCCTCCGGCAGATGGCCGTCGCCCCGGTCCGGGCGGTACACGCCCAGCGCCGGTTCGCCGGCGAGCTTTTCCAGCAGGCCGGCCAGCGGCGGGCGGGCGCCGGGGTCCGGGAACAGCTCGGAGAGGCCGGGGTTGCGCGGCCGGGGGCGGCCGCCGTCCAGGCCCAGTCCCAGCAGCGGGGCGCTCAATTCATGGTGGCTCAGACGCCGCTGGCTGAGGTCCAGCCAGGTGGCGGCGTCGTGGCCCTGCCGGGCGCGCCGTACGATCAGTGTGTCCCGGTGGCCGTTGTTCAGGTACAGATGCCAGCGCAGGGTCACCAGGCTTTCCTGGTGGCGGTTCAGGGTGTCTTCCAGCTTGGCCAGCAGGGTGCCCATCGGGCCGCTGAGCCGGTCCAGATCGTCCAGCGGGTCGTCGAAGTCGAGCCGTTCGCGGAACGGGCGCGGCGGGGAAATCGGTTTGCGCGGGTCCGCCTGCTCGCCGAGCAGACGCTGCAGCCAGTCCAGGAAGTCCACCCCAAAGCGCTTGCCCAGCGCCGCCCGGGGCAGCGGGAACAGCTCGCCCAGGGTGCGGAAACCGGGGGCCTGCAGGCGCCGGCGCAGGCGCTCGTCCAGGTCCAGCTCGGCGAGCGGCAGATCCGCCAGCCAGGCCTGGAAACGCGCCGCTTCCGGGGGCGCGTCGAGGGGCGGCGGGTCGGTGAGGTGCCAGGCGGCCAGCGGCGTGGGGCCGATGCCCAGGCGGCTGGTCAGCGGGCAGTGCAGCCGGTAGCGGTCGACGCGGGCGAGCAGCGGTTTAAAACCACCGAACAGCTTCAGGCAGCCGCCCACTTCCAGCAGCACGGTGGCCGGCGGCGCCGGGCACACCTGGGGCGTGAGCGCCAGCAGTTGGCGGGCTTCGCGCAGCAACGCCTGGTGCTGCTGGTCGGCCCGCGCTTCGTGCACTTCCAGTGTCTCGCACAGGGCACGGGCGGTGCCCAGGCGCAGGCCCGCTTCCACGCCGGCGGCGCGGGCCGCCGGGTTGGCCAGCAGCACCCGGTTGGCGCGCACCAGCACGCGCGGCTCCGGGCGCGGGCCGTGCTCCGCCTCCAACGCCAGCAGCGGAAAATGCAGGGCCAGCCACAGCGCGCTCATGGGCGCACCTCCGGGACGACGGGGGCGGGCAGCCGCAACAACGGCGTGCGCAGCGCCGGTTCCGGCGCCGGGCGCCGGGTCAGGGCCGGCAGCTCGCGGCAGGCCGGCGGCCGCCGACGCAGGTGCTCGGGCAGCAGCGGCAAACGGCAGTGCAGCCCGGCCCGGCCGCCGGGCTGCTTGTGCACGGTGACGGTCAGTTCGCCGGGGGCCGGGCAGCTCAGGTCCAGGCGCAGCGGGGCCGGGCTGGGTTGCCGGCCGGCCTGGCGCGGGCGCACCAGTATCAGCAGGCAGCGCCCCTGTTGCGCGCCGAGATGCAGGCGCCGCAGGGTGCCCGCCGGCAACGGCCCGCCCGGGGCCCACAGCAACGCCAGCCGCACGGTGTCGCCGGCGATCGCTTCGAAGCTGGCGCGCAGCAGGGTGGCGCGGTCGCCGCTGCGCAGGATCAGCAGGTCGTCCAGGGGCACCCCGGCCCGGGCCAGCATGGTGGCGGAAGGCCGCATCGGCGGGTTGGCGATCAGGCGGGCGCCGGGGCCGTCGCTGGCCAGCACCGGCAGCAGCAGATGCAGCACCGCCGGGCAGGGCAGGGGGCAGAGCAGCTCCACCAGGCCCTGTTCCGGCCAGCCGCCGCCGGCCAGGATCCGGTCCAGGTCGTTGAAACCGGTGCTTTGCCCCTGGCCGGTACCGGTGCTTTCGCGGCCCCACCAGGTGTCCCTGCGGGCCAGCAATTGTTGCAAGAAATCAGGCGGCATGGGCGGCATGAAGGGAAATCCGGAGTGTTTGAGATACTGTACATAAGAACAGTATCCGTAAGCCGGCGAAGGGTCAATGGGAAAGGCTGTGCTGAGCGGTCAAGCGGCGCTGTCAGGGTAAACATATTGTATTGCCCGGGGCTCTTGAGTAGCTTCAAGGCATCCCCGAGCTCGACGAGATTTCCCGATGTCATCACAACAACAAACAGCGCGCCGGTTGTCCTCGGCCTTTCAGCAGGGCGTGACCCGGCGGCGGTTCCTGAAGTGGGGCCTGGTCGGCAGTGCCGGCGTGGCCGCCGCCGCCGCGGGCGGCTTCGCGCTGCTGCGCCTGTCGCCCCTGGACGACCGGCCGAAACCGGACTGGGCCGACGGCCTGAGCCGCCAGGAATACCATCTGTTCGACCGGGCACGGGTGGCGTTGCTGCCCACCGTGGGCACCGATCTCACGCCCAGCGACCAGGTGCCGGTGGTGCGCAATGTGCAGGGCATTCTCGGCTTCATGGACGCGGCCACCCGCAAGGACGTGGCCACCGGGCTGACGCTGTTCGATAACGCCGCGGTGTTTTTCCACGGCAAGCGCTTCGTGGATCTGGACGAGGCCACCGCCCGCGATTATTTCGACGCCTGGAGCCGGGGCAATGTGGTGCAGCGCACCCTGGGCACGGTGATCAAGCAGCTCACCTACACCTCCTACTGGCGTGACGAAAGCACCTGGGGGCCGGTGGAATTCGACGGCCCGGTGTCCGACCGCTGGGGCATCGCCTATCTGGGCAACGCGCCCCTGCCGGATCAGCAATCGGAGCAAGCCACTGAGGAGGGCAACGCATGAGCGAAGTGCAATGGCGGTCTTCCGGCTTGCCGGTGACCGAAGCGAAGGACATTAAACAGAGTGCGCTGACCCTGGACGCGGACGTGGTGATCGTCGGCTCCGGCGCCGGCGGCGCGGTGGCCGGCTATGAGCTGGCCCGGCGCGGCAAGAAGGTGGTGATTCTGGAAGCGGGGCCCTATGTCCCCTCGAAAGACTTTACCGAGCGCTTCCCGGAAAGCCTGGAAACCCTGTACCAGGACCACGGCGGCCAGACCAATAAAAGCGGCGACCTGCTGGTGTTGCAGGGCGCCTGCGTGGGCGGCTCCACGGTGGTGAACGGCTGCGTGTGCTTCCGCACCCCGGACTTTATTCTGCAGGACTGGCAGCGGGATTTCGGGCTCAGCGATCTGACCGCCGAAGAACTGGCGCCGTATTTCGACCGGGTGGAAAAGAACCTCTCCATCGAGGAAAACAAGGAACACGAGATCGCCCGCCACGGCCAGCTGATCCGCGCCGGCGCCAACAAGCTGGGCTGGTCGGTGAAACCGTTCAAACGCAATATTCGTGAATGCGCGCTCACCGGGCACTGCCTGTCCGGCTGCAAGACCGAACGCAAGCAGTCCATGCTGGTCAGCTATCTGCCCTGGGCCACCGCCCACGGCGCCCGCATTTACGCCGACACCCGCGTCACCGAGGTGCTGGCCGACGGCGGCCGGGCGCGCGGTGTGCGCGCCGAGGTCACCGGTCACGACGGCGCCAAGGTGGCGGACATGACGGTCAACGCGGAGCGGGTGATCCTCGCCGCCGGTGCCGTGCAGACGCCCTTGCTGCTGTTGAAGGGCGGCCTGGCCAACCGGTCCGGGCAGGTGGGCAAGAACTTCGCCTGCCACCCGTCGCTGTATGTGTCGGCGCGCTATCCGAAGCCGGTGCACGCCTGGCGCGGCGCCATGCTGGGCGTGTACGTGGACGAGTTTCTGCACCCGGACAAGGGCGGTTTCGTGCTGGAGGACGGCGGCGCCGGCCTGGCGGAACTGAGCATGACCGCGGAGCCGGGCACCGGCGAGCCGTTCATGCAGTTCATGAAGGACGCCAAGTACCTGGCCGGTCTGGTGACGCTGATCCACGACCACAACGTGGGCACCATCCGCTGGGAGGACGGCCGCAAGGTGATCGACTACCAGCTCGCCAACTCGGATTTTCCGTCCATGAAGCGGGCCCTGAAAGCGGCCGCCAGACTGCACCTGGCCTCCGGCGCCGAGGAAGTCTATGTGCCGTCCAGCGACAAGCGGGTGATTCGTTCCGAAGCGGATATCGACGGCGCCATCGAGGGGCTCGACAACCAGCCCCAGCACCTGCGCATGGTGAGCTACCACCCGCAGGGCAGTTGCCGCATGGGTGCCGACCCGGACACCAGCGTGGTCAACTCGGACGGCGAAACCCATGACGTGAAAGGGCTCTACGTGGCGGACGCCAGCCTGCTGCCCACCTCGATCATCGTGAACCCCCAGGTGACCGTGTACGCCCTGGCCACGCGCATCGCCGAACGCATGGCCTGATTAACGGCCCTGTCTCACCACCACCCGGTGCACGCCACCGGGTATTTTATAGCGGCGGATGTCGCTTTCGCGGGCCATGCAGGCGCCGTGCTCCGGGTTGAGCCGGCACCAGCGCACCTGCCGGCCCAGTGCCAGCGGCACGCTGAAGCGGGTGTTGTAGTTGCCGCCGGCCTGCAGCGCGATCCACAGCTGATTGGGCAGCCACTCGCAGCCGTCCTGGTTGCGGAACATGTCCAGCGGCACCTGGAAACTCAGGCTCTGGCCCTGGCGTTCAGGGCGGAACTGGGTGCCCGCCTGGGTCACCGGGCAGGTGTCTCCCTCGGACCGGTACACCACCTCGATACGCACCTGATCCGCCGGTAACGGCGGGTCGATGCTCAACTGATAGTGGCGGATATCCCGCGGAATCGGGTTGGGCGCCGGCTGGTAATCCCGCTGCGCCACCGACACGCAGCCGCTGAGCAGGAGCAGGGCGCCGAGTACCGCTGACAGCGCTGGCAGGGACCGCGACGGGCCTGGGGCCATGGTATTCTCCTTGTGGGTCACTGGGGAGTCATTCATTGCGCCCTAGGTTATCATTGCCGGCCTTGTCCGTATTGATCGAAGGAGCAGCCATGAGTGATGCCAACAGCCAATCCGCGCAGGCGAAACAACGGCCCGGGCGCGAGGCGTTCGGCTATCTGTGCCCGGTGGACAGCCGCTGGGCGGACAATGACGTCTACGGCCATATCAACAACGTCATGTACTACAGCTACTTCGATTCCACCATCAACCGCTATCTGATCGACAAGGGTGGGCTGGATATCCATAACGGCGACGTGATCGCCTATGTGGTGAGCTCCGGCTGCGACTATTTCGAGGCCGCCGCCTACCCGGACGCGCTCACCATCGGCATGCGCGTGGACAAGCTGGGCAACAGCTCGGTGCGTTATGGTCTGGCGCTGTTCGGGGAGAGCGGTGACGCCAAGGCGCTGGGTTTCGTGGTGCATGTGTTCGTGGACCGGGAGAGCGGGCGTCCGGTGTCGATCCCGGCGCCGCTGCGCGAGGCGTTGGCGGCGATTCAGTCTTCGGGAAAATAGTTTTTTTCGGAAAAATGTAGCTCCGCCAGGAAGTAGAAACGCTCACCGAACGGTATCCGGTCCATCTCGAAGCCCACGTTGGGCTGCTGGCCAGGGAACCGCTCCGGCGTTTCCTCCAGGTCCGGGTCGTCCTGATAGATCAGCCGGGCACCGGTATCAAACCCTTCCGCGAAGTGCAGCCGGGCGAGCAGGGCGAAGCCCCGCCCGGTATCGAAACGCAGCCAGTTTTCCGCCGGCACCGGGCGCCGCAGCATGGCCCGTTCGGTGTCCGAAAGCCGGCCGTCCACCACCGCCTCCCGCTCGCCGGTCCAGCTGGTGCGCAGCCGCGCGCCCTGGAGATCGTGGCCGTCGACGCTGACCCGGGCGCGCGGGTCGCGCAGCACGGTGGCGGCGATGCCGGGCAACGCGAAGCGGCTGTGGATGGCGAGCCGGTTTTCCATCAGCACGAAGTGGTTGTGCACGGTGAGCACGCGCAGGCCGGCCACGCGCACCCGGGTGGTGGCGTACACCAGCGTCGCCAGCGGCCCTTCGATGACCTGCTGGATTTGCGGGTCCAGGTTTTCGTTGGTGAGTGTGAGGCGGGCGCCCTCGCTGAACACCCCGGCGCTGAGCCGCAGTTTTAAACTGTCCAACAGGGTCCGTTGCGGTTTGTCGTCCGGGGCGCGGTAATGCCGGTAGGTGAAATCGCCCCACTGGAACAGGTTGCCGTCCAGAAATTCCAGCCGGTAGTCCGCGGTGCGCAGGCTGAGCGGGTCGCCGTCATCGTCGCGCTCCAGGGTCACCGGCGGGGTGAAACCCTGGAACGGCGGCCGGGCCAGCACGTAGAAATAAACGGGCCGCTCGCCGTCGCTGTCGAGCGCCAGTTCACCGATTACTTCCTGGCCGGGGGAGGGCAGTCGTTCGCCGCCGTCGGCGTCGTCCACCAGCAGCCGGTCGCGGGGGCCCACCCGGCCGGTCTCTCCGGCCCGGCGGCTGTCGTCATCCTCGCTGAAGTAGGGCCAGCCGCGCTGCGACCAGGCCAGCCACTGGTGGCGGACGCTGCGCAGCTCGCCGTCCCGGTAGGCGGCCACTTCCAGGCGGTCGGTACGCAGCCCGGTAAGGTCTTCCAGGGCCTCGCCCTGGAAGGTCGCCACCGCGCTTTGCGCGGTTCCGGCCAGCAGCCAGAACAGCGCGAGCAGCAGCGCCCGGCCCGTCATGATCAGGCCAGCTCGGGCCGGTCGGCGAAGTGGGCGAGCGCGTCCGGGTTCGCCAGGGCGTTGCGGTTGCGCACCTCGCGGCCGTGCACCACATCGCGCACCGCCAGCTCGACGATCTTGCCGCTCACCGTGCGCGGAATTTCCGGCACGGTGAGAATCACCGCCGGCACATGGCGCGGGCTGGCGCCGGCACGGATGGTGGTGCGGATTTTTTTCCGCAGCTCGTCGGTCAGTTCGATGCCCTCGGCGGGCACCACGAACAGCACCACGCGCACGTCGCCGTCGTACTGCTGGCCGACCACGATGGCCTCGCGGATTTCCTCCAGGGTTTCCACCTGGCGGTAGATTTCGGCGGTGCCGATGCGCACGCCGCCAGGGTTGAGCACGGCGTCGGAGCGACCATGGATCACCAGGCCGTCGTGGCCGTCGTGGGGGACGATCTCGGCGTAGTCGCCGTGGGCCCAGACATTCTCGAAACGATCAAAGTAGGCGCCGTGGAAGCGCTCCTCGTCCGGGTCGTTCCAGAACGCCACCGGGCAGGCGGGGAAGGGGGCGCGGCACACCAGTTCGCCTTTTTCGCCGACCACCGGCTCGCCGTCGTCGTTATAGACCGCCACGTCCAGGCCCAGGCCCAGGCACTGCAGTTCACCCCGGTACACCGGCACCAGCGGGCTGCCCAGCGCGAAACAGGAAATAATATCGGTGCCGCCGGAAATCGAGCTCACCAGCAGGTCCGGTTTGACCTTCTCGTAGAGGAAGTCGTAGCTCTCATGCAGCAGCGGCGAGCCGGTGGAGTAGAGCGTGCGCAGGGTGGACAGGTCGTGGCTGTCGCGGGGCACGGCGCCGGCTTTTTCCACCGCCTGGACGAACTTGGCGCTGGTGCCGAAGTGGGTGATCTTCTCCGCGTCGATTACATCGAACAGGCGGGTGGCGTCCGGGTAGGCCGGGTTGCCGTCGTAGAGCACCAGGGTGGCGCCGGTCTGCAGGCCGCTGACCAGCCAGTTCCACATCATCCAGCCGCAGGTGGTGAAGTAGAACAGCACGTCGTCGGCGCCCAGGTCGCCGTGCAGGCGGTGTTCCTTGGCGTGCTGGATCAGGGCGCCGCCGGTGCCGTGCACGATGCACTTGGGCGCGCCGGTGGTGCCGGAGGAATAGAGAATGTAGAGCGGATGGTTGAAGGGCAGCTCGGCGAACGGCGGCGGCGGCTCGGCGGCGGCCAGCCAGTCGCCCCAGTTGAGCGCCTGACGCACCCGGGTGGTGTCGCCGCGACCGGGGATCGCCACCAGCAACTCGGGCCGCAGTTTGTCGTGCAGATCCTGGATGCGCTCGTCCAGCTCGATCCATTTGCCGTTGTACTGATAGCCGTCACAGGCGAACAGCACCTTGGGCTCGATCTGGCCGAAGCGGTCGAGCACGCCCTGGACGCCGAAGTCCGGCGAGCAGGACGACCAGATGGCGCCGATCCAGGCGCAGCCCAGGGCGGCGATCACGGTTTCGATGCGGTTGGGCATGAAGCCGGCCACCCGGTCGCCGGGTTCCACGCCGGCGGCGAGCAGCTGGGCGGCCACCTGGCCGGCGGCCACGCGCAGATCATTGTAGTTGATCTCGTCGCGGCGGCCGGCTTCGTCCACGCTGATCAGCGCCGGGTGGGTGTCGCGGCGCGCCAGCAGGTTTTCCGCCATGTTCAGCCGGGCATCCGGGAACCAGCGGTTGTGACGGAATACGGGGCTCGGTTCCAGGACCCGTTCGCCCTTGTGCCCTTGCAGCTCACAGAAATCCCAGACCAGGTTCCAGAAGCTTTCCGGCTCGCTCACGGACCACCGGTGCAGGGCCCGGTAATCGCCCAGTTCAGCGCCGGCCAGGGCTTCCGCCCGGTGGCGGAACGCGGTGAGCTGGCTGTGTTCCAGGCGCTGGGAATCGGGCCGCCAAAGCGGGGATGGGGCTGTTGTCATTCTTCCTCCGTTTCAAAGTCCACCAACAAGGTGCCTTCAGAAACGCTGTCTCCGGCTTGCACGAGGAAGGCCCGCACGGTGCCGGGGGCACTGGCGCGCAGGGTGTGTTCCATTTTCATGGCTTCCAGTGTAATCACGGCATCGCCGGCGGCCACGGGCGTATCCGGCGCCGCATGGCAGGCCACGATGGTGCCGCTCATGGGCGCGCGGAAATCGTCCGCGCCGCCGGCGTGCTCGCTCTCCCGAGCCGGATGCGTTTCGATGCGATAGTCCTGTCCGTGGACGAACAACGTCAGGCGCCGGCCATCAAAATCAAAAAAGAGGGCCTGGCCGGAAAGCCCGTCTTCACCCCAGTCCAGTTCGAACAGGTCGCCGTGCCGGCGCAGTCGGTAGGGCGCGCGCCGATCGGATACGGTCGCCTGTTCGTTATCGAGGACCACGGTGAAGTCGTGTTCGTCCACGCGCAGCGGCACCAGGGTACGCCGGCGGCCGAGCGGACGCCAGGCGGGCAGGCCCCGCCAGGGATCGCCGCCGGCTTCGGCGTGCCCGGCCACCAGGGCGGCGGCGGCCACCGCCAGGGCGGCGGGATCGGCGCCGGCGGGTTCCAGCAGGTGCGGGCGGTGCTCCAGCAGACGGGTGTCCAGGTCGCCGGCGGCGAAGGCATCGTCCAGCAGGACCCGGCGCAGGAAGGCGGCGTTGTGATGCACCCCGGTAAGCGCCAGGTGGTCGAGAGCCCGGGCCAGGCGGCGGCGGGCCTGGTCCCGGTCGTCGCCGTGGGTGATCAGCTTGGCGATCATCGGGTCGTAATAATCAGAAACAATATCGCCTTCCTCCACGCCGGCGTCCACGCGCGCGCCGTCCGGCCAGCGCAGCTGGTCGATGCGCCCGGAGGAGGGCAGGAACTGCTGGTAGGGGTTCTCCGCGTAGAGGCGCACCTCCATGGCGGCCCCGTTCAGGCGCAGGGCTTCCTGGGCCTTGGGCAGGGCGCGCTCCTCCGCCACCGTCAGCTGCCAGGCCACCAGGTCCTCGCCGGTGATCAGTTCGGTGACCGGATGCTCCACCTGCAGGCGGGTGTTCATCTCCATGAAGAAGAACTCGCCCTCCGGCGAGAACAGAAATTCCACCGTGCCGGCGCCCCGGTAATCGATGGCGAGGGCGGCGCGCACCGCCGCCTGGCCCAGGTCATGGCGCTGCTGTTCGCTGAGCCCCGGCGCCGGGGCTTCCTCGATGATTTTCTGGTGACGCCGTTGCACCGAACAGTCGCGCTCGAACAGATGCACGGTGTTGCCGTGCTGGTCGGCGAACACCTGCACCTCCACATGGCGGGCGCGGGGCAGATAGCGCTCCAGCAGCACCCGGTCGTCGCCGAAGGCGTTGCGCGCCTCGCGGCGGGCGGCGGCCAGGGCCTCGTCGAACTCCTCGGCCCGTT
>MDTG01441409.1_pt1 | contig 11822 bp, 28 predicted proteins | sample 811421 | NCBI WGS metagenome assembly MDTG01 (sample SAMN05326645, study PRJNA326480) | marine metagenome | isolation source: seawater | place: Pacific Ocean: South East | collected 2011 | reverse complement strand
CAAGAAGGCACAGGTAGCATAGAAGGTGCTAATGTTAGATATATTTATAGGTTTGATCCTTGTTTTGACCCGCAGAGCGATCCTAACTGCCCTGGTTATAAAAAGCCACCTCCTCCACCTTTGCCTCTGATTCCTGATTACGATGCATTGCAAGATGAGTCAGTAGCAATAGGACAAAAAGAAACAGATCGTAAGTTAAGCAAAGAGGATCAAGCTGAAAAAGAAGAAGAAGATGAGGAAGAAGATGAAGAATCACTAGAGTTTATGTTAGCTGATGTAGAAAACGCTATAGCAATGGCAAATGAAATAGCACAGTCAGTCATACTTCAACAGCTAAACAATGTAACTAACTTAACAAATTACTATGTGTCTACAATACCTGATAATTACTACCCTGATGCTGTGGCTTTACAAGGTGGTACTATAGTGGATAATAGGAGAGCATTAAGGAGCTTATCGCAGGATGCGAGAATGAATGAGATGATAGAGGAGCAATACAAATGAAAAAACTATTAATCGCACTTAGCTTAATCCTTAGTGCAACACCAATCATAGCGGCAGATATTAATGGCACAGTTGAATCAAGGTGTACAGTTGCAACAACTGTCGATGGCAAGTACGGTAACCCAAATGCTTATACGCTTACAACTGATCCAGCTAGTAACGGGCAAGTCCCGGTAATTAGATTTGATACAACGCTGGCTAATGCGTATTACGCGCAGGTGACTTTTCCTACTAGCTTTAGCTCAAGTCCATCATTGTCTGACAATGTGACCTGGACTGGTGCTGTGACTGTAAAAGCTACAGGTGAAAGTGGTATGAGTGGCTACCACGCTGCTTCTACTACTACAAATGGTGGGGCAACAAGACAGTACGCACTTAGCGTAGCAGGTAGTGTATGGCTACAGTCAACATCAATAGCTGTGTATGGTGGTAATAGAGCGTTTCCGGGTGGTGCATATAAATCAGTAGTATTAGCTGAATGCGTAGCTCAATAGCATTATGTTTGTTATTGCTAAATGTTGCAATACATAGTCACGAGCAAACACCTACTTATCCAACGTGGAAATTAAGTGGCATAAATGAAGTAAAAAAAACACAGATCAGGTTATGGAACTCAAGACCTGATATAGAGTATTATGAAATAGGAGTATTTGATGGGGAGTGGCAACCAATACCCTTTGTTACAGCTTATAAAATTCTTCCTATCAAATACTTACAAGAAAAAAAGATTGATATATACATTAGGGAAAGTAACATAGAAGAAGCTAGATACGTTTGTAGTTTGTCTAAATTAAGGAGTAACGATGAGAGTCAAACATTGTTAGTTACTAGGATATGTTCAAAATTCAAATAAGATGGCTCTTGTTAATTATGCTAAGTACACAAGCTGTAGCTAACAGTAGCACATCACTTAATTTACAATTGCCTAGTAGTGGCGCTAGTTTTGGTACAGATAGTTTTAAGGCAGGCGATCTAGATTGCTCTAACTCTATTGGTGGTAGTCTATTGTTTGATGTTGGCATGACAGGAATAATAAATAATGCAGTTGCACCTATTATTGGTAAGCCTGATCCACTTCATCCTGAAACAAAACAATTAGGTATATACGCAAGAATTGTGATTCCGTTAGATGCACCAAGAGAAAGAATAAACTGCAACACTTTATACAATCTTGAACTTCAGGCTAGGCGCTTAGAGGTTGAAAAGTTGCGCCAAGAAATAGAACTGTTAAAATCTATGCAACAAGGAGATGGATTTGACAACTGATTTAGGTGACAAGGTAGCAGAGATTGAAGGCTTGGTCGATAAACGACTAAAGATCGGTAGTCTTAGGTTTACTTATACTCAGCTTGTTGGAGCGTTTGCTTTACTCAGTACCATTGTAGGATCACTTTATGCAGGTTTTACTATGTACCAACGCTTAGAAAGTTTAGCTACGCTTGATCTTGATGCAGTTGCTTCACAAATGGCTAAGACATCAGCAGACGTATTGCGAGTTGAGGAAGTGGCTTCTGATATAAAAGTAGAATTAAAAGAGGACTTAGCTAGGCTTAGAACCTCAAGTTATAACCTAGAAAATAGAATTGATAGTAAACTACAATCTGTTGATGTTCGGATCACTACTATGGATAATAAGCTCGATAAATTTGACATACAGTTAGACACAACAGAAGAAAAACTAATGAAGCGCATACAGCAGTCATTAGACAACCCACTAAGTAACTGATAACATAGGAGATATTATGCCAAACAAGAAAAGAAAATTACCACCTAGACCTAAGAGAAAATATTAATGACTGCTAAACAACAGGCGCAGTTAGATCGCCACGAAAAACAAATAGATGATTTGTATAAAGATGTCCGAGAGATCAAGAACATGAATCTAAAGTTTATGTCTATGGGCAAAGGTTTAATAATAGCATTTGTCGTAATGACAACAGTTGATATTGGATTAGGCGATCTTATTATGAAACTTTTATGATTGCATTTTTAACAAACATAGCACCAATAGGTCTAGGTTTTATTGCTAAGTTATATGCTTTAAAAAGCCAAGCGGCTTCTGAACAGCAAAAACTTATGATCGAGAATTTACAAGCTCGTAATGATTCTATTAATCAAGCTCGTCAAATGGCTGAAAAAGAGAGTCCTATGGCTGCCATGAACCGGCGTGTCATAATTTTTGTAATCCTTGCTCTTGTCATATTTACGCAGGTAGCACCTGTAATTTTTAATGTTCCGACTATCGTACCTACTGTTAAAGAAGGTTGGAGCATACTTGGAATGTTTCAAATAACTCCTGACGTTGTGGAGTATGTGAAACTTGAAGCGGGTTCAGTAGTCAAAATGGATGAGCTTTTCAAATGGGCATCTATGATTATTGAGTTTTATTTCGGCGGGCAGCTGGCGAAGGGTAAATAAATAAGGAGAAGATATGGCTATAAAAATAACGTATCAAGATATGCCACACATGAAACCTGTGCCTATGGAAACAAAAAGCAAAGGTTTGTTTGGTGGTATTTGGTTGTGGATAGCAACAACAAGAAAGTGGGAGATCACAAAAGATTGGAAATATGCAATTACGCATGAAGGCAATACACATCCAACCTATTATGTAATACCGAAAGGATTTGTTTTCGATGGTGCTTCTGTGCCTAAGTTTGCTCGATCTTGGCTATCGCCTATGGGTGTCCTATTGAGTGGCGGCCTCGTACATGATTGGTGCTATAAGTATGAATCGCTTAACTTAGGTGGTAAGAAAGGTCACACAGCAAAGATGACACAAAAAGAAGCAGATGCTTTGTTTAGAGATATATGCATTGATGTAAACGGTTTTACGATCATAAATTACATTGCTTATTTTGCTTTGCGACTCGGCGGCTTTATGGCTTGGAACGGTCACAGAAAAAGAAACTTAAAGCCTGATTAAAAATTAAATGCTTCTTGCGTATCCTGAGTTAATTTTTGCCACTTAGGATCGTAGGATTTGCGATTCTCGCCTATATATTCATGTGAGTAACATATCCTCTCAGTTTCTAAAGGAATGTGGTTAAAATGCATATTCTTGCGATAGTCACGTTTACTACCACTACTTCTACTACGATCTACTAAATTAGTTGCAGTAGCTCTCCATTTGTCAGACTTCTGTCTGTATTCTCCCATTCGCATGTGTGCAGTCTTAGAAAAGTATCTATGTCCTTTCTCAATGTAAATGTCACCTACAGCATCAGATAACCTAACACCTAGACCTAAACCCTGAAAATCAGGCAATATGACAGTCCTACATCCACGATATTTAATTCTTTCATCGCCTTCGTACAACGGTGGACTTTTGCCTGGCAAACAGATTACACAACAAAAACCTATTACTACGTCATCCCAAGTAGCGAGATAACAATCAACAATAGGTGGTATCTCAGCACTTAAATAGTGATGGTGTGCAAACATTGTCCAATAAGTCTTTGAACATTCGTGGACTTTAATTTGTATTTGTGGTCGATGAAGTGACCTCCTACTGATCTCTAAAGTATCCGTGTTGAATACCCAATCAGGTTCGAGCCACTCTAAAATATCTTCATGACAAGTTGCTAAAATAATGTTAGTTAAGTTGTTACGCTTAACATATTTGGACAGAGCTGTAGAGCAAGACTTAGCTACGTCACGATTAACTACTGACGTAAACTCATCTATAACGCAATTGCTTTTAAGTTTTCTAGCAAGGTCAGCTCTAAAACCTTCACCGTTAGATAATACGTGTCTAGGCTTTCCCCATGTAGGTACGCTATTTAATCCAACAGCGCTTAATCGACCTATAGCATCATCAACATTATCAAAATGAGATGCAACACTCCTATTTGCATCCCATTCGATAACCTCCTCTGAGCCGAAATTCTTTAATATAGAGGACTTTCCACTTCCACTTGAGCCATAGATCACTCCGATACTAAATTTATCAGGAATGTCAGGAATCATAGGTACATTAAATATAGTGTTACCATCAAATGCATAATCAAAGTTTTTAAAGATTTCTTGATCAATATCAGTTAGCTCTACACTAGAAAAAAGTGTTTCATCTTTGCGTTGCCATAATTCGTCTTGTTCAGTCATATAGTTTTAAGTACCTTCTTTAAAAGATACTCCTCATAAGTTTTACGATCATCATTCTTTTTTGTGCCTTTTAACTTATCTCTATCTTGCCTTCTCAATTGACCACCATTTGATCTTAAGTAAGGCGCAAAGATTTTTTTAGGATCGTCAGAACGATTCAATCTATTACGTGCCGCTGATTCGCTAATCTGTATTTCGTCAGCTACTTGCCTACAAGTCACTTTCTGACCATCAGATAGTGTGTAGGTTTTAATCAAATGTTTGTTTTTCATTGTATGTACACCTCATATTGAGCAAACCACATAGCAATGTATAGCGCTGATCCTGTAATAACCCATATACACATATGTTTAATAACTTTAGCAGCGTTTATTAAATCTTTCATTTTTTATCTCCAATTAAAGTGTTAATTAATGCATTGCGTGTATCGATAAAAACGTCTAATCTTTTGGCTAACTCTTTAGCTTCGTCATCACCTTGTAGCAATACACCTAGAATATCCATAGCTTTCTCGCCTTTAGTTTCTTTATCAGCAAAAGCCATAAGCTCCTCATCAGTAAATTTAGTTTTCATCAGGCATACCTAATGACATCAGGAGCATAACTAATCCCATAGAGATCAGACAAGCTCCTATCAAAACTATTACTGGTACAAATGTTTCAAACAAGAATGTCATAAACCTCCTCAATAATCGTACTCATTTTTTTACGTCTATCAATTTCATAACCATATTTACGACACGCTTTTTCTAGCGACTCTTTTGTAAATTCAGCGTTTAAATATTCAATGTTTAATTGCCTACTAATATATGGCTTGTATTTATTTCTAGGTTTCCAGTTAAGCATAGTATCTCCTTAATTAATATCTATTGGTTTATCATCAATGAAGCCTTCACAGTTTAGTAAATCTTCATCCTCACAAAATAACAATTGACTTGGCTTTTCACACACCGTTGGTTGTATTACATTTGGTGGGATAATCAAAGGATCATCAATCATTAATTTTTGTTCTAGCGCACTACATCCACTTAAAGCTAGTGCAAGTATTGTGGTTAGTGTTTTCATATTAAAATGGGATGTCATCATCAAACTCATCTCTAGCAACAGGTGTTATTGTTTTAGGTTGATCTGATGGGTAGGTTGTTTGAGGTGGTGTTTGTTGCGCTTCTTGTCTAGGTTCTTTCTTAGACAAAATACGGAACTCTGATCCGAAGCCACCAAGTTTGATTACAGTTGAGTATCTCTTAATACCATCCTTCTCATAGCTCTTAGTATTTAACTCGCCTTCTATGTACACTTGAGTGCCTGTATCAAGATCAAGTTTCTGTAAAGTTTCAGCTAACTGATTCCACACGTCACACGTATGATATTCTGCTGCTGTTTTTCTTTCACCTGTGGCTCGATCCTTCCACGATTTATTGGTAGCTAATTTAACTCTAGCTACTGTGCCACCATTTTGCAATTGTTTAAACTCAGGTGGTTGAGTTAGATTGCCTATTAACATTACTTTATTTACCATTACAGCTCCTTATATTAAATTTGGTGGTTACTTACGGTAACCAATCGGACTTGTTTGTCTTTAACTAAGGAAGGCTTGGAGAACCTCCCACACAGCGTAGGAAAGTCAATCCTCTGTGTTCTTTTGTTTCTCAGCAAACTCTTTAGCACGAGCAAGATTGTTTTCATGTTTAGCTTTAGCTTTCTCTTTGCTCTCTAAAGACTTGCGCTCTTTACGTTCAGCCATCCACTCCAAGTGTTCAGGACTAAGTGTAAGTTTGACTCGTGTAGCTAATGGAGTGTCACCTCTGTAATCTTTCTCAACTTCAGTAACACCTTCTTCATCTTCCGATTCAATAGCCATAATCAACTTAGCTGATAAACTTTCAGCTTTGTATTGCATTAACTCATCAGCCTTTGCATTAGCTTCTTGTTGTGCAATAGCATTCTTAACTTCATCATATGTTGCCACCGAGTTTGTGATCCCAATGCCCATCATGCCAAGCGCCCGCCCAACTGCGCTGGTTTCGCACACTTCAACAAAAGATGTAGCGTTAATGTTGTTCTTGCTTTTTTCTTCATGAGCCATACCAGTAGCAACTAACTTGCCATCAACATGGATTGTAGTCTTGCACATAATCGACTCACCATCAAAAAACACATGATCCGTATCAATACTAGCGTTCTCGTAATGCTTACGAAAGTATTGAAGCCTAGTCTTAACCATTACATATTCAGACTTACCCAAAGGTATTGACTCAAGTAATGGTAAACCGTATTTGTCTAATTGCTGTTCCATAATATCTCCTTAATTTGTGTGGTAAGAATTACGTCTTTCTCTTGTCTGAAAAAAACCTGAGTGTTGTGGGAAGTCATCCATAAATTTTCTAGCGTAATGCGAAATCCATCCATCATCAATTTTATAATCACCTTCACCAGTAATCATAGTTTCCCATCTGATCCTGTGAAATATAGCTTTTGCAGAATAGTATTTTTTTCTTTGTGTAGCCATATTTGTAAACTTAACAAATAAGCTATAAATCTCAGGATTGTTTTTATGATATTCATTGAAGTTTTCTTTAGTCCATTTGCCATGCATATTGCTCTCCTTATTTGTGAATGCATCAAACCCCGCACGTTGCTCTTTGTACTCATCGTATGATGGATGCTCTTGAAAATCTTCCGAGTTGATTTCATCGTAATAAAAATCTGATATGCTCATGATCTTTCTCCCTTAAATTTTAATTCATAAGAAAGACGTTCTTGAGCGACCATCTTCATGTCCTCACGGAAGTCATAAATAAATTCTTCCGTGTGCGTTGCATACCTACCATAAATAGTGTCATGATAAGTGTAGTCAGCTAATTCTCTTAAAGCCTTCAAAGCATCAGCAAGTATCTCAGTATTTTGCACATCTAGTCTTTGATCAAGATCACCAACTATATGCTCAACCTCCATAACAATGTTGTCAGCTTCAGTCATACACTCATCACGAGCTTCATCTCTGCGACTTTCCCAAGCTGTTTGGTAGTTGTCGCTTTGTTTTAATTCTTTTGCAGTTTCCATAATATCTCCAAGTGTTTAAAGTGTTAAGTATATATTAATATTAGTATAGCAATATACTAATTTCGATATAACTTCCATTTCTTCCTAAAAGTTGATTGTAGGATCGTTCTCAGTTGAGAGTCATGTAGTCTGATCATAGTAACAAAGAACTTAACTACACCATCTTGACCATTAGTCTGTCCAAGTTGTATTACTCGCCATTCTTCATAGCCACCTTGATAGTAAACTCTATCTTCACAAATCTCATCGTCACCAAAATGAAAATCATCTTCATCTAACATACGTTCTTCTTCTTCGATTCGCTGATCGATAATAGATTCAAAACTTCTCATGATTGCACCTCCATGCGTGTGATTTTAATTTTCTCACCAACTCCAACGATTGTTGTTTGTTCACCTACCTTTAAATTAAAGACTTGATCTTGCTCATCTTCTGTATAGAGAGAGTGAAACATTTCGTCATCAGTAAGATATTGGGGTACAGCTTTGCCATAGCTATACCCATAAATGTAATCGATCTTCCACGGTAAATTTGGCTTAATCATAATTACGCTCCCCAACTAAAAGTACGTGGTAAAGAGTCTTGCCAAAATTGACCAAGACCAGTTTGATCTTCAGGAAGATTTTTAATTTTGTTGTCAGCAACTGACACCATGCAACCACAATCGTCACATGAAAACTTAACCCATTCCTTAGATTCTACTTCTTCGCCTTTGACGTAGAATTTGTAGCCACTAAGGTTGTCAATCGTTTCTTGCACAATCTCTTGAGGATCGGACAATTTAGACTCGACAAGGTTGTCTACAAACATTTGGACTAGGCTAGAAACATCTTGCCTTGTTGCCATCTTACGAGTAATCTTGCCATCGATAAGATTTTTGATGTGATCACGTTGCTCGTCTGTTAATGTAATTTTAATATTTGTGTTCATAACTTCTCCAAGTTTGTGGGGAGCAAAGCTCCCCTGTTAAAATTAGTCCTCGATGTCAGCAAGACTATTATTGTAAAAATGATTGATCATTGCACCTTTGCCAACTTGTGACTCAAGTAATAAAAAGTCAGCATCTGTAAATGACCACTCACCATGTAGCGACTCAAGATAATCTGTACTTGCCCACCAAAGGATAGGTGGAAAACCATACATTTCTTTTTCTTTAGCTGAAAGGTCAGGGTTGTCATTTTCTCTATAGATACAACCTTTTTGCTCAAGGCTAGAAAGAAAGCCACCGATCTGATTGTCATTAAGATGGCGATTAAAATTTTGTATATCTTCATAAGCTAAACATGAATAGTTGTCACCAAGAAGATCATCAGGAGTATTAGCGCCACATTCGTTAGCACTTAAAAATCTGATCATAAAAAGTTTTTCTTTAGTAGTAAGTTGGTATTTCATATTATTCTTCAAGTGTGTGGGGAGCAAAGCTCCCCTGTTAAAATTAGGCTTTAGCAACATATTTGTCGTAGTCAGCTTCTGAAATAAATTTGTCCATATCTATCTCATCGTAGTAACTGTAACTAAGCTCATGCATATGTTCAATTTCGGACATAGCATCTTTTAATTTACTCCAGTTGTTATGATCAGCATGAATTAGGTAATGGCTTATACCATTAAGTGCTTCTTTAATAGACCTTTGGCAATGACGAACCATTTCGTATCTACCTTCAGAATGAAATTCTCTAAGTCCTATCAGACTAATTTCAATAGAATCTTTTACGTTATCAATAATTTTTTGATTTTTTTTGCTTAATTTTTTCATTGTATCTCCAAGTTGTTAGTTTAAAAGTGCCGATTTGTTATCCTCGACACAGATATTATATACTAATATTGGTATATGTACAGACATTTGACATAAAATAATTAAGCCTATTGGAATAGGGGTTGTAGAGGTAATTTAAAATCCCTGACGGTAGCGAGGGATAGTTTTTTTGCAAAAATTAAAAAAAAGATCAGAAAACCTGTGTATCATTTTAAGTCTTGGTTTAGCGTTTTTTGAGTAGATCAGAAAGCGAAAACCCCTAGAGTGGATAAGCTCTAAGGGTTGTCTAAAACTGGTGTTTGCCCCACCGTTCTGTGAAAGATTATACCATCTTAGGACTTCTTGGCAAATATCAGGATGCGAAAGGTGATATGTCGAGTTAAATACTTCACTCACACCTGAAAAAAGAGATTCAGTTATGCGTTCCAAGAAGCTGTGGATTGATGTTAGATTAAGAAGGTTTATACTGGTAACCACCTTGAACCGATAAAGAAAATCTAGCGCAGAGTTACAGAAGGCTGAGTACGGATCATACCGTAGCAATGAACTCTGACTTGTTTGACTATGATTGAAACAAGCACGGATGATACTGCGATGCGCTTTATACCGATGAGAATCTCTAACTTAGATTAACGTCTAGGTTGGGGATTACTTGCACGAAACTCTCAGCTCCACAGCATTACCCGATAAGTTAAAAAGCTCTTGATCTTTAAGAGGGAATTTATTCCCTAGCTTTACCTAAGTCACTCGCTGAAAGCGAAATACTTAGAAACCAATTCACAACAATGTACCAATATTGATATAATCTAATCATTCTATTACTTTTTTTTACTATGTCTAAAATTATTTACTATGAATCCATACCAAGAGAACTTGAAAGATTAAACATTACACAAAAAGAAGCAGCTAAGATGTTAGGATTGTCACTTAGTGGTTTTACATCTAGGATTGCATCAAACAAACCCATTACACATTGGATGATATATGGTCTTGCAAACTATTTAGAGCCAACTAAACCTAGAAAACGGATAAAAAAACATGCCAAAAAAGATTGATCACAGCGAAAGAAAAAAACTAATACAATCTATCAGAGATATTATAGGAACAATTGAAGCTATAGAAGATCACGAAATGAAACAGAATCTTTGTCATCAAATTATAGGACTTTGTGATCAAATGAAATTTACTTTAATTATGGATATGCAAAAAGCTGATGAACTATGAAGAAGATGTAATTCAACACGCTATATGTAAATATCTTGATTTGCGTAAAGTTTGTTATTGGGCAGTACCTAATGGTGGATCAAGAAAAGGTGGTGCAATTGAGGGCGCAAGACTAAAAAAAACAGGACTTAAAGCAGGTGTACCTGACATTACTGTTGTTTATGATGGCATGTATTGGGGATTAGAGGTTAAACGACCAGCTAATGATAAACATCCTAAAGGGTATTTAACTCAATCACAAAAAGATATGCATGAAAAGATCAGGAACGCAGGTGGATCAGTCACAACAGTTTATAGTGTAGCTGATGTTATTCTTTGGCTCAACACAGAAGTAATGTATGAACGCAAATTTGATGTTGAGAAATGAAAGAAAGCGCTATAACTCGTAGTGCAAGAGGACAGGCATGTACGCTAAAGCTAGATGATTGTCTAAATGATAACGGAGCTACAACTGTTTTTGCACACAAAGGTGGTGGTGGCATGGGTAAGAAAACTAAAGATGATCAAGGTCGTGATGTAGGAGCTTATTTGTGCCGATACTGTCATGATGTCGTTGACGGTAGAACAAGACATCCCTATTTTAAACCTTACTTTATTGAGGAGATGTTTGACTTTGCTATACGTAGAACAGACAGAATATTAAAGAAGAAAGGATTGAAATGAATATAGCATTAGGGAGATTATTTATTATGAGTGAAACATTACAGAGAATATTAAAACGTGACAAGCCTAAAGCTGAGATCGTAGAGAACATGACACGCAGTTTTTTTAAGCAAAGCGATTCAGAGGAAGCTGTAATAACTATTAAACCGAACAAGATGACTAGAACACAGGCTCAGAACAGATTGTATTGGAGCATTATCGAGCAAGTACGTAAGGAAACATTTAACAGTAAAGATGCAATTCATGATCATTGTCGTGATGAATTTTTAGATAAGTCAACTGAGATCGTTTGCAATAAAGAAAGAACTGTCTTAAAATCAACTACAGAACTGAATACAAAAGAAATGGGTGAATACATAGATGATGTTATTGTATTTGCTGAATCTGATCTTGGGATAAAGTTACAATTGCCTGATGATTGGAGAGATTTAATAAGCTATACAAGTAGTTTTAAGTATATCTGGAACAGCGGGTTTTGAAGCTTATTGCCACTCTAAACCAGTAATCTT
>MDTG01350211.1_pt1 | contig 11822 bp, 10 predicted proteins | sample 811421 | NCBI WGS metagenome assembly MDTG01 (sample SAMN05326645, study PRJNA326480) | marine metagenome | isolation source: seawater | place: Pacific Ocean: South East | collected 2011 | reverse complement strand
CTCGTTAGATGCTCCAAAGTTTATCACTTCACCAGTTGTTAATTGGCCCATAACCAGACCTAACATAGTACAAATGATTCCGTTTGAATGGTCAATAACGTGAATCCAATCACGAATTTGCTTTCCATCGCCATAAACGGGTAGATTATTTCCATTAATAGCATTGATAGTCATCAAAGGAATGAGCTTCTCGGGAAATTGATTGGGCCCGTAATTGTTGGAACATCTTGTAATTACTGCTGAAATTTCATGAGTATTCACAAAGGCCTGAACAAGCATATCGGAAGCCGCCTTAGTCGCAGCGTACGGATTTCTAGGATTGATAGGAGTATCTTCTGTAAAAGCTGATTCGCCAGACCCTAATGACCCATAGACTTCATCAGTTGATACGTGAATCAGATGAATTTCTTGCCCTAGCTTCTTGAAATCTACAATTGATTCCAAAATTACGCGCGTTCCTTCGATGTTAGTTTCAACAAATGGTTTTACAGAATCAATAGATCTGTCAACATGGCTTTCTGCAGCTAGATGAAGGATAACCGAGATCTGCTCATCTTGAAGAATCTCGTCAAGTAGTGTTTTGTTGTTAATTGACCCATGAATAAATCTGTATCTAGAATCATCAATATCAGAACAATTCTGCGGATGACCGGAATAAGTCAATGCATCTAAATTGATAACACATTCGACATTTGGAACCATCAATACCTGACGAATTACGTGACTACCGATGAAACCACAGCCACCAGTAACTAGGATTCGCATTTGTTAACCCTCCAATGTTGGCAACCACGGTCCAAGATCCCATTCACGCATCAAAACTGATGTTTCAAGGAGGGCATCTATCGTACCACAATCCGCCCAATGACAATCAAAGTAGCACCCTTTAGCGAGATTCTTTTCCATGAATAGTCGGTTAATATCGGTGATTTCTAATTCACCTCTGGATGAATATCCAGTTGTTTCTAAAATCTCATCAATAATTCCGTACACTCTTGGTGTGTATAAATAGAGACCTGTGATTGCAAGATTTGAGTCAGATGCCTGTGGTTTCTCCTCCATGTTTACAATTCGGCCATCAGAATCAATCCAAGCAATTCCAAAGGACCCGGGATCATTTACTGGTTTGAGGAAAAGGTAGCATTCATTCTCGGTATCCATCAAGAATGCATCGGAATGTGCCTTCATTGATTTTTCAAATACATTGTCCCCTAGAATGACAGCTACACACCTATCCCCGACAAAGCCTTCTGTCAGCCTTAATGCTTCAGCAATTCCTCCTGCCTGCTCTTGATATGCATATCTAATATCAAGGCCATATCGGTGCCCGTCACCCAATAATGCAAAAAATGAATTGCCAGAATAGCCACCTAATACTACCATGATTTCTGTAATCCCCATTCTAGCGAGGGTTGCAATTGATTTACAGATCATAGGCTCATCGTAGACAGGCATTAGATGTTTATTTGTGGAAGTAGTAAGCGGAAGAAGTCTAGTTCCCCACCCTCCAGCGAGAACAACACCACAAAGACCTCGTTGAGACCCGTCATCCATGTTTATTCGGCCGTACCTCAACACTTTTAGGATTGCCTAAAATTAAGTACACAACTCACACCCCTACGGATAGATATCAAGACATGTGTCGCTGGGGTAAGGCAGAACTATGGAAAATTTGAACGATTCCCAGAAGAAATTTTTGCTAGTCTTACTGTTAGGGATAACGAGTGTTTGTATCATTTTCCTCTCACTGGATGGATTCAATCCTACTGAAATTGGAATGATACCCATCTTTATCGCAATGTCGATCCGTTTACTTTCCACAATATACGAGATTCCTAGAGTTGATGAAATACAGACTATTTTGGTTTGCTTCACAATATCTCACAACCTACTCTTCTCATTTTTCACCGAGTTTAGTTTGATGCTAATCCTTGGTATATTCATCGGGATTCTTGTTCTAGTTTTAATTAGACCAAGCGGTGACTCTCTAGCAATTTCTAGTTTAATTGGAATTTTATTAGGAATTCAAAGTATGAAGTTATCACTAATCGACGGAGGATGGTCACTCCCATTACCTGTGGAATCATTGGATATATTGTATCTTAACTGGACTAAATTCCTAAGTGCGCCAATAATTGGTGCCATATTTTTCATTAGCATTCGGATTTTAGTCACTTCAATTCCAAAAAGTTTGGACGAATCAGAATAGGGAGGCGATTCGTTGAACGTCACTGATATGCATGTCAAGATGGAGCGGCAATCTCAAGAGACATTGCGCAGCCAAGTTAGTGTTAGGAAGATCATCCGGAGAATAACCCATCTTGATACCCATCGGAGAAGAATGAAGTGGAACATAATGAATTACGGCCTGAATACCATTTTCATTGAGATGAATTCGGATTTGGTCTGCTTCCTCTGGAGAATTCAAAGCGATGGCAAACATATGGGCATTGTGATTACAATCAGCAGGAGGTCTGATAATTCTCAACATTCCATTTTGTTCCAATGGCGAAAAACACTTATCATACTCATTCCAAAATTTTTCTCTCCGAGTAAGATTCGATTCCATAGATTCCAATTGAGCAAGCAAGAAAGCAGATTGAATCTCACTAGGATAGAAAGAAGAGCCGACTGCTTGCCAACTGTATTTATCAACCAATCCTTTGAAAAATGCACTTCGATTTGTCCCTCTCTCCCAGATTATTTCAGCATCGTCAATCAACTCTTCATCGTTTATCACAAGGCACCCACCCAAACCGGAATGGATGTTTTTAGTCTCATGAAAGGAGATTGCCGACAAGGGTGCGAAGGTCCCCAAATTTCTTCCTTTCCAAGTGGAGCCAAGTCCTTGAGCAGAATCTTCAATGAAAGTGATATGATTTGCCTCACAAAATTGAGAAATAATTTCCATATTTGGGGAAAAACCAGCATAATGAACTGGAACAATTGCCTTTGTACGACTTGTAATCTTGTTTTCTACATCGTGCATATCGATCAACATTGTTTCGGGTTCAATCTCACAAAAGACTACCTTCGCACCTGTTCTCATTATCGAAGATGCCGTAGTAACAAATGTAAAAGATGGAACAATGATTTCATCCCCAGGACCAAATCCATTCAACATTGCAGACATTTCCAGTCCAGCTGTACAGCTATGGGTCAGAAGAACGCGAGGAGCCCTAAGATAGTCTTCCAGCCAACTTTGAACCCTTTTCGTAAACGGGCCATTACCCGAAAAATGACCAGAGTCAAAGACTTCGTCGATGTATTTACGTTCATTCCCAGAAATGAACGGAGAATTGAATCGGACCTCCTCCATGTGCCTCTGAGAACTACCATGTGGTTGATGTTTTCTTTTTTACGACCAAAGGAGGTAAAGACAATATGAGAAAGCAAAAAATTATGATTCTGGGTGCAGGAGTATATCAGGAACCTTTGATTAGTACTGCATTAAATATGAATCTTGAAGTTCATGTTGCATCAATTCAAGGTAATTATCCAGGCATAGAAATAGCACCGAATTTCCATCCTATTGACATCACAGATGAGGAAGCGATCCTTGAACTATGCAATGAATTGAAAATTGATGCCATTCTTACAACAGCAACTGACATCAGTGTCCCAACTATTGGATTAGTTGTTGATTCAATGGGACTTCGTGGAACCGGTTACGAAAGTGGGCATGCGTGTATGGATAAATCAAAGATGAAGAAAAAATTTGTTGACAATGGGGTAGCGACAGCGAATTATTGTGATGTTAAAACAAAAGATGAAGCAATAAATTTCTTTGAAGAAATAGACGGACCTTGTGTAATCAAGGCCACCGATTCATCAGGTTCAAGGGGAATAATCAGAGTTAAAGAAATCGAAGAAATTGAAAGTGCCTTCAATGAAGCATTGGCTAACTCCAATAACGGAACTGTGCTGATCGAAGAATGGATAACTGGTGAAGAGTTTGGCGCTCAAGCCATCGTAATTGGGGATGAACTAGTATTGACAATGATTCACAGTGATGTTACAACCCCCCCGCCCAGAAAAATGCCCATAGGACATGGATGCCCTCATCCTGAGGACGAAAGGCTATTTGAGAAGACAGAGATTGCTATCAAACAGGCTGTCCAGGCGCTTGAAATTCGAAATTGTATCTGCAATGTCGATCTAATAGATACTCCCAAAGGCCCTATACTAATCGAAATCGCGGCGCGAATGGGAGGGACCTGTCTTCCCGAGGTTTGTGGGAAATATTGGGGGATTAATATGTATCAATTGGCAATCAATATCGCCTTGGGAAAACAAATCACTTTGCCTCAAATACCTACGGGGAAACCAACGTTTGCCCACGTCCTATTTTCAGAAAAAGATGGGGTTTTCCAATCGCCAGGAACAATGAATGAAGACCTAGAATGGACTATCGATATCGAAGAAGGCGATAATATTACCAAATTTTTGGGAGGAACTGACCGATTCGGACATGTGATGGGGTCATCCGAGAGTATACTGGAAATTGAAGAAAAAATTATTGCAGCATCAATTGATTTCACTAACACTATAAAATTTAGAGAGGGTGAAAAATGAAAACATGTGTAATTTCTCAATCAAATTATATCCCATGGAAAGGATATTTCCAAATGATTTCTCAAGCAGATGTTTTTGTTTTCTATGACACGGTTCAATTTACCAAAAGAGACTGGAGGAGTAGGAACAAAATTATGACTCCAAGGGGACCCACATGGTTAACCATTCCAGTAGGTGGAAATAGAGACAGAAGGATAGATGAAGTTAAACTCCCTCGAGGAGAATGGAGAGAAAACCATATCGAAACAATTCGAAGAATATATGCTTTCAGTGATTTTATTTCTGATATCAAACAAATATTAGAACCAATATATGAAAACGAAGAAATCACCCTTTTATCAGAATTCAATCAAGCACTAATCTGTAACATTTCACAATATTTAGAATTGAACACTAAATTCAGGAATGCTTCCGAATTTAGTGTTGAGGGAGACCGAATAGAACGACTAGTGAGGATATGTAAGCAAGTAGGAGCCGATACCTATCTCAGTGGACCAGCAGCCCAGAATTATATTAGCGATGAATTTGAGAATTCAGGAATCAAATTGGAGTGGATGAATTATGGACCATTTGTACAATATGAACAATGTGGACCAGATTTTTCTCATGAAGTCTCAATTATTGACACCATTGCAGCATTAGGAAAAGAAACAATTTCTCACATCAACGTTTAATCTTCCATCTTGTCATCGGGTTGTCTTAGTGTTGAAGATCGGATCATAAATCTAGGGACTCCTCGAGATTCCAAATAAATTCTACCGATATATTCTCCTAGTATTCCCATGAAGATTAAGTTCATTCCTCCAAAGAATGAGGTGAGGAATGCAATTGATGTCCATCCCGGCGCTACTTTATCTTGAATTCCGTAATTGATGATTGTGTAAGCAGCGACACCTAATGAAAAAATTCCTGAAAATATCCCTAACATGATTGCTAGGCGAATTGGTTTGATAGAATAGGTCATGATTCGATCAGACGCCAATCTGAAAGATTTACGGAAATTATAGCCGGTCGAACCCGCTATCCTTGGCCCTCTATCTAAATCAACTGTAGAAAATGGAACACCCATTGAATATAATAACGAAAACGGAGTACCAGTCGTCTCATTTACACGATTTAATTCAGAAACTAAACTATGGTCCATTACCCTAAAAGCACCTAAGTTTGGATCAACTTTGAAAGGAACTAAGAAATTTGATGTGAATGCGAAAGCCCTACTAGAAAAACGCTTGAAAAAGGATGCTGAACGCTTCTTTCTGCGTGCTATTGCCATTGGATTATCTTCATCATGCATTTTCTGTATTAGTTGAATTATATCCTCGGGTCTATCTTGTAAATCTGAATCCATTACAGCTACCAATGAGGAAGTTGTGAATTTTAATCCTGCAGAAATCGCTCTATGTTGCCCGAAATTTGCTGCGAGGCGTATGAATTCAACCTCCTTTTTTTGTTTCGAAAGCTGACTAGCAATACGATGAGTTTCATCAGAAGATCCATCATCAACCAAAATCAGGCGTACTGATTCAAATTTGTCACCTATTGTGCTCAAGACAGTTTCACAGAGTAATTCTACAACTTCTGCATCATTATACAGCGGGACCACAATATCGAGAGATAGAGATTTCATCTCCCCCATGATTTCGGGTCACCTAATCCTGAATTAAGTCTTGCAGTGTAATGTACATTGGATTCCAAAGTTATTCAGACTCTTGGATTTCTCGATTAGATATCAGTTCATTTTGAAAAAATATCCCAGGTAACCCGCTTAGAATTAGAGATGCTGATAACGAAATACCACAAAGAAATGCTATTTCTGAACTTACACCTACCATGGAACTAATTCCAACGAAACTGGCCTCTCTCAAACCAAGACCTCCTATTGAAATCGGAATTGTAGAAATTATTGCCACTAAAGGAGTAACGAAAGCGATGGCTAAAGCGATGCCTGACCCACCGAGAGAGTATGCCACAATGATTGGAACGGAGAGTGTAAACATTTGGAAAAAGAGTGAAAGAATGAAGACTTTCATTATCGAAACTGGATTACTTAGTTTAGAGAGAGGGACAAGCATTCGACCAATGAAGGATTCAGCACTGATTTTTTGGGGGACAATAATGATTGTAAGCACAATTATAGTTGATGTTAGTAACAACACAAACATTTCTTCTAAATTTGCGAGTTGGTTTTCCACCCGTAAAGAAAGAATTATTGTGATTAGAATTAGTGAAATTAGGCCTGCGGCTCTTTCTGCACCTGCAACGGTTAGTGCAACTTTTCTTGATTCACCTGTCATTCTGGACATGTGTTCAATCCTAAGTAAATCTCCCCCAATCGCTGAAGGAAGAAAAATAGATCCGTACATAGAGAGGACGTAACCTTTCGTTGCATCAATAATCGAAAAATCAGTGAACTCGCTAAATGTTACTGACGCTCTTAAACCTCCAGCAAAGGGCCTGATTATACTGATTATTACAATTAGAAGCAGAGCAGTAGGGCTGATTTTAAAAATTAAATCTGTAAATTGTTCAAAATCAATTATATAAAAAATGACGAATAACGAAAATATGGGAACTAGAAAAGAAAGTGGTCTTTTCATCTCCATCCTTCCTCGCCAAAGTGAACGAATTAACAGCATTTCGCCAATACATACAATTTGATTGTACTTAAAATGGGATTTGTATCCGAAAAGAAAAAGATGGCCGGGCTGTAGTGAAGGTCATGGAGGTAGTTGTGGAACTAGAAAAGGCCCGTTACCTCCACCCATTACCAAGAGGAATAATTGTTGCCTCAAAAAGACGGAAACAAGCCATTCCAAAAAGAGGTGTAATAGATGCTTCACTCGGAATTGAGAAAGGCACAATCATTGGATTAGTTGGACCAAATGGTGCAGGGAAAAGTACTCTGATGTCCATCATGGCTGGAATTCTACCTCTTCAAAAAGGAATAATAAAATCCAACGGAGATCCAGTTACATCAGAACAAGATAGAGTAAATCTTCGAAGAAGAGTTGGTTTAATGCCTGAAAGGGTGGCATGGTCTGGTCCGGGAAATCCGTTAGAAGTAATCCGAAGATTGTGTATCATCAGAGGAGAAAGCCCAAAAATGGCGATTGAGATTCTGCAAAAAGTTGGACTCACATCACGCTCACGCGATAGGCTTTCTAGCTTGAGTCAAGGGATGAGACAACGTCTCTCATTAGGGGCTGCCCTAATTGGAGAACCAGATATCCTATTATTGGACGAACCCATGAATGGTTTGGATCCTGTTGCACAGAGTGCGTTTAGAAAGATGATTCAAGAAATGGCAGATCGAGGTACTGCAATTGTTGTGAGTAGCCATCAACTCAATGAGTTGGAAAGATTTGTACAAGGTGTAGCCATAATGAATCAAGGAAAAATTGTCACTCAAGGCTCGTTCACGAGTGTGGAGCATGACCTTGGAGTTGGGCAGCGTCTTAATGTCTCAGGAATCGGACCTTCCCCTGCTTCAATGATTTCGGAAAATCCGTTGATTCAAGTGAAGGAATTGGACAATCAGGGAGATTGGAGTCTTCTTCTTACTCGTCATGACCAAACATGGTCACAGGATTTACGTGCAGCGTTAATAGAGAGAATAAACAAAGGCCAAACAAAAGTAGCAAGTCTGGAGAGGGTCCCTCCAGATTTGGAGGAAATTCTTCGTACTGCAACAGGAATATCAGATGGAATAAATCTTCAGGAGGAATAATGATGTCAGATTCAAAGGTATTCATCCGCCTGTTGTTTAACGATCTTAAATGCAAAATGATTTCTCCACGAATGGTCATTTTGTACCCACTACTCGTTCTATTCATCCCGGGCTCGGTTTGGGGATTTTCCGACCCAAATACCAGTCTTCCCGGCTCGATTTCAGTAGTTGGGGCTTCAACTGTAATGTTTCTATCTAGCTTATTCATTCTTCTTTCAGCAACTTTGGGAGTCGTATTGGTTGGCTTTGATTCAATCAGTAAGCCTCGATTAACCGGGGAATTAGCAATTGAACTTGCTCAACCGATTAACCGAACTTTGTTGGGAATCAACCACCTCTTTGGAGTCTGGCTTAGTGTCGCAATCCCTGTGGCATTGCTCCAAACATCATCGCTATTGATAATCGAACATCAGATGGGAATTATGCCTTCATTAATTGACTCATTTACGTGGGTAGGAATCACCGCTCTTCTGCTACTCTGGTATGCAACTCTTCAGATGATTGCATCATCAATGGCGCAGGACCTTGGGTCGTCAGTCACATTTGGTGTTGCAACTTGGATGTTGTTCACATTAATGTGGCTTCTAGTAACTGTAGTAATTGCTACAATGCTTGGAGTAGATGCAACAAACACAGCAGATTCCACTTTCATTAGCTTTCAAGAACACGCAGACCTATTCTCACCGAATGGAGTTTACCAACTTGTACTACAAAATAGACTGCCAGAAGCATCACAACCAACCGTTTGGGATGGTTGGGTCAATATATCGGTAATAGGATGGACTCTGATTCCAATATCGTATTATCTTCGAAGGTTTCGCAAATTAAAACCATGAGAATAATCTATATTTTCTCTCACAGGGCATGACATGTTATTTTACCTTCCACATGTGTCGGAGGATTGGAATTACCATGTTCAAGACCAAACATTTTCTGGCGATTTTGATAATTTGTGCACTTTTAGGGGCTAATCCAAGCTCCGCATTAACCGCTGAAGACAACACGCAGAACACCCAAGCTAGACAAGGAGACCTAGTAGCAGATGCCTGTGAAGGAATCACTTTCGAAGACATGTTCGAGTATTCGTATGCGAAATTCGAAGTAGATATTGATCCAAGTTATGAAACAGCATTTGTGAAGGCTGCAGCATACATCAACGGAACTCTATCAGATACTGTAAGAACAGATCTAGATGATCTGGTTGGAGAAACAGGAGCCCCGGGTGGAGGAAATGGGTATCTTTCATCACAGGAGGAAGAAGCGATAAAAGAAATTGCTAAGGATTGTATCGTTGTTACAAATCCAAGATTTGGATTTAGGACAGGGTTACCTCACAGAGGGGGAGATGGAGTCGATTGGAAGAATGCTAGCTGGGTGAAGGATGACAATAATCCCATGCAGTTAGAATATTGGAATTTATTCCCTGCAAATCATCCAGAGAACAGAACTTGCCCTCCTGGTTCAGCCATGAACCCTACTGCTGATTGCTATGAGATCCCTACCACTGTCTCGGATCCAAATGGGGCAAGAGACTGCGATACTAGTGGAATGACAGGTCCTGATGAATGTAGAATCATAGTTTGGCTAAATGGAACCATGACATGGTCTGCAGATTTAGTAAGCGCAGAATCATTTACCATTGCTATGAATACAACAAATATGACAAATGCTGAATTAATAATGACTTTTCCTGCTAAAAATTCGATGAATGGAGACCCATTGCGATTATCAATGTTTGAGGAATGTGATGGCAGATTAGTCTACGAGGGGGTACCTAACCAAGGGGATACTCCCCCAGTTGGAGGTTGCCAAAATGATGGTACAATTACTAATGAACCGGTATCAAACAGTGATGGTAGCCTCACGGTACGAGTGCACACAACATATCAGTTAGAGAATTGGCCTACTGGCCAAGATATGTTCGGAGATTTTACCAACCAGCCACCTCCTCCAAATGATCCACCACAATGGACCGTTGATGCGCCAGCAGACTCGAGTCACATTTCTGTAGGAAGCGGGATGTATACCGAATTCATGTCATTAGTTGAACAAGGACAATGGTTGACAGATGAAGCCGGTTTCTCTGCAATTGATTTACAATGCTCTTCATCCACTTGGCCTATTACTGAAGACACAAATGGTTCATGGTGGGTCACTACTGAAGAAACTGGAACTGCAACTGTAACATGCACTCCATATGATTTGGACGAGAATGATGCTGTACGAGCAGGTGAAACGAGGACCTTCCATCTCCTTGTTCCATTTACCATGGAGACAAATTCACAGATTATCCCTACACATGTATTCTCGTTGACAGCCAGTTCGTCATCCCCAAATATGGATGTCACTATTACATTATTCCAAGACAATGCAGTAGCTACTGGAACTGGGACAATTAGTGGAGGTATTAGTGAAGAAATTACCGTAGACACAGGATCCTTAAGTCCGGGAGATGTACATGTTAGAGTACTTGCTACTGCAAATGGAATGACTGACTTTGCCCATACCTATGACCTAGTTTTGAGCAAGGCATCACTGCCTCCAACAGTATCAGTTTCGTCGGCGGAATGGGATGGTAGCCAATGGCAAGTTAGTGGAACATTCAGTGACCCAGATGGTGAGGAAGTTACATTCACGATTGACATAGATGGACAGAATGGCGGCCAAATAACAACCAGTGGAAATATGTGGTCCAGTGAATCAATTAATTTCGAAATTTGGGGTGAAGGTATTTTCACAGTTACTGTAACAGCCTGTGATGCTTCAAGTGAATGCACAACAATTACAGAGACTGTTGACACCGCAATATTGTTCGATGACCAGACAATTACTCCACCAACGATTTCTCCTTCTGAAACTACAGAATCCGCAGGGCTTCCAGCCCCTGGAATCGCTTTTACAGTACTTTCTATCATCGGAGCGCTCATGTACACTAGGCGTCGCGAGTGAATCATGTCCTTCGAAGCCACAGTAGTTCGAGTTAGTCACGAAGGGTCAGTTTTGGCAACTTTTGAAGGAGCAGTGCCGCAGTTAGGTCAAAGAGTAAAGGACGGGAAAGGAGAGACCATTGGACGAATAGACAGCGTCATAGGCCCAATATCTGATCCATTAACCAATATTGTCATTCTAGATCCACATCTTGATCCAACTACCTTAGTCGGAACTACACTGGTTTTCGCACCTCGAGCTAGAAGGGATTCTAGGGGGAATGATAGAGGAAGAAATTCTAACACACACAAACAAGACTGGATGTGTAAATCTTGTAATAATAGCAATTTTTCATTTAGAACTGAATGCAATCGATGTGGAAAAGCAAGAGGAAGTGGAAGAGATAGGGACCGAGGAAACTCACGATTCAGACGAGATGACCGAAGAAGTAGAGATGGTGACCGAGGAAACTCACGATTCAGACGAGATGACCGAAGAAGTAGAGATAGTGACCGAGGAAATTCACGATTTAGACGAGATGACCGAAGAAGTAGAGATGGTGACCGAGGAAACTCACGATTCAGACGAGATG
>MDTG01346168.1_pt1 | contig 11822 bp, 11 predicted proteins | sample 811421 | NCBI WGS metagenome assembly MDTG01 (sample SAMN05326645, study PRJNA326480) | marine metagenome | isolation source: seawater | place: Pacific Ocean: South East | collected 2011 | reverse complement strand
TAACTTGCATGGGGTGGCTCCTCTCAAAGCAGATTTAGACACCTGCATTATGGCGCATTGCGACGCCGGTTGAAGCAGGAGCCATCCACCCCATCAGCTTTGCTGTTCCGCAGCAAATCCCGCAGCACAAAGCCGGTCTCGAAACTCCTGCATCTTCGCTGGATCCCGCAGCGGCATCCGCTCGGCATCCAAGACCGAGGCGCCCGGCAGCACAGCCTGACAGGCTGCGACAGCGGCACGCGCCGGGTCGGGGCGCCCGAGTGCGACGTGACTTGCCACCAACAGGAAATGCGCGAGATACCAGCGTGGCATGCGGTGGATGGCGCGCTCGGCCCAGTGGATCGCCGCGTCGAAATCGCCTGCGGTGTAATGGGCCAAAGCCAGCCCCGAAAATCGAAAGAAGATGCTGGGATCGCGCGGATTCATCCGGATCGCGATTTCCTGGTTCGCGATAGCCTCCTCGGCCCGACCGGCAATTGCGAGCGCGGTGCCGAGGCTGCCATAGGCAAGCGAGCAGTTGGGATTGAGCTCGACCGCACGCTCAAGGGCCGCGATCCCCTCATCGAGCCGGTGCAATCCCCAGCAACTGATGCCAAGCGCCCAATGCGCATATTCATTGCGATCGTCGAGCCGCGTGGCGCGCCGGGCAAGGGCGTAGGCCGCCTCCATGGCGGGGCCCGGGTCCTCGGCAAAACCCATCAAGGCGATGTGGTGATTGATCAGCGACAGGACCATGTTGGACTCGGCGCTTTCCGGGTCGATCGCAAGAGCGCGCTCCAGCAAAGTCTTGGCCGAGGCATAGGCCTCGGGCGTGAAATCATAGAGCAGGTGCCAGGACCGCATGGTCAGCTCCCACACGGTCAGGTCCGGGCGGTTCAGGCGTTCGACGGGCTCCTCGATAGTGCTGCGATGCACGATGGTCTGGACCTGTGCAACAACCTGCCGGGTGATCTCGTCCTGCAGGTCAAACACGTCCTCGATGCGGCCGTCATAGCGCTCGGACCAGACATGCCCGCCGGTCAACCCGTCGATCAGCTGTGCCGTGACGCGCACCCGCTCGCCGGCGCGCCACACACTGCCCTCCAGCACAAAGCGCACGCCAAGTTCGGTGGAGACGCGCCTGATATCAACGCTTTCACCCTTGTAGGTGAAGGTGGTGTTGCGGGCGATGATGAACAGCCAGGGCGACCGGGACAGGGCGGTGATGATGTCGGCAGTAATCGCATCCGAGAAATATTCTTGCCCGGGATCGTCCGACATGTTTTCAAACGCAAGCACCGCAATCGAGGGCTTGTCAGGGCGCGGCGGCAGATCCGGTGCCGGATCGGCGGGCGATACGTCCTCGATGCGCTTGCGCAGGTCGAGCTTCGTGGAGACCCCGAGTTTCCGGTAGATCGTGGCGAGATGGGTGCGCACGGTCGACGGCGCGATGCCCAGCCGCGCCGCAATGGCCTGATAGGTATCGCCCTGCGCATAGGCGCTGGCGATCTCGATCTCGCGCGGGCTGAGGATCTCGTCGGGCAACACGGGGCTGGCACATCCTTCGGCAGGGTTTCTCCCCGATCCTCTGGCACCGGGGTCAATCAGGCAATCCTGCAAATGCTGTAGCAGAATACTGCACGCTCGGGGCGCAGAATACAGCAATTGGCCGATATTCAAGGCCCGGTCACAGGCGCATCCTGATCCCAAGACCAACAGGGAGGCGGACCAATGACACTTGAACGCACAGCACGGAATTTCTTCGAGGCCTGCGAAACCGGCGGTGGCTGGGCCGCCTGCAAGGCCTATTGCCATGATGGTGCGAGCTTTTCCTGTCAGGCCGACGCACTGGCGGACACGACCACGCTGGAAGGCTACGCCGAATGGATGAAGGGCCTTCTCGGTCCGATCCCGGACGGGCGCTATGAGCTGACCGCCTTTGCCGTCGATGCGGATCGCGGCACGGTGGTCGCGTCGGCGGTGTTCCACGGCACCCAGACCGGCACAGGCGGGCCGGGCGCGCCGACAGGAAAGGCTGTCGCATCAGACTACGCCCATGTCATGCGCTTCGACGGGGATCGCATCGCGCATATGACCAAGATCTGGAACGACGCGCAGGCGCTGCGTCAGCTCGGTTGGGCGTGATGCGCTGGCGCGTCCTGGCGCTGCTCTTTTTCGCCCGCGTCGGGGCCGGTTTCCAGTTTCAGACCATGGGGTCGGTCGGCACCGAGCTTTCGGGCGCCTTCGGCCTCGACAATGCCGAAATCGGCCTCATGATCGGTCTGTTCATGGCACCGGGCCTCTTGCTCGCCTTTCCGGCCGGGTTTTCCGGGCGCTTTGTCTCGGATCGCATGCTGGTCGGACTGGGGCTTGCGGCGCTGGCACTGGGCGGCGCGCTGTCTGCTCTGGCGACAGCCCCTGTCGGTATCGGGGCCGGTCGGGTGCTCTCCGGTGCCGGGTTCGTGATTGCAGGGCTCTATTTCACCAAGATGGTGGCGGACTGGTTCGAGGGCCGCGAGATCGCCACGGCGATGAGTATTCTCGTGATGAGCTGGCCCTTCGGCATCGCCATGGGTCAGGTCGGGCACACCTGGCTGACAGAGATCCATGGCTGGCGCGCGCCCTTTGCTGTTGCCTCTGTCTGGTGCGCCCTTGCGGCCGTTGCGGTCTTCACGCTCTATCGTGCGCCGAACGGCCTGCCCGCCGGTGCAGGCACCCGGATGAAGGGGCTCCTGCCGCATGAGTGGGGGCTGGTTGTCTGTGCAGGCACCGCCTGGGGCGTGTTCAACGCGGGCTATGTCGTCTACCTGAGCTTCGGCCCGAGCCTGCTCGAGGCGCAGGGCATGGGCACCCTGGCCGCGGCTTCGGTGATCAGCGTCGGCAGCTGGCTGATGATCCTGTCAGGGGCTGTCTGCGGTCAGATCGCAGACCGTTTCGGGCGACGCGAGACAATTCTGGCCATCTGCACGGCTGCTGCGGTTCTTTCGCTGCTGTTGCTCAAGATGCCCGGCACCGGGCTGGCGGCAAGCCTGCTCTTCGGACTGGTCGGGATGGCACCTGCCGGCGTCATCATGGCGCTGGCAGGTCAGGCAGTGGCGCCCGCACGACGCGCGTTCGGCATGGGTGTGTTTTTCACCACCTATTACGCCATCATGAGCGCAAGTCCACCGATTGCGGGCTGGCTCTTCGATCAAACCGGCGGGCCAGACAGCGCCATCCTCTTCGGTGCCGCGCTTTTTGCGCTCGTCTTACCCGTCGCCATTCTGTTCCGGATGCTCAAGACCGGAGCCGCCGCCGAACCCCTGAAGGAAACGGCCTGATGCTGATCCGAAAGACAATGCTGATCCGGGACCGGACCGACACCGACGAGATGGGCATCCCCTGCGCCCCTCTCACCCGCGTAGCGGCGGTGGCCGTGCTGCGCAATCCCTTTGCCGATATCGATCAGGACGACCTCACAGAACTATTCGAATTCGGCGCAACGCTTGGCGCGCAACTGGCCGCAGAGGCAATGGCCGCCCTCGATACGCCGCCCGTCAGCTACGGCAAGGCCGCCACCGTCGGCGCTCATGGCGCGGCAGAGCACGGCGCGGCACTCTTGCATCCGCGACTGGGAAAACCCGTGCGCGCGGCGATCGGCGGCGGTCAAGCACTCATGCCCTCGATTGTGAAACTGGGTGGTCTTGGCTGTTTCATCGATCTGCCGCTCGGGCACAAGGACGAGGCCTGGTCCTTCGATCACATCGACACCCTGAGCATTGCAGTGCCGGATGCACCGCTCCCAAACGAGATCGTCGTTTGTGTCGGCATGTCAGATGGCGCGCGCCCTCGGGCACGTGTAGGAAAAGGTCCAAGCCGATGACGCTCTGGCCCGGTTCTGCCAGTCAAAGAGCCTCTTGATCGAAGAAGACATTCGCTGCGACGCCAAGCCCAAGGCTGCTTAGGGCCGAAGCTCTTAAATACCCGCAGTTGGGTGAGTGTATTCTGTCCGGGTCCATGCAGTGACCTCTCACAGGTCGGCGGTATAATTCCGCCGACCGAGCTGTTGAGCTCAGTTCGCCCAATTGGCGATGACATCGTAGCCCTCGGCCGTAGGTGGGCCTTCCAGATGCTCTGCGAACTGACCCCATAGTGCCTGCACCTGTTCCGCGTTCGCATCTGATGTCTCTTCGCTCTCAACCACCGAGATCACGCAGCCACTGCCGTCCTCGTTCATCACGTTGACGAAGTTGTGCATGCCGTTCATGCCCATGATCGAGTCCTTCAACCGGTTCAGCAACCCGGTCGCGGTATCCCGTGATCCAGGCTTCATCTTGTACTTCGTCACGCGTGCAAACATCGTCTATCTCCTCAAGCTTTTCGTTGGGTATCAATCCGCCGCAAGCAGCCCGGCATATGCACCTTAGCACATGGCGACCAACCGGCTCAGAAAACTAAGATCGAAATCAATAGAGCGCTGCACGGGATACGAAAGGCAGACTTGCGAAAGTTGCACCGCGGCGTCGATCTGTAGAGGTGGTGGTGGTTTTGGGCCGTTCGTGACGGTCCCGCAGTCAGGGCGAAAAGTATGACTTCATTGCACCTGCAAGGGCTTCTGTCAAAGACATGAAAGTGCCATTCACGGCTCAGGCTCAACGTCCCCATGCTGCACCAAGCACCAAGGTCAGTGCGCGGAGAGCGGAGTTTGTAAAGTTTCCCACCGCGTGCATGATTGACGGACCATCCAATCCATAAGCGACATTCAACGGGCGCGTGACTCTGCAGCTGATGTCGAGCGCCGGAAGGCCGAGGGCGGTGCGGGACCGATTTCTAAAGACGCACCTTATGCCTTAGCGATCCTGACGGGTGGGTTCGGGGGCCGGTGCGGGCTGCGTCATTGTCTGCGTCCGCGTCACCGTGTCCTGTTTCTTGCGCTTCATCTCGAACGCGCCCTCGGCTGGCCAGAGCGACGGAACATCGAGAGTGACATTCATCGCCAAGGCACCGGAGGCGAGCGTCAGGCCGAAGACTGTGGCGATCAAAGTAAGGCGGGTCATGATATCGTCCTTTCAATGGGGCGGGCCTTTTGGGCGCGCTGTGATCTTATGTCATTGAGGTTAGGCCGGGGCGGCGAGTGACGCATGGGCAACTTTACCCAAGGCGATCGGATTTTTTGCGGTTAAGATGAGTCTCCGGCCTGTGATTTCGCCACGTGATTTTCCCCAGAGGCATTCGAGATGACACCTGTCGAGATATCGCATGAAGAGCTGAGCGGCCTGATCGGGCTGATCTACGAGTCGGCCCTTGAGGACCCGCAATGGAAACGGTTTCTGGACCGGATGGGGCAGCTTTATCCGGGTATCGGCGCGCTGGTTTATGGGCACGAAGGGGAGCGGATGTTTCCGGCTTACGTGCAGACGCAAGAGTTTTTGTCGGATGAAGCCGAGGTTGATGTTTTTACCCCCGACAAGCAGCCCGCTCTGACGGCGACGCTTCGTGCCCCCAACGGGTTTATTGCGCGCTCAAGGACGCAAGTGGATCAGGAAAGCTATCTCAGGTCGAATTTTTACCGCAGGTTCATCGCCCCCGGAGGATATCGTCAGTTTCTCAATCTAAAGCTCGATACGCATCGGAATCGCGCAGCCTATATCGCGTTTCTGATCTCCGCCGATCCCGAATTGGAGGCGGCCACGCACGATCCGCTCTTCGAGACGCTAAAACTGCTCGCGCCGCATGCGGTGCGCGCGCTGAAGATGGCGCGGGCGCTGAGCATGGCGCGCAACGCGCTGAGCGTGATGGGCGGGTTTCTCGACACCATCGTGCTGCCGATGGTGGTGGTGACAGGCCGTGCCGAGTTCGTCTTTGCCAATGCCGCCGGGCGGCGATTGCTGGCGCGCGAGGTGCCGATGCGGGTAGCCGGGGATGGCCGGCTGCAGATGCAGGACGCTCAGGACGCCCGCGCCTTTGCCGCCAAGCTGCGCGAGATGGAGGAGCAGCCGGTGGCATCAGGGCTGCGGGTCGAGGGCGAAGACGGCCCGCTCTCGCTCTGCCTCACGCCGTTCCAGCCCGGCCTGAGCGATGTGAGCCCGCTCGACCGCGATCTCTTGCAGGAAGAGCGGCTGTTTGCGGTCTTCATCGGGCAGCGCGGCGGGGACGCGAACAATCTCGGGCTCTTGCGCGATGTCTATGAGCTGACCGCGCGCGAGGCGGAGGTGTGTGGCGCGCTGCTGGCCGGTCAAAGCCCGGCGCAGATCGCCGACGGCGCGGGGCGCGCGCTCAAGACGGTGCGCAACCAGATCCAGGCGGTGCATGACAAGGTCGGCGTCACCTCGGTGGCGGAACTGAGCGAGGCGCTGTCGGTGTTTCGCACGGTCGGGGCGGTGTTTGACGGGCGGGACCCCTCTCTATTCGGGCCCGCGCAGGTGGGGGTGCCGTGATGCCGTCAGGCCACCACGGCGCGGAAGATCTCGCAAACATCAATTAGGCCGGTGGCGCCAGGAGTTCCACCACTCGCGCCTCAACCTTTGCGTTGGCCTCTCCCTGGACCGTCTCGTATGTATCTATCAGCAGGGTTCTGAGCCAAAGATTTCCAGGATCGCGGCTCAGCCGTGACGACCAGACGAAGCGCACTGGAAAGCGCTCCGGCGTCACTGCCGGGCGCAGCGCGCACAACTTGTGTAACTCCATCTGCTCCCCCATCAACACGGCGGGCAGCGTCGTCAGCAGGTCGGTCTCGGCAAGCGCGGCTCCGACAGCCGAAAACTCGCCAATCTTGGCGCCGATCCGCCGCGCCGTCGCCGGATCGTCCTTGCGCGCATCGACGGGGCTCAGGGTGTTGGTCGCAATCTTGACCTGCAGATGCGGCCATCGCGCCCAGGCCTCTGCTCCCCAATTCGTCACCGCCGGATGGTCCGCACGAGCGAAGCTGTACCAGCTGAACGGCTCCATCTCGCACTCATCAAGACCCTCGGGCAACCGCAGCGCGCCGCCCACATGCGCGACATCAATCAGCCCGTCCGCCACCGCATCGTAGATCTGTGTGCTGACATTCAGCCATTCGAGTGTCACCCCGGGCGCCTCCGTCCAGACCCGGGCCAGGATTGCCGCGACCAGTGACGGGGTCGACGGCATCATGATCCGGAACACCCGGTCACTGATTGCTGGATCGAACGGATGGCGCGGCGCGAGCATCCGGCGCAGGCTGCGCAGCACAGGTCGAACCTCTTCGATCAGATCAAGGGCGTAAGGGCTTGGCTGCATGCGCCCGCCGACCCGCACAAGCAGTGGATCATTCAGCTGTGTCCTGAGGCGCCCGAGCGCATGGCTCACCGCCGACGGCGTGATCGCCAGACGGTCGGCCGCGGCAATCAGCGTGCTCTCCTCCATCAGCGCCTCGAATGTGACAAGCAGGTTCAGGTCGATCCGATGGAGTTGAATTTCGTTCATTGGTCCTGAATCCGTTTCGTTTCCCGAAAAGCGCTTTTCGTGAGACAAGGATGACACTCAGGAGCGCAACATCAAACATCCAATCACAAGGATCAATGCGATGACTCTCAAGGTAATTGGCTCCGGTTTTGGCCGCACTGGCACGATGACGATGAAACAGGCCCTCGGAACGCTCGGCTTCGGCCCGACCCATCACATGACCGAAGTGATGGCCCATCCAGAACAACTCGCCCACTGGAAGGCGATCTTCGCCGGTCAGGACGTCGACTGGGCCGAGATCTATGCCGGCTACGGATCGCAGGTCGACTGGCCCGGCGCGTCGGTCTGGCAGGAAGCCTCCATCGCCTTTCCCGATGCGAAGGTGATCCACACCGAACGCCCGGAAGACGACTGGTGGGACAGCTTCAACGGCACCATCGGCAAGTTCTTCGCCCTGTTGGACACGATCCCATTGCCGCCACATCTGCTGGAAATCTTCGAAGTGACGAAGGCCGGTTTGATCGAGAAAACCTTCGGCGACTTCACCGACCGCGACAGCGCGATCGCCAGCTACCGCGCGAACAACGCCCGCGTCCGCGAGGTCGTCCCCGCCGACCGGCTCCTTGTCTTCAACGTCGCCGACGGCTGGGAACCGCTCTGCCGTTTTCTTGACGTGCCGGTCCCGGACGCACCCTTCCCGCGCAGCCACGCCCGCGACGAGTTCTGGGCGCATTTCGGCGGCGAGCCGGAGACGCCCGCCCCGCAGGCCGCCGCCGCGACAGCTTGACCCGATCTGGCAGACACGGGTTCAACATGCCCAAACGGGTATCGAGCCCGCCTTTGGCACCCCAAAAACTGGCGTTCCATGCAGCAATGCCCAGTCCGAATGTCGGGCTCACCGCGCGGACGCAGCGCCTTGAGCAGAGACAAGTCCATGTCACGAACCGACCGCTGATAGATGGGCCGGTGCGCTACACGTTGCTGCCACCGTTCATGATATCCGGCAATTCGCGCGCAGGAAGGTCGCGAGGGAGTCAACTTGTGGCGGATTACTTGAACGGATCGACGTCGCTTATCCGACAACCCGTGATTGGGCCGAGGCGGTCCATGCGCGCTGTCCCGATGCGCACGGGCTCTACTACACATCTCACCAGTTCGGTCCGAAGGTTCGCGATCATGCTTTTCGGTGCCAGGGTGCTCGGTGCGGTCCGCGAGAGATCGCCCAAGAGATCGGTATCCGACCCTGAATGCGATCGGGAGATCCGCGTGCTGGCTCAGTACTTTGGGTTCTCTTATGAGAATCTCTGAGTGGTGATGATAACACAGCATTGATCTGATGTTGTTTTGTCTGCTCAAGACCAGTATACGCGTGCATCGCCCACCCAATGCAGCTTCACAGACCACCGTAAAAGGGTTAGTGTACAGGTATCGCAGCCACCTGGCCAAAAAACTGCGGCGGAAAGATATACGCGAAGAGCTATGCGCCTAATCGGCGAAAACCTTAGCGCGCAGTCAGCCTTCTAACTTATTGAAATCAGGAGATGCGGGGCGAAGCATTACGCGCGCGCCTACACCGCCGCCGGTCTGTCCAGATCCTGCGACATGCCCCCTTGCCGTGACACCCGGCAAGGGGGGTAACGCTTGCGCGCGGCGCGATATTGCCACTCCGGCGGCCTGACGTGCGAATTTCTTGATTTCCAAACCTTCGGCTGGCACCCTTTTTTCAAATTCTTCGCAAGCATATTTGTAAACGAGGTTCTCATGAAGCCGTGGCTCGGTGCGCAGGAAGTCTTGTATGAAAGCCTGCTCTGGCATCTGAAAGTTCCAAAAGACTACGCGTCGCAGGTCGCCGCAAACAAACTGGTCTTTCCCGGCGAAAGCATGGTGAACATCACCAATCCGCCCAACACCCATAGCGTCGTCAACCTCGAGGGCCATGTCGATGCCTGGATCACCGATATCGAATGCGCCACCAGCCTGCGGCCCAAGCTCTACGGGTTCGATTACGGGCGTGTCGCGGATATTTTCTATCAGGGCGACACCAAGGTTCTGCTGACGACCAAGCCCCAGAACCAGCGCAGCGGCACCCGCAGCATCCCGTCCGAAAAGGCGATGATGAAGGATCTGATGCTGTCTTGCTATGCCAAGGGCGGCGAAATCTGCCTCAGCTACCACATGCTCAACCCGTTCATATCACCCGCCGAGGACGACCTCGACCCTCTGAAATATCACACCGGCGAAACCGACACATGGCTGGGTTCCGCCAGTTTTCAGGCCGAATTCGCGGCCCAAAGCGCCACCGTCACCCGCGGCGGGCACGAAATGGGGACCTTCCTCGAAGAACTGCTGTCCCACCCGATGGCCGACGGCAAGGATATCTATGTCCGCCTGTTTCACGAACCCAATATCAGCTATTTCTGGTGGGGCGAGGCAGGCGGAAACACCGCTGCCCCCTACATGGACAACTTCATTGCCCTGTGGAACCTCATGGTCAACGCCATCCGCGCCGAGGTCGATCAAAGCCGACACGCGCGGATCAAGTTCGTGTTCTGCATCAACGGCAAGGACACCCCGGCCAAGCTTGCCAGCGACCTCGACCGCTACTTTCCCACTGGCGGCGGGGTCTCGGCCACACAAGCGTTTTCCGATTTCCTGAACAGCATCTCGGTCCTCGGGCTCGACTATTACGAGGATTGGGTCAAGGACCCGGCACAGTCAAACCTGATCGCCGAATATCAGCTTGTCATCGACAAGGTGACTGCGGTGAATACCCAGTTGGGCCAGAACTGGGACCACGCCCTGACCGAAGTCAGCATCAGGACCGCCAACACGGGCAAGCTCTATGGCGCCTACAAGACCGATGCAGCCTGGCCCGAGAGCAACCGCTCCTTTTTCAAGGATGCCGTTTTCGAGCTGGCCCGAACGAAATCACCGAAATGGGTGATGTTCTGGGTCAACCGGCTGGGAAATTCGGCGATTTCCGCGATCACGCCGTCAACATCGACCGGTGCCAGCCTGCGATACGGCCAGACCAATGTCTTCACCAGCGCGAGCGCCGAAATGTATTACCCGATGCTGCCCCCCGAACCATTCTACGTCGAGACCTTCAAACACGGCCATGTCGATGGCAATGGCGTGCAGCAAAAGACCTTCATGAAGATCGCCGCCACCAACCCCGACCTGCTCAACCAGATACCCGGTGCCACGACGGACGGCGACAGGAACGACCACGGCAAGGCCTATCACAGTGCGGTCGAGGATTTCTTCACCATGGTGCCGGACCATATCAAGACGTGGAACGCCACAGGCATTCTCGCCGTCGAGGCGTTTCAGGCAGGCACCCTGTCGCGCCCGGACTTCGGACAGACACCCCTGCCGCCGGACCTCAACGCCGCCGACATCATCTTCGACACGCTTTAATCGTCGCCTTCGACATAATCAAAGCGCAATCCCGGCCCGGCATGGCCGCGCCCGGCATCCTTGTGGCGGCCCACCCAGAAATGATTGCTGTCCTCTCCGGCACCGCTTGCGAACTTGGCGATGCGCCGCACGCGCAACCCGGTGCGCGGCACCTCCTCTTCCATCAGGCGCACCGCCTCGGCGACCACGGTCGAGCGGTATTGCGGAGTGTCGCGGCTCGCCTCCGGATCGGTCCGGCCCCGGCGCAGGAACACCTCGCCATCGGTCGGGGTCAGGTCGATCTGCACCGGCAGATACGGAATCCAGTTCCGGGGCACATCCGACATCAGGCGAAACCCCGCAGGTTCCGGCGCGTCGCCACTGCCCTGCGCCTCGGCCTCGCGCGCATCGCCGTTCATCACGGTCTCGCCGGTCTCGGTGGTATAGACATGCTCCCACGCCCAGACCAGATTGGCCTGCTCATCCCGCACAAAGCGGACATCCTCCAGAACGTCATTATAAAGGACGTCGATCGCGATATTGGGGGCATAAAGTTGACGGCCCGAAATGCCATGCTCTGCATCTGGCAGCGGATCGACGGCAAACACCCTCCAGCCCTCCTCCTCCACCGGCTCCAGCTCGGTCATCACCCCGAAACTGTCGGTCACACGCAGCGCCACGATATCCCGAACGGCGCCCGCGGGCATCGGCGCGGGGATCATGTACCAGTTGTTGATATCGGTATAAAAGAACTCCGGCAGCAGGGTGGACAGGATATTGGGCTCCGCCTCACGCGGGGCATCGAAATAAGCGCCCGCCTCCTCCAACCGCCACCAGCGTGGATCGGGTGCCCCGGGAAAGCTGATCTGCGTCGGCACATAGCTGCGCGGCGCGTCCTGCTCCGCGCCGTCATCGCCGAATGCCTTTTCAAGGTCGAACTGATACCAGTCGAGTTGAAACCCCGTGTAGTCGCTGGCTCGCAACCGGTGCCCTTTGGTCTCCAACCCGAACGCGTATTCCAGCGCCTCGCTGCGCCAGGC
>MDTG01208458.1_pt1 | contig 11822 bp, 7 predicted proteins | sample 811421 | NCBI WGS metagenome assembly MDTG01 (sample SAMN05326645, study PRJNA326480) | marine metagenome | isolation source: seawater | place: Pacific Ocean: South East | collected 2011 | reverse complement strand
TTCAGATGAATATTCAAACATAAAGAGATGTCCCTGTTTTGGGAATCTTCTGATTACATTATCATCTGGACTATCACTATTACGATCACTCAATTCATCTCTAATGAGTTTTTGTGGGTCTGCAGCATATTTTTTTGATAATCTTCTAAACGCCCTTCGGTAAAAGAATGGTGACTTACCAGACTCTATATCAACTTCTTGCTGTAAATCTTCAAATAGTGTATTTTTTGACATTACTTGATTCCTAGTTCGTCTTCGGTTATAATCTTAAATTCAAGTCGTCGATCTTTACACCATTCTGTTGCTGCTTTCCATTTAGCTTTATTTACTTCGTATGTCTTTGCTTCATAAATGAATGATTTAGTTACTTTTTTAGACTTTCTTTGTGGAGGTTGAGTTTGCTTTTTGGGTTTTACTTCAACCACATAGGTTTTTGTTGATCCATTCTTCTCTTTTACTTTTATTAAAAAGTCTGGAAAGTATCGGTGGACTCTACCATCGAGGGGTGATAGATATGGGATGCAAAACTCTTCACTCGCCCACTCTACAATATTCTCATTCAAGTCACACCAAGCACAGAATTTTCTCTCCCAACTACTTCTACATATAATGTTATTTGGATTCCCCTTATATTTTTTGGGGAATGATGGTTTATATCTGCTCTTAATACTTTCCTTCATAAAGTCGGCTACATATTATATACGGATCCTTAGACTTATTTAGATGGCTCGCTCATCAAGAGACTCAATACCAGGTGGGTTTAACCCAGAAGCAGGTGGTTCAACTAGCACCCCAATTCATCCTGGCGTAAAAATGTCAGAGTTGCGCTCAAAGATAATGCGCCCATCTCTGACATCAACCTATGCTGTTATTGTAAAGCAACCAAAAGGGTGGTCGTTTGATGGTTTTGATAATGAATTATTGGAGTTAACATGTGTTGAAGCATCTCTACCTGGTTCTAGTTTAGGTACTATAGAGACTAATAGAGATTACAGGGGAGTTATTGAGAAGCATGCATATGCTAGATTATATGATGACACAATTGATTTCACCTTTTTGGTGACAATGGATTCTCCCCCAACTAATGCTATTAGTTTATCGCAAACTACTAATCCTGAAAAAAGTTATCAGCAGATAAAGTTTTTTGAGGAATGGATGGGATATATAATTGGTGATGATAGAAAGAATGATACTGCCAGAAAGTCCCCCACATATCAAACTAGTTTGAGATATCCAGAGGAATATCAGGCAGAGTTGACTATTGTTAAATTTGAAAAAGATCTGGGATTTGGAAAGGACGCTAATCAAAACATATTAGTTTATGAATTTGTTCAGGCATTTCCAAAGGCAGTCAGTTCCATGGCAATCAGTTATGATGGATCAAATCTCTTAAAAACAACAGTATCATTTACATATACTCGATACTTCCTCTCTAGTATAGAATCAAAAGTTGATTCTAATTATTCCTCAAATCGTGGACGTAATCCAAATTCTCCAGGCAATCCTGACGTTCTAAATCAGGATATTGCCAGTATCGCTAGAGGTGCGTTAGCTAACGCTGGTGATATTGTAAATCGGAGAAGTTCTAGTCTTTGGTCTGGAACCACGTTCAAAGCTAACACATAACCCTATAAATAAAATACGCGAATTGATAATCTATGCCATTACCTACTATAGCAGCTCCAACTTATGATCTTGTTCTTCCCTCTACGGGAGAAGAGTTGCAGTTTAGACCATTTTTAGTAAGAGAAGAAAAACTCTTAGTTCTTGCTTTAGAAAGTGAAGATCCAAAACAGATTACTACTGCAATTAAAACTGTAATTAAAAATTGCATTTTGACAGATGGTATTAAAGTTGAGTTTTTACCAACTTTTGATATTGAATATTTGTTCTTAAATATTCGTGGTAAGTCTGTCGGTGAAGAAATTGAAGTGAATGTCCTTTGTCCTGATGATGAAGAGACTTACGTTCCAGTAACTATTAATATTGACGAAATCAAAGTCAAAAAGAATGATAAGCATGATAGGTTGATTAAGATTGATAGCAGTATTGCTATGGAGATGAAGTATCCATCTTTGGAGCAATTCATCAAGAGCAACTTTGATTTTTCTGGAGAGAATAATGTTGAGCAGTCATTTGATTTGATTGCTACTTGTATTAGTCAAATTCTTACAGCAGAAGAGACTTGGGATCTGGACTCCGTACCAAAAGATGAAGTGATAGCATTCTTGGATCAAATGAATTCATCTCAATTCAAACTGATTGAGAAGTTTTTTGAGACCATGCCTAAACTATCTCATGATATTGAAGTTACAAATCCAAATACTAAAGTGACAAGCACTGTTGTATTGGAAGGTTTATCGAGTTTTTTCGCATAGCCCTCTCCCACATGGATTTGGAGAACTACTATAAGTTAAACTTCGCTTTACTCCAGTACCATAAATACTCATTGACCGAGGTAGAGAATCTAATTCCATGGGAGCGGGAAGTTTATGTTGCACTATTGAAGGCTCATTTGGAAGAGGAGAAACTAAAAGCGCAACAAGAAAATAATCGTAACTAATGGCTAAAACACCAGTATTCATTAGAGAATTTGTTCCACTCTCCCAGATTAAGCAAAATGAGCTTAAGTGGAGCACTTATGCTGGTGCCCGTCTTTCTTACCATAGATATCTTGTATCTAGAGAATTTGGTGTAGATCCAGATAAAATATATTCAACATTTGTAAGGAATTTTAAAAAGCATACTAAAGACTTTCCTTTAGCAGCAGTAGAGGTCGGACAAGAGAAAAATAAAAACGATTATGAGAAGCAAGAACAATATGTTCTGTTCTTGTGGCAGTATTATGTTGTAGATAAACCAAAGAAACCTAGTTTACCTAAGGAACCAAAAGAGACCAAGGTAAAAAAACCTGATGTACAAGAATCTTATAATGATGAAGTAGATCCTGATAACCCTTACGCTGGTGATGACGAACCCTCCATGCTTCAGGAGATGTCTCGTGTCAAACCACCAAAAGGTGGAGCACTGGTAAAAAGGCGCGGTGTCTCAAAGAAAGAGGTATATGAAAAGGTAAGGGATGCTAATCCAGATCCTGGAAAGAGACCAGATGAATTGGAAGAGTTTGATCTTCCTGAAGATATTAAGGCGATTCTAGGAGAAGAGTTCCTTGAGGAGATATTTGCTGAGGGATATACTACATACGGCGAATTCTATTCTGCTTTAGGGGAATGGCAGAAAAAACAAGGTAGATCTGCACCTCCTGAAGATAAAGCGAAGATCGCTAACTTTAAAAGAGGTGAAGTTGCTGATAAGAGGCAAGAAGACCCTGAAAATAGATTTAGATTAAAGACAACATCAGTATCAAAATCTAGTTTTTTCAATACAAAGCAATTACAAGGTGGTCCAGAGAAACCTCAACTTCTTCTTCCTCCTGCTGATGGTAAGAAAAAGAAGCGCAAGGCATCTCTTGAGGAGAATGTTGCTGCAATAAGAAAGTCGGTTGAGAAGATATTCAAAGTTCTCAATGGTCAATTTGAGCTCAATAAGAAGCAAGCCGATCAAAATAAAAAGAATAGGCAAAAAGATAAAAGGAAGAAGAAAGAAGATACTCTAGAATCCATGCGTAAGGGATTCATGAATCAGGCAAGAAAACTTGCCGCACCTTCTTTTGACTTATTGGATAGATTATTCAAATTTATTGGAACTGTCTTACTTGGAAGAGTACTCTATAAATTAATGGAGTTCTTGGCTAATAAAGAGAATCAGGAAAAGGTAGAAGCACTTGGACGATTCTTAGAGGACTGGTGGCCAGTACTGCTGTCTGCATTTGTCCTATTCGCAACTCCCTTGGGTGCATTGATTAGATCTGTTCTTGCAGGTGTAGTAAAACTTTCTGTCTTCATGGTGAAGAAGGGTATTCCAGGTCTGCTTAAGTTCGTTAGAAAGAATAAACTTGCAGCTGCGGCGCTTGGTATTGGTGCTCTTGGACTGGGTGCAATGGCACTCATGGGTGGAGATGATGATAAGCAACCCGCACAGACCACCACCACTAGTGAAACTCAAACCAATGTTGCTGGTGAAAAATTCGATCCGAATAATCCAACTGAGATGCAAACAAAGGCGTTGGATCTGAAAAGTCAGATGGAGGGACCACAAAAACTGAAAGGTGGTGGTAGAGTTCAGCGTAATAAGAGAACCCTGCCAGGTGGCGGTAAGATAACACAATCCACTGGTAAGAGAGTTAAAGGTGCAGGAAAGGACACCCAGATGATTGTTGCTCAACCTGGTGAGGTTGTAATGTCTAAAGCAGCGGTCGATAAGTTTGGAGCACCATTCCTGCTTAATTTGAACAAATTAGGTGGAGGAACAAATAAACCAGACTTCAGTAAGTTCTCTGATCTCCAATTCGCTCAAGGTGGTGGTGTAGTTGGTGCTAAGGATTTTGATATGGAAAGAGTGATGCAAACTTTGAGGGACTGTTATATCACTCCTGATGACCTCGGACCTGCAGGACCAGATAATCCAAGAATTCAAAACGTAGCAAATTATCTCTACGGAATGGAGCAACTGAATACTAAAGGACTAGATGAGTTCCAGGTCATGGATTTGCAGGATGCGAAGAAGAGTTATCCTAAGATAGATAGGAATAGAAGAAGAAAGAATCCTCTCGGTGCCAATCCTGAAAAGAAGAAGGAAGCAGAGAAGAAGAAGGCCAAGGCAAAACCCAGACCGATGGGTCGCTCTGCAGCAAAGAAGAGAATGCAGGCGAAGAAGGAAGAGAATAAGGGTGAAGAAATGAAGGGACCTGATGATAAGAACAAGGTAGGTAGTGGCGCTGGTGCCCCATTTACGGGTGCTGTGCCCTCTCCTGCGACTACAAAACCCCCTTCACCAAGTGCTAAACCTGCTCCTGCAATGATAGGTAAAGGTAATTTGCCTCCTGCTCCAGCAGCACCACAACCAAAAGTCAATGTGGTTGGAGGAAGAATTGGAGGACCACCACCTCAGGACAAGGCTACTCCAGGATCTAGTGGAAATAGAGATTTACCCACAGATTTTCCAGTATTCGAGCAAACAGAGACCAGAATGATGATGCTTGCTATCTATGGAATTACTGAGGTAGAATAAGATGGCAGTTAATTCTGAAAGATTTTTACCCTCAGGTCGCGGCGGAGCACTTGCAACAACAAAACCAACAGCAACTCTTGTTCCTTATAAGAAACCTGCTGGTGGAGATTTAGTAAAGAAGCCTATTGAAGGTGATGGGGAAGATGAAAAATCTTCTTTAGAAGATGATGTTGCCGAGATTAGAGTAAAAACAAAGAAAATTGAGAAGATTATTGGACGAACTTTAAAGTTCAATAAGAAGACTCAACAATTTGAAGCAAGACAAGCCGAAAAAGATAATCGAGCAAAAGAAGAGGATAAAAAAGAAAAGAAAAAAGGGAAAGGCATCAAGTTACCTAAGATTAAATTACCTAAAGTTGGTTTTTTTCAAAAGTTAAAGGATTTTTTTGGAACTATCCTTATAGGTAGATTACTATATCTTTTAGTAGATCTCGCTCCAAAAATTGCAGGAGTAGTTAAATTTTTTGAACCCATACTTAAATTTATTGGTGATGTGGTTGCTGGACTTGCAGATAAGATAGTAACTGCTATTACGTTTGGATATAAAGTAAAGGATAAGGTAGAGGAAGTAACTAAAAATTTATTTGGTGATGAAGGATTGGAGACGTTTAAATCCTTCCAAGGTCACTTTACCAAATTTATGAATTTGGCGTTGATCGCATTGATGGTTGCTGCGACCACTGCGGCAGATACTGGATATAATAGGGGTAGGGATCGTGGTGCTGGTAGAGATCTAAGTGGTAGACGCACCAGAAGATCCGTACAGCAGCGATACCGTAGGAGATTTGGGGATAGGAGATTTGCCGAAAGGTTTGGAAGAAAAAATTTAAGAAGATTAGATAAGGGTTCGAGTCTTGCATCGCGTGGATCAAGAGCAGCTCAAAGTGGAGCACAAAAGTTCGTTCAAAAGAGTGTAACTAAAGTTGCAGGTAAAGCTGTAGGTAAGATTGCTGGTAAGATTCCAATTGTTGGTCCACTGATCGACTTTGGTGTAAGAGCATTTATTTTAAAAGAACCTTTAGGTAAAGCAGCGGCAGGTGCTGTAGGTGCTGGAGTTGGTCAGGCACTAGGAACCTTCCTTGGTGGTGCTATTGGTGGTATTGTTGGATCTGTTGTTCCTTTTGTTGGTAATTTACTTGTCGGTGGTGCAGGTGCAACAATTGGTGGATTGATTGGTGGTGTTATTGGTGATCAGATTGGTGTCAGTTTATATAATGTTATCTCTGGCGGTGAAGATTCTGGCGCTGCAGGAGAAGCTGGTTTAGAAGCCAAGAAGAAGGGTGGAGTTGTTGGTGAGGAAGAATATGAAGATGAGATGAAGAAGAGGGCTAGAAATGCCAGAATTAAACGGATAATGCCTTCTAGAGACTCGCATATGACGGTCAATAAGGATGCAGCAGAAAAAGCTAAGGGTAAGAAGGGAAGTATATTTAATAGACTATTCTCTTTTATGAGTAATGTTGCCGAAAACGTTAGTCCATTTAAGAAGATTAAAGATGCTGTAAAAAAATTAAGATCAACGAACTCTAGCATTATCAGTAAGATTATGGCACTTGGTGCCGACCTTCTTGCAGGTAAGAAACCAGATAATAAAGCAATTAAAGATATAGTTGGATCTCTGGTCTCGTTTTTTGATGCTGCCGTTCCTGCACCAGTAAATCTAATTAGAAACCTACTGCAAAAGTTAGCAGGTGGTGGTTACATTATTGAAACTCCACAACAACAGAAGAAGAGGGTCAGAAATCTAACCAGAATAGTTGAACAGAGTTTTTTAACTGAAGTTGGTAGAGATACGACACAAGCACTTAATGTAATTAAAGGTATTGAGGGTAAAAAGCAAGAGATTGCTACTGGTCCTAGATCTCCTACAACTGGAGGAGGAACTACCCCTCTAATTCCTGGAGCTAGATTGCCCTCTGCTGGTGCAACATTAGCTGGTTCTGATAAATTAGCAGCTCTCACTGGTCAGTCTGGAACTGTTGCTTATGATGGCAGGGAGGGCGCTGCACTTAATATCTCATATAGTCCTTTTGCTGCTTCGGACCTTGCAGAACAGGCAGGCAGAGGTGGTATTGTAATTACATCTGGTAAGGGTTATAGAAGAGGTACACGGTCAAACCACAAAGGATATGATGTTGGTGCTGACCCTGGAACGCCAATGTATGCATATTTGGATGGTGAAGTAGTTGATGGTAATAATGCACTTGGAGGAGCAAATGATGGTGGTTATGGATATTGGATTATGTGGAAGGATTCTGTACACAATGCATATCATTTCTTTGGTCACTTAGATAGACCTCCCGCTCTGAGTGTAGGTGCAAAATTTAAAGCAGGTGCATTACTTGGTAATGTTGGTGGTTCTGGTTCTGGTAGTTTGACAAGATATGCTCCTCACCTACATTGGGAGATAGCTAATTCTCAAGGTGCTTTTGGTATAAATGGTGGAAGTGGAACTTTAGATCCTGGTCAATGGATCAATACTCATGGGGCAAATAAAACCCCTACCGTTACAACAACTAATCCTACAAATGATGCTGATGCTGTTTCAGATCAAGCAGGATATGAAAAGGATGGAACAACTGTTGCGGTAGTTGAGAAGGTTGAATATGTAAGAGTTAGGGTCGGTACGAATGCACGAGGTAGAGCTATATACAAAAATGTCCCCAAAGATCAACAAGTAGTCTCTCCTACTTGATTAAATAATAAGTAATCAATAGTTACCATGTCTACACCAAACGTAGCAGCAAAATCTGGAAATATCTCAAAATTAGAAATATTTTCAAATAAAGTTAATGAAAGTAAGGACATCTCCGCTGGTGTGGTTGAATGTGATTACTATGAGAGTATACTGGAACCAACAGTAAGATTCTCGATTTTGATCGCAGATTCTGGACATGAAGTTGGTGGGGGATCTGAGGCGATATCAGCATTACAGTTTCTTAAGTTATCTGGATCAGAGAAAGTTCATTTAAATATTGAAGATGCTTATGGCAACAAACTAAAGTATGAGGATGATACTGCTCTCTATATTGAGAAAATAAGAAATATTAGCTCTTCTCAGAGTGGATTGATTTATGTAATTGACTTATTCTCAAGAGAAGCTGTTGCTAACGATTTGACTGCATGTGAAGTTTATCGTAGATTTGATGGTGAGATTAGTGCCACTGCATCTACAATTATTAGCGATATATTGAAGAGTCAAAAAAATATAGTATTAGATACCACTGCAAATAAGTTAAATGTCGAAGGTAGAGGAAAGAAACCTTTTAGATTGCTTGGAGAGATTGCTACTAGAGGAGTCTCTGCTAAGTCACAAAATAGTGCTGGATACTTATTTTATGAGACCTTTGATGGGTATAATTTCAGATCTATTGATAACTTATTTGATGATACGGATGCTACTAGGGCGTATATCTACAATAATAGTACGGAACTTCCTGTAGGATATGAATCTAAGATTGTTAGTTTTAATGCAGATCAAAGTATAAGTGTATCTAAGAATCTTAAATCTGGTGGATATGGTACAATATTAGAAACATCAAATACTTATTCTCACGTATTCAATACAAAAGCACAAGAGATAACAACTGAAGAGCAAAAAGTACATGGTGGTATTGAAGTTCCAGAATTAGCAAAGATTTTTACTGATCTATTCCAGAGCACGGTATCTAAAAGATTTACCAAAACAGATAATGTTGGCAATTTGCCTACAGGTTCTGTAGAAGAACAGGTGGATCAGGCAACAGAACCGAATCTAAAGTTGGATGAAGTCATACTGCAAAGTGCTATGACTTACAATAAACTATTCAGTTTAGAAATTGAAATTGTTATTCCAGGTGACTACACTATAAGAGCAGGAACTATCATCCATGCAGACTTCCCTCAAAAAGATGCTAAAATGGAAAAAGGTGAAGACTTTGATAAGGAGTTAAGTGGTCTTTATATTTGTGCGGATGTATGCACACACTTGACTCAAAGTCATACAATGACTAAAATGAGATTAGTCAGGGATTCATACGGCAGACAACCAAATAGAAGTACAGCGTCAACTCAAAGTCCTGTAACAACTGGGCAAGAAAGTCCAAAAGGTATATTTGGTTCTAAATCGTCTAACCCATTCTCCGAGTTTGGTAATACTGATCAGGAGATAGCACGAACCTTAGCTGCGGAAGAGAGAGATCTCGTTAACAGATGGAATAGTGGCACTTGGGAACCAAATGGCACTACTGATAGCGGTGGAAATGTTATTGATCGCACAAATACGGGTAAAGGTGAGAGTTATGACGTTGATTTAGATGCTGGATATGATGATCCTAACTTCAATCCAGATGATTATCTGGAATTATACTAATAAATAATCAATAACTCGATAAACCATCATGGAAAACATCGAAGCACACATCGAGAAGGATAAAGAGATTCTTCGAGATCCTACAACCAATCCACAAATGCGTCGTCACATTGAAGGCGAACTGCATGATCTGGAAGAGTATGTGGAAAATCACAAGAAAGAAATTGAAGCTGGAGATCATCATGATCCCACTTACTTAGAACTGTTCTGTGATCAGAATCCATCAGAACCAGAGTGTTTAGTATACGACGATTGATTTATCATAAATGTCTTTCATTCAGCATCCATTTTACGATAAAGGAAGGTCTTCCCTGTTTTGGGAAGGCGTTGTAGCACCCAGAGAAGTTTGGTCCAGGGACGACGAGCTTAAAGCTGATCGTGCCGAATTAAAAAACTGGGGATATCGTGTAAAGGTTAGAATAAAAGGCGTTCATTCTCCTGACAAAAATGTTCAACCTGATGATCAACTTCCTTGGGTTGTAATATCTTCTTCTAGTGCAGGATCTGGACATAAAAAAACTGGATTAACTCCAGGTATCACTCAAGGATCTCAAATCTTTGGGTTCTGGGGAGATCCTGCAAAAAAAGAAGATCCAATTTATGTCGGAACTATTCCAAATAATGACCAGATTCTTTTAACTAAGAATCAACCAAACAATAATGGATTCATTCCTTTTAGTGGATATAAGGATTGGGATCTTGTTGGTGGTTATTCTATTCCTGCTACACAGGGTAAACCGTTAGAAGGGTTTACTCATCCAAATATTATGTCACTTAGTGACAAGACGATGGTAAAGGAACCATCGTTCCCTTTATCTGTTCCTACTGAGTGTGATAAAACTAATTTGGGCGCTTTAGGCGTCTATATGAAGGAACTAATACAAAAGATTGAGAGAGCTACTGACCAATTAAATACTTGGGAGACTGCTGCTCAAGGGTGGATTTCTGATAAGCGGCAGTGGATTCAAGAAAAAGCTTCTGAAGCATCTGAATTTATATCTCTCGGTCTCAAAACTTTATTCAAAGAAATTAGGAAGTTTGTTGAAGAACAAATCAACGAACAGACCAAAAAATTAATAGAACTAATTAACCCTCCAGATAGAGATAAGGCAAAGGTTGCAAAGGATGCCCTTATTGAACTGATTGTTTGTCTGTTTAATAAGATGATAGGCAACCTTAAATCAATGGTGGGTAATTTTCTCACAGATATGCTTGATAAGTATATCAATGTTCCTGCATGTGCAGTTCAGAACTTTATTGGTAGTCTTTTAGGTAATACTCTTGGTGCTTTAGCGGGTGCTATTGATTCAATTATCGGCAATATCTCTTCTTTACTTGGTGGAGCATTTAGTATTGCTGGATCTATCCTTGGAATCTTAGGACAAATTGCAGGATTCCTTGCTTGTGAAGAGAATCAAGAGTGTCCAGATACTAAAGAGTGGAGTATTTTTGATGGTGGATCTCCACCAATGGAATTGAATTTGGATTCAATTATCAACAGTGCAAAGCAACTTGCCGCAGACGCTACAAACCTGGTTGATATTGACAATCTTGCAATGATTGATTTTGATAATTTAATTAGCGATGCAACTTCTGCTGCAAGCAAGTGCAATGTTGGACCTGTATTCTGTGGACCCCCTACAGTTCAATTCTGGGGTGGAGGTGGATCTGGTGCCAAAGGAAATGCAATTATTAGTGCTGCAGGACAGCTTTTGGGTATTGACTTAGTTGCTGGTGGATTGGGATATAAAAAAACACCTAAACTAAAAATTACAGATAATTGTGGTAAAGGTGGTGGAGTACGTACCCAAGTTGTAACTGCTCCAGATGGTGGATTTGATCCTCAAACTGGAGAACCTACACTTAAAGTTGTTCAGGTTGTTGTGAAGGATCCTGGTGGTGGATTTTTAACCAGACCAGACGGAGATCTTGGTGGTGATGGTAGAGTTTGGGCACCAGCAGATTGGACTGTAGTAAAAAGGGGAGATGGTAGATGGGAAAAATTCCCACCTGGAGGGGATAATGCTACAGATATTAATTTAGGAGACGATGATACTTTAATTGCTCCTGGAGATAGAAGAATTCTTGAAGGTGGCGTTCCTGTCATCGGCATCGGACCTGGAGGAAGAGTGACCCCAGGTGGAGGTGGCGGTCAGGGAGATCCTGATTCTGGAAGTAGACTTCCTAGTGGGGAGACTCAAGAAGAGAGATTGTCAAGACTTAGAAGAACAACTGTCATTCCTGGCACAGGACCAAATGGGGAAACAGAATTTGATGCCTTCCCAACTATGGATATTGGCAGTTATCCTACAATACTCTATTTGTGTGACATTAATATCGA
>MDTG01053233.1_pt1 | contig 11822 bp, 7 predicted proteins | sample 811421 | NCBI WGS metagenome assembly MDTG01 (sample SAMN05326645, study PRJNA326480) | marine metagenome | isolation source: seawater | place: Pacific Ocean: South East | collected 2011 | reverse complement strand
TATTGTTATTGCTCCAGTACCATCAAAATCAACTCCGTTAATGGCTCTTGCAGTTGCTAATGCAGTTGCAGTTGCAGCATTACCAGTACAAGACCCTGACGAACCACTTGCATTACCTGTGACGTTTCCAACAAAGGATGTAGCTGTTAACGCTCCAGAACTAGAGTTAAAAGTTAAATTACTTCCAACTTTTGGAGGAATGGTTCCAGTATTCGTAGTGACGAATAATGGAAAGCAAGTCGTATCAGATGACTCAGCGGCAACCGTAACATTTGTGGCATTAGTAGCATTTGTAGCTGTATCTGCATTTCCAATTAACGCACCAGTAAACTTAGTGGCTGTTAAATCACCTGTTGAAGGGTTATAAGTAAAACCTGTGTCTGTGCTTATATCTAATTTTCCAGTTGCAGTAGCACCATTACCCACAAATGTTGGATAAACAGTAGCCGCCGTTGTGTTTTCGGCTGTAACTACTACTTCAGTTGGAGTTGCTGCAATATTGCTATTTGTTTGAACAGCATTACCCATTAAAGAGTGTGCTGAACATTGATAATGAAGAACTTGTGGAGTTGAGTCTGAAACAACTATCTGCGTATAAGCACCAGACGAACCAGCAGTTCCGCTAGTAGTAACGCCTGTTGTATATGCAGTTGTCTTATCTGCCTCTAAGTAAAAACGTAGTGGATGACCTGAGTTAGAACTATCTGCTTGATCAAATTTATATGTACGACCTGGTGTAAGAGTTAAGAATGGTGATTCTTTTCCATCAATTTTGTATCCAGAACTAGAACCAGAACCGTTATATCTATGCGCCCCAGTCTTAGTTGCAACTATGACCGTTAATGTTTTTGTATTACCTGTATAAGTTGCATTTAGATTAGAGAAACCAACTAAAGCACCATCGTTTGTAAGAGTTGCATCTCCTGTAAATGTTGGTGATGATGTTGAACCTGGATCAACCCAAGATAGAGTTCCTGATCCATCACTAGCTAAGACATAGCCAGAAACAGCAGCGTCAGCCGAAGGGAGAGTAAGAGTAAAACTGCTTGCGACAGAAGCAGGAGATTGAAGAGCGACATAATGAGAACTATCAGCGTCTTTAAACCGAAGGTCTGCTTGAGCGTTCAGATTAATATCACCACTACTTGTTAATCCTGTAAGTGTTCCAACCGAAGTTAATGAACTTGCTGTTACTCCACTAGCTAATGTTGCTCCACTTAATGTTCCAGCAGCAGCAGTAATTGTTATTGGTGCAGACCCGTCAAAGTTAACTCCGTTAATAGCTCTTGCTGTTGCTAAGGTTGTTGCTGTTGAAGCATTTCCAGTTACGTTTCCAGTTAGGTTTGCAACGAACACACTTGCTGACTTGTCCCATAACCCATTACTGCTATCTCCTGTGAATGTGACATCCCCTGTAAAGGTTCCTCCACTAAGAGGCATTTTTGTTGCGTCAGTTGCAGCGTCAGTTGCCCAAGTCAGTGTTGTAGGTGTTGATGCGTCAGCCTTCAATACTTGGTTTGCTGTTGGTGCGACAGCAGGAAGAGTAAGAGTTATATCTCCTGATTGGGCTTGTACTTTTAATCCTGTGTAATTTGCTCCGTCAGAATCAGCTTCGCTTAGCCTCAACTCTTTTCCGTTATCAATAATTACATTGCCTGTAAATGTAGATCCAGTGGTTTGAGCAGCATTAGCAGCATTTGTATTTGCTGTCGTTGCAAGATCAAAAGCAGTTTTAACAGAGTTAGGAGTAGCTGCTGTAGTTGTACTGGTACTATTTGTTGCGTCTGTTAGTTGTAAAACACCTACTGCACTTGTCGTTCCAGTTGTGATCTTACTTCCAGCAATCGCAGCAGAAGCATTAACATCTGCATTGACTATCGCTCCAGCGGTAATAGATGTAAGACCTGCGTTGTTTATTCCTATATCACCTGTAACTGCAACTGCTGTTGCTACATTTGATCCGTTACCAACAATGATTTGAGCAGAGTTAACAGCAGCTAATTTACTAAGAGCGATAGCTGCATTTGCCGCTAAGTTTGTATTAACTAAACTTCCATCAACCATTGTTGATGTAACAGTATTGGTGTCGCCACTTGTTATTACATTTCCAGAAACATCAGGGAAAAGTATTGTTTTATCACTTGCAGTTGGGTTTGTTACTCCAATAGTTGTCTCGTAGGCATCTATACTTGAACCTTCAAATACAAGGCTTCCAGTATTACCAATAAGCACTTGACCTGTGACAGTGCCACCCGTAAGTGCTAACTTCTCTGTTTCTAATTCTTGAAGTGCATCTTGAACATTAGTTGCTGCAAGTTGACCGTAAGGAGTGAAAGTTATATTGCTTGCAACTTGCCCAGCTACAGTCTGCGATAAATCAATTTCTTCCCAAGAACTACCTCCAGTATTTGTAACTCCTAAAATATAATCTGGTGGAGCAAGAGCAACTACAGGAGCTGGCGCACTGGGAGTCCCCGAAAGTTCAACCACAACGTATAAACCGTCCGTAGAACTTGATGGGGTAGGAAGATTACTTCCAACTGCTAATCCTGCCGCAGCTCCAGCAGTAGTTACTGACGCTACTTGTGAAGTATTAGCGTTGAAAGTGCCTCCTAGGACTAGGCTTCCTTTGGTTAATGTCGTTACAGGTTGATAAGCATTACCATCAAAAATGTATAAATCTTCAGTTACTGAATCAAAGAAAAACTGACCAGTAAATTGGCTCGTAGGAAACCCAGTCTGACCTACAGATCCAAATATAGTTGTAGAACTATTAGATAATTTACTACCGTCAATTGTGTCTGCTCCAATTCTTGCTGCGTCAATACTTCCACTTGTTATTTTAGAAGCTGCAAGGTCTGGAATGTCAGAAGCAACAAGTACAGTTCCAGCATTAGCAACGCCTTTTGTATTAACAGTTAATTTTGTATAAGTACCTGCACTAATTCCACTGGTAGAAGTTGTTAATCCTCCCGATCCAGAAACTGTTAAGCCTCCTCCAGCCGTTATTTGAACAGCTCCTTTTGCAGACGTAGTAGAAGTAGGAAGATCAGCAGCAACCAAAGCCGTTGCCGCAGTAATCATTCCTTGTGCATTAAAAGTAATCCCTGAAACGGTTGCACCAGTAACGCTATTTGTTATTGATAATGCCCCTGCTCCGTTAACAGTTAATCCCGTCCCAATAGAAACGCCACCAACAGCACTAGCAGTCGAGACAGGAAGGTCAGCAGCCGCAAGAGCTGCTGTTCCAGTAATTAAGCCTTGTGCGTTATATGTAATTCCAGATCGTGTGGCAGCTCCACCTGAAACAGCATTATTAATTCCAAGATTTCCGCTGGCTACATTTAACGAACGATCTAAGTTAGAAGTGTTTAGCTTTGCTGGAGTAATACTTGCATCTCTTATTTTTGTTGCACCGTCTAATCCTGTAGTAGCAGAAGTTGATGTCTCAACTTTATCGTTCGTGATCGCTCCGTTTTGAACTGCTCCCGTATCTACAGCATTATTTGCAAGTTCTGAGTCTGTTACAGAATTTGCTCCTAACTGAGTTGAAGTTATACTTCCTGAAACTAATTTAGCTCCCGCAATACTTCCTGCTAATTGTGCATCGGTGATAGTCCCCACTAATGCTGAAGTTGGATAACCTGTAGCATCAGTTAAGTTAAATGCTGGTGTAGCGTCAGTACCACCAAGACTTACAGAAACTCCTCCGAAAGAAACAGCAGAATTAATTAGCTTGGAATTAGCAATTGAACCTGCTAATTGTGCGTTTGTAATTGTCCCTACTAACGCCGAAGTTGGATAACTTGTTGCGTCTGACAGATCAAAAGCTGGAGTTGCATCTGCTGCACCTAAAGCAACAGAAATGCCGCCAAAGCTAACTGAAGAATTTACAAGCTTTGAATTAGCTATTGATCCAGCTAACTGAGCATTTGTAATTGTTCCTGTTAATGAAGATGTTGGATAGCCTGTTGCGTCTGCAAGATTAAAAGCAGGGGTTGCATCAGTTCCTCCTAGAGCAATAGTTACTCCTCCTAATGAAATATTTGAACCAACTAATTTTGAAACATCTATTGACCCAGCTAATTGAGCATTAGTTATTGTTCCGACTAACTCAGTAGTTTTATACCCTGTTGCATCAGTAAGATTAAATGCAGGTGTCGCATCTGTTGCTCCTAAATTTATTGATACACCACCTAAAGAAATTGATGAATTTGCTAATTGAGAATTAGTTAAAGTACCTGTTAAAGAAGCTGCTGGATAATTTGTTGCATCAGTTAAATTAAAAGCAGGCGTCGCATCTGTTGCACCAAGAGCAATACTTACACCACCTAAACTCAAACTTGAATTGGCAAGTTTTATATTTGTTACATCTCCGTCTGTAATGCTTGCTGTTACAACAGAATTTGCACTTAGCCCTGCCACTGCCGACGCAGGGATACTTGCCGCATCAATTAAAGCAACGCCTTTTTCGACTAAAGCTTTAGCTGTGATCTTTTTAGTTTCTGATGCACTCCCATCAACAACTGCAAGCTCATCGGTTGCTGCTAAATCTGCTTCAGCTAAAGCAGGCAACTGACTAATTTTTAGATCTGCCATTTAACTCAAGAACTTTAGGGACAGTTTACTTCTCTTATACATTATGTTGCATCATCCTCTAAAAAAATCTTATTTCCATCTTCATTCAATATAAAGTCAGTACTCTCTTGAAGTAAAGAATCAGCGGTAGAACCAATTTTTAATTGAAATTCTCCTGAAGTAACAAAATCAATCTCAGTTTTTACAATTCCAACGTTAGGAACAGTTACAGAACAACTGGTGATCTGTGCCTCACATTCATACCAAGCATTATTTACTGAAGCAGCAGATTCTCTATACAAAAAGAATCGCCCAAGGAAGTCAGCACCTTGTTGGACTCTTAATATCAAACGAGCTAAATAAGATGAAAATTCTTGATCAGTTGAATAATCATGGTCAGTTGCAACATATCTATGTTCCCAAAAACAAGTCATTGAGCCTTGGCCTGAAATCAAGCCAGAATCATATTGACGTTTAAATGTATCTCCTAATTGATTAATTTCTACTTGATCCCGTTGTGTTGTGAACTCATATTCTTCTACTCTTGCTAATGGCTTATATGAAGTATTTCTGACTGTAATACTAAGGCTTTGCTCTCCTGAAGGAGCGACTAAAGCAAGTGCATTAGATACTAGTCCTCCAATAGCATTTGCAAGAGTTGAGTACAACCGTATTCCACCAATATCATCTACATGAGCAAAGAAAGTACCATCTCTAGCAGAATGACCTGAGACAAGTTCTAGATTCCCAGTTCCGTCTGTTCTTGCAATATCAATCTTATCTCCAGTAATAATTGTTCCAACCTTATAATTAAATGAAAATCGTTTACGAGAAGTATTTACATCAGAAACTGCCAACGTCACATTTAACGAAGCATCCATAGATGTTCGCTTTAATTCAATAAATCCTCCAGTTCCTAAATAAACAGGCATTTATTTTTATAGGTCAAAGCCTGAAGGAGCATCAGCGGCTTCAAATGAAATGTCTGCACTAAAGATTTCGCCTTGTGAGCTTGACACAGCAATTGAAGTTAAAACAACTGTCATTGTTATGTCTTTATAAGTACCGCTGTGATCATTAATTCCTAAAGAAAGAGTTACTGTATCTGACGCTGCACCACCTGTTTTGATTAAATTATTCATTAATGTAGAAGCCATTGTATCTCCAGAAGTGGCTCCAGTAGCAGAGTAGTAAGCAATAGAAGCACTACCTGAAAGGCTGCGAGTTCCACCTATTAATTTTCGATCTCTATCCCCAAGCGTTGTCACATCTAATGTTTCTTGACTTGATGTAAAGCTAAATGTAGTGACTCGTGCTACTTGCACTCCACCAACTTTCATTACACCATCAGCACCTGAGTAGTAGCCCACAACAATCTCTAAGTTAAACAGTCATTCTATTCTAAGGCGAATCGAGGCAAGCAACAAATTTACATTGGACAGTGCTTCTATTTGGAAATGTACTTGTAACCGTAGGAGGGCCATCGTATCTCCATTTTAGTTCTGTTCTTTCGATATAAAAATCTTGCAAAGTCGTTGCCTCAACTCCTGCGGTGACAACTTTATTTCTTCCACTATTTGCATCAATAAATTCAACCCACTTCGATTCAGTATCTGTCCAACCTTCATTTACAGATTCATAATTCGATAAAATGCTCACTACTTGAAGATCAGTAATATTGGAAAAAGTAAGATCTAAAATTGAATTGGTGCGTTTATTGCCATAGCGTATATAGCTTTTTGTTCCATCTAACGATTCAAATTCTTGACGAGCATATTCGCCAGGAGTGTAACTTCTGCTTGTAGGAGATATAGAAGGAAAATAAGTTGCTGTCATTAAATAACTTCCTCAAAATGGTTAAACGGAGAAGTACCATCCCATCCTTCAAGAATAGCTAATGAACCTGTACTTGTTAATGGAGCATGGCTACCCGAAACTTCAATCAAGCCGTCTTCTGAATATGAAATTGTTTCTACTTTATAGACTCTATTTGAAGTAACAGCATTTTTCAATGTAAATAAAACGCCTCTAGGCAGACCTGCTCCTGTAACAAAATTAACGCCATTTGCTTCTTTTACTTTCTCGACGCTCGTTCCAACTTCCCAGTAATAAATACTTGCATTTGTATCAGTAATTATATCTTTACTTATTACTTGACCTTCTTTGGTGACAACGCCGTTGTCGTAACGCTGAACATGAGTTGCTTCTGAAACTAATCTAAAATAATCACCAGGAGTTAAATTAACAACGTATTGAGGTGCTGTTTGAAATTTCAATCCGTGGTCAATTTCTTTTCTTAATTTTAAAATGTATTGAGCGTACATTCTAGCGTGTTCTCTACTCGTACAAAAACCAGATAAATCATAAGTTTCAAGAGGATCAGTACGGCTCCCTCCTTGTGTATCAATTAAACGTATTATTAAACTTTTAGTTTCAGCAAAACCATTTTCTTGTTCTTCTCTATATAAAACATTAGCTTTAAATAATTGTCTTTCTTCTGGACTTAAGAAACTAACTTGTAGATCTTTGATATTACCATCAGTAAATAATGCACTTACTTCTATTTTTTTATTACGTTGAATCTTGTATTCAGTGTCATGTGGAACAGCAGGAATCAAATTAAATTTACCTCCAACAACAGTAAAATCTAATAAGTTATAAGTTCCATGTTCATGCAAAAAATCTCTTAAATTTATTTTATTACTAATAACTCCATCCCATGTAAAATTATTTTTTTCACAAAATTTAGCTGCTATCGATAAATCCCCTACAGCATTTGCTCCAATAAGTTCTCCTGCTCCTAAAGTAGAATCAGTTAACAACGCATTTGCAATTTCTACAAAGTTATTACTTGCTTTTTTGTCTCCTCCATTTATTAAATCATCAACTTTTATTCCTTTTTTAAAATAAGCAGATAGCTGAGTAAAATTTGTCCACTCTTTTGCACTATTTATTCTGATACCACCTATTGCGAGTTCTGGATACAAAGCTTTTCCATAGCCAGGATCTATTTGCTCATTTACATATACAATTTCATGTTCAGGGCCGTCCTGATGACTTTTAGTTTCCATATCTGGAAACTGAACATAATCAGCGACAGCATCAAATTGATTAAGATTTCCTTTTAAGATTGCAGAATCTCCCTCTTCAGTCGCATCTTCTATTGGAAGAAGATCAGGTAAATCAATTGCTGTCACATTAAACATTGCACCATCAGGAAAGATTGCAGCATTAGGCAACCCACTTGGTCTTCCAAATGAAATGGTATCTCCCGTCTTATATCCATCTCCTTCATTAACAATTGACCATTCAGCTCTCCAAGCAAACTCACTATTCCATTGAATAAATACATTTACGGTCAAACCACTACCAGATCCATCAGTAGCCGTGGTTAAAATTTGTCCTCCGTTGTTGAATATTTGAGTCATGTTGATCCTGTCGTTGTAATGTTAGGTGACTTAGAGAACTCATAGTAATCAACTCTAATCGAAGGATCTTCTGGATGATTAATTACAGTTGGATGAAGACCTATTTCATAAGTATTACTTCCATCAAAACTGTCAATTGATATTTCAGTTGAAGGCGTTCCAGCAGGTTGAACTTCTCTACCTACTTCAACACCATTTTCATATACAATCCATGCCCAGTTACCATTAACAGGATCAAAGTCTTTATTTAAAGAAACCAATTGAACATGTTTTCTATCTTCAAAAACTTGATATTCTACAGGTTCGAAATTAGGAGTTGTGTTTTGGTTGTTAGCTTCAAAAGTTATTGAAGTACCAGGAAGCCGTAAGTCATCAACACCTGAAATGTAACGAGAAAGACCTATAACGCCACCACTATCTAAAAGATTTACCGCTGTACCAGTGTTATACGATAGTTTCCATTCCGTATTTGATAATTCATTTACTTCTAATTTAAAATCTACTTGTCCTGCGAAAGAAACAATACATAGCCCTATATTTGGAGTATCAGATTCAAATTGTTTTTCTCTTTGTTCTTGATTTGTTACTCCAGCATTTAAAAGATTTGCCTTTTGTCCTATGTGCATAATAGGAATATTGTTGCCAGGATAAGGCTTAAACCTAAATTCAAATTGACTATTTGGAGTAGGATGACTGATTTTTATATAATTATATTGAAACTCTGGAGAATTACCTCTTACACAAAACAAATTACTATGATTATTACCTGTTGAACCTGTGTTTTTTAAAGTTTGCCAACTATCATTTGTACCTGCTTTTCTAATTTGTAAATAGAAAAAAGAAAATCTTTTTAAGAAATGATCTATTGTTCCTAATTGAAAATTAGTTTTATCACTAAACATTTGATCTAACGCTGCCTTGTCTGGAACTGAATTTAAATTTGCACCTCTAATACTGTTAAAAACCTTTGATTTCAATCCTATTTCTGTCATTGAACAAGCTTTACTGTTAGTAATTGTTCCTATCGCAACTCTTTGTAAAACAGGGTTTCTATATGCAAAACCATATTGCAAAGAATAATCAGTCATTACTTGTTTATTTCTTATTTCTCTTCCATTTATTTTTGGTTGACTTTCATCCCAAGGTTGAAACTGAGGTTGAGATGCGTGTTGCCTTAAAGTTGAATCTGGATGTCTAAAAGGAGTCCCAATAGCATCATAATTTGTTCCAAATTCTTCAATTTGAAAAACATATTCTCGTTCTATTCCTGCATATTGTGCTTTTCCATTTAAAAATGTTGTAGGTCGCCACGGAATACCTTCTTCACCATCTTGTGTTTCTATTCTTTTGCATGAAACTATTCCATCTCCTGCCATATATGTTTCACCTACTGCCAAATTTGCATCAATATTTTCTCTAATTCCACGAATCATTGAAACAACATCTTCTGTTCCATGTGGATATAAACCTAATGATTGATCAGTTCCTTCAACAGGAACATGAGAACTTCTTAAAACTTTATATGTAATTTCTGGCTCTTCGCCTTGCTGAAATGGACCTCCAGCAACAGCTACGTTTCCTTTAGTAAATCCAGCTCTTACAGGCCAAAAAGTAGCTATTTTCTTTTGCTTAGTAGCAACAGCTCTTTTAGCTGGATTGCTACTCTTTGAAACTGGATAATTTAATTCGTAAGAAAGTTTTACTACACTTGCGTTTGGCATTGGATTATATAGGCCAAAAGTTGCTTGTGTCGTTGGGTTTCTTGCTCCACTAAGAGAATAAACAGGTTGTTGTCCACTTAAAGAAAGAGGCCATGTACTTGCAAGAACATCGTTATAGGTATAATCCATTCCTGAAATACCCGACTCTATATATTTATCTGCAATAGTTATTCGGTTGTCTGGAGAAGTTGCAGGATTAGACTTAAAGAATAAATCTAATTTTTTCTTGCTATAGCTTGAAAGTAATAAATCACCAATAGCATAACCTTTGAACTCAGGTTTACCATCTATATCTCCTGAAGAGAATAAGACTAAAGCTTTTAACTGTTGCAGTTTTCCTAAACTTAATAATTGTGACCATAACAACTGCCCATTAACTCTTATTCCTCCAGAATTATTAGCGTTATTTCTATTAGCAAAAACAAGAGGAATAACATCTCCTATAGTTGCAAGTTCTTGTAAACTATTAAAAGCAAATTGTGGTGCAAAACGTTTGCTACCAATGGAGTCTGCTCCTCTTACATTTGCACCTTGTTTGATAGCTTTTGGTTTTGGAGTTAATAAATAACCAATTGCAATTAATGCAACATTAATGATTTGACCGTATGTAAAACCTAAAAAAGCTTCTGCTGCTAAGAAAGTAGATACAGCTTCATTTCTAATGTCAGGAATTAATTCATATCCTTCTTTTCTTTGTCCGTTATAAGCAGCAGTCTTATCTACAAATTCCCAATATTCATCTTCACTGCAATTTAATACTTCACAAAATTCTATTTCCGAGGGTAATAACAGCCTTCGACCATGAGGCTGTCTAAGGGACACCAACTCACCACCAACTCGCCGAATGTTCTTCTGTAACTCAGCCATCCATCCTCCAAAAAAACAGCCATGCCATAACCATCATCTGACTTGCATAAACCAATTGTTCCTAGTTTAGGGGGTGAATCAACTCCCCACCTATTTAATTCCTCAAAAAACACACTATAATCTTTTTTTCTTAGTCTTCTATACCAATCTCGTTCTCCTTTTGGAACCGTAAAACCATAGTTTGCTAATACTGTACGAACCAAAGATAAGCAATCACCTGCTTTATGTTTTCTAGGATCAGCACCTAAACGATAAGGCAGCCCAATCAATTGATCTGGCCTCAACGACTTTGAATAGATCCTGTCACTGGTAAATGGCCTACCATTCTTGTCGTTAAAACTCTGTTAGGTGCATTTGCTCCAACTGCATCAATTGCACTACTAAGCAAAATTTCAACTGTCGTTGGATCGTATGACAATGAAGCAGCTAACCATGTTTCTGAAGTTAATAATCTAGGTTGATTATTGCTATCTAATTGCTTTTCAAAATCTTCAGTCATTAAATAAGTTTCTACTTGAATATGATATTTTCTATCAACTGCTGTCTTTGCGTAACCCATACTGATTGCATTATTGGCAAGAATAAGAGAGGACTCCATGTTGTCTCCTGATCTATTACGAGCAGCACCTTGATAAAGAAAAGAAAGATATTGAAACTCTCCTATAGCTGTATGTCTTCCATTTTGGAATTTATTTGGACTTAAATCATTTGGTGGTGTATTACTAGCAGTTGTAATAGTAATAAAATTAGTTAAAGCAACTACTGTCATAATCCTAGTGACGCTCTACGTCCTCTTGAGTTTTTAAGTGAAGAAATAGTTTTTGATTCTCCTCTAGCAGCAGCAGCACTAATAATGCCACCCACAGCAGACTTAGGAACATATTCATCACCATTAAAGTTCAATGTTGGCCCTGTGTAATTCACATTGGTTGTGCCACCACCACCGCCTTGCATTGCAACCCCAAGTCTTCCACCTCTTCCTCTTTGCAGGGGTAAAATTGCCTCTGGGCCAGCCTCACCCATGATCCCTAGTTGTGAACCGCCATACTTAAACATTGTTGGTGCGCCTACGACACCACCTTTTCTGTATGGGACAATTCCATTCTTTCCAAAGGCATTACCTTTAGCATTAACATCTACTGGCAAAGAACCTGAAACCATCCTTTGACTAAACCCAGTTCTAGTAGTTTCTACAGCAGTTCCTGCACCAGGAACAGCAGCATTAAGT
>MDTG01138700.1_pt1 | contig 11823 bp, 10 predicted proteins | sample 811421 | NCBI WGS metagenome assembly MDTG01 (sample SAMN05326645, study PRJNA326480) | marine metagenome | isolation source: seawater | place: Pacific Ocean: South East | collected 2011 | reverse complement strand
TCTAATTAATAATCGATGAATAAATAATTCATAACTTTGAATTAATAAATGAGGAGTTTTGAAAATAAATAATGAAATTAAAACAGGAATCTTAGCAATATTTGCTATAGGATTATTTGTTTTTGGATTTAGCTATCTAAAATCAAATGATATTTTTGTTAGTGATAGAACATTTTATGCAGTATATTCTGATGTAGAAGGTGTAGTTAATGGAACTCCAGTTACAGTTAATGGATTTCCAGTTGGAAGTGTTCAAAAAATATCTTTTTATAATAATAAAGATTTATTAATAAAATTTAGAGTTGAGAATGACATTAAGTTTTCAAAAAATAGTTTAGCTCAAATTTATGAAACTGGTCTTATTGGAGGAAAGGCTATTGCAATTCTTCCAGCAAATGATAATGCTAGAATTGCTATTACAAATGATACTTTAAAAACTTCAATTGCTCCAGGTTTGACAGATTTAGTTAATAAACAAATAACTAATCTACAAGACAAGATTGAGTCTATGATTATGAGTGCAGATTCAGTATTGCATAAAATAAATAGAGTTTTTGATGATTCAACTAGAGTAAGTTTAAGAAATAGTGTTTCAGGTTTTAATCAAACTATTAGTGATTTAAAGGCTACTTCTTCATTAATTAAGTCAATTGTTGAATCGAATAAGTCAGATATTGATCTAACTCTTAATAATGTTGCAGATATTTCAAAAGATTTATCTGATTTTTCTTCGACTCTAAATAATTCAGGCTTTGATCAAACCTTGATTAACTTTAAGAAGTCATCAGAAGATCTTTCTGAGATATTAAAGGATATTAATAGAGGTCAAGGTACTATTACTAAATTAATAAATAATGATTCGTTATTTAATAATTTAAATGATGCATCTAAATCAATTGATTTATTACTTGAAGATATTAGATTGAATCCTAATAGATATATTCATTTTTCAATTTTTGGAAAGAAAAATAAACCATATAAATCTCCATAGTTTAATAATAGAGATATTAATTTAAAATTATTTATAATTTATTATGCGTGCATAATAAATTTTTTAATATTTTTGAAATAAATTGTTTAATAAATTAATATTTTAAAATATTTGTTAGCCTACATTCCAAATATAATATTTAGTATTTTTTTTATTGTTTCTGTTTGTTTTTTTATTAATAATGTTAGAAAAATATATAGGAATATTAATCTAGGTATTCCTATTAGTAGATCTGATAAAAAGAAGCAAAGGTGGACTCAGATGTTTAGGATAGCATTTGGTCAATCTAAAATGATAGACAAACCTATTGTTGGAATCTTACATATAGTTGTTTATTTAGGTTTTTTAGTAATAAATATTGAATTATTAGAAATTTTAACTGATGGATTTTTGGGAACTCATAGAGTTTTTGCTCCTTATTTAGGTTCTTTTTATAATTTTCTAATAGGATTCTTTGAAATCTTTGCTATTCTAGTTATAGTTTCTGTGATATTGTTTTTAATAAGGAGAAATGTTATTAAGATTAAACGTTTTTGGAATGATGAAATGAAAGGTTGGCCTAAAAATGATGCCAATTTAATTTTATATATAGAAATAGTTTTAATGACTTTATTTTTAACAATGAATGGTTCAGATTTGTGGTTACAATTAAACAGTAATGACCCACACTATATTTCAGCAGGTTCTTTCCCTATTAGTCAATTTTTACTTCCTCTCTTTGATAATTTTTCTATCAATTCTGTTATATTAATTGAAAGATCTGCTTGGTGGTTACATATTATAGGGATTTTTCTTTTCTTAAATTATCTGTATTATTCTAAACACCTTCATATATTATTAGCATTTCCAAATACATATTATGCTAATCTTGAATCTAAAGGAAAGTTTTCAAATTTAGAATCGGTTACAAAAGAAGTTAAAATGATGTTAGATCCTAATGTTGACCCATTTGCTAATCCATCTAGCGATCAAGAAATATCAAAGTTTGGAGCTTCTGATGTTTTTGATCTTTCAAAAATACAACTATTAAACTCCTATACCTGTACAGAATGTGGCAGATGTACAAGTGAATGTCCTGCGAATCAAACAGGTAAGAAATTATCTCCAAGAAAAATTATGATGGATACTAGAGATAGAATTGAAGAAGTGGGAAGAAATATTGATAGAAATAAGGGGGAATTTAAACCAGATGGAAAAGAATTATTAAATAATTACATTAGTTCCGAAGAACTATGGGCATGTACATCATGTAATGCGTGTGTTGAAGCTTGCCCTATAGGAATTGATCCTTTGTCAATTATAATGGATATGAGACGTTATTTAGTAATGGAAAAATCTGCTGCACCATCTGAATTAAATAACATGATGACTAATATTGAAAATAATGGTGCTCCATGGCCATTTAATCAAATGGATAAGTTAAATTGGAAAAATGAATTATAAATTAAATTTTTAAAATGAAAAAAGAGAAAGTAGAAAAAATATTAAGTGAAAAAATTGAAGATGGTGAACATATAAGTCCAGTTTTACCTGAAGGAATCAAAAATTATTTGATAGACATAGATGGTACAATTTGTGATGATATTCCAAATGAAGAACCTGAAAGAATGGTTACAGCAAAGGTTTATCCTGATGCCTTAGCTACCCTTAATAGATGGTATGATGAGGGACATGTTATCTGTTTTTTTACCTCTAGAACTGAGGATCATAGGGGAGTTACTGAGCAATGGTTAAATAATCATGGTTTTAAATACCATAGTATGGTAATGGGTAAACCTAGAGGAGGTAATTACCATTGGGTAGATAATCACCTTGTTAAGGCTACTAGATACAATGGAAAATTTACAGATTTAATTGATAAACAAGTTACTATTCAAGTTTTTGATGATGGTCAACATAATTAATTATGAATAATATAGAAATATATACTTTTCCTGAGCTTCTTTCCCAGGGTAAAACACCTGAAATACTCTTTTGGGTTGGTTGTGCAGGCAGTTTTGATGAACGTGCAAAAAAAATTACAAAAGCATTTGCTAATATCCTTAATCAAGCAAATGTTTCTTTTGCAGTTCTTGGCTCTGAAGAGGGTTGTACTGGAGATCCTGCTAAAAGAGCAGGAAATGAATTTCTATTTCAAATGCAAGCATTAACAAATATAGAAGTGCTAAATGGCTATAATATAAAAAAGATTGTTACTGCTTGTCCACACTGTTTTAATACATTAAAAAATGAATATCCTGAATTAGGTGGTCAATATGATGTCATGCATCATACGCAGTTCATTAAATCTTTATTAAATGATGGTAGGCTTACTGTAGATGGAGGATCCTTTAAGGGAAAAAGAATTACATTTCATGATCCATGTTATTTAGGAAGGGCAAATAATATTTATGAAGCGCCCAGAGATGTATTAAAAAAATTAGATGCTGAACTTTCAGAAATGAAAAGTTGTAAACAAAAAGGTTTGTGTTGTGGTGCTGGTGGTGCTCAGATGTTTAAAGAGTCAGAACCTGGTAATAAAGAAGTAAATATAAAAAGAACAGAAGAAGCATTAGAAACTCAACCTGATATAATTGCAGCTGGATGCCCTTTTTGCAATACTATGTTAACTGATGGTATTAAAAATAAAAAGAAGGAAGAGAATGTTAAAGTTTTAGATATTGCTGAACTTATTAATCAAGCATCTGATTTATGATAGTTCCATTTTCTGAAATGCCTAAAGATTCTAGAGTTTGGATTTATCAATCTAATCGAAAATTTCTGGACACAGAATTAAATGAGGTTAATGATTCCATTAGTAAATTTTTAAAAACCTGGACAGCTCATGGTAGTGAGCTTCTTAGTTCATATCAAATTAAATACAATAGATTTATTATTATATCTTTAAATGAATCAGTTAAATCTGCTTCAGGATGTTCTATCGATTCTTGTATTCATTTCATTCAAGATTTAGAAAAAAGATATAAAATTGATTTGTTGGACAAGATGAATGTAACATTTAAACAAGGAAAATATATTACATATAAATCAATAAATGATTTTAAAAAACTAGTTAAAAATAAGTCTGTTTCTAGAAAAACTATTGTTTTTAATAATTTGGTTATTGATATTTCTGATTATCTAGAAAATTGGGAAGTTTCTGCGGAAAAAAGTTGGCATTTAAGGTTCTTTAATAAATGATTACTATGCTTTAATATAAAAATTGATTTTTTTAAATTTTATTCAATAAATTAGGATTATAAAACAACTTTATAAATGAAATATTTTTTATCATATTTTTCTCTATTCTTTTTGTTATTTAATACATACTCTCAAAGTCCCTTATCAACCTTAGATTCTGAAAATCAAAAAAAATGGGTTGATAGTGTTTATAATAGTTTAACGATTGATCAAAAAATAGGACAATTATTTACAATATGGGTAGCAACTAAAGAGGGTAATGAAAAAATGAATGAAATTTCAGAAATAATTAAAAAAAATCATCTAGGAGGATTAATTTTTTCATTGGGAAATGTAAAAGAACAAGCAATAGCTGCAAATAATTTTCAATCTATTTCAAAGGTTCCTCTGTTGATAGGAATGGATGCAGAGTGGGGTATAGGTATGCGTTTAGATGATGCTTTTTCTTTTCCTTTTAACATGACCCTAGGAGCTATAAAAGACGATTCTTTAGTTTATAAAGTTGGGAAAAGAATAGGTATACATGCCAAAAGACTTGGTGTTCATATAAATTTTGCTCCTGTAACTGATATAAATACTAATCCTAAAAACCCTATAATTGGAAGTAGATCATTCGGAGAAGACAAACTCAATGTTACTAAAAAATCATTAGCATATTTAAAAGGAATGCAATCTCAAGGTATTATGGGTTCAGCCAAACATTTTCCAGGACATGGAGATACTTCATCAGATTCTCATAAAACCCTTCCAATTATTAATTTTTCTTCAAAAAGGATAAATGATATTGAACTCTATCCATATAAAGAGTTGATAAAGAATAATTTATCAGGAGTTATGGTAGCTCATATGGAAGTTCCATCTTTAGAAAGATCTCCTAGATTACCATCTACTCTTTCAAAGAATATTGTAACAAAAATTTTAAAAAAGAAATTGAAATTTGAAGGCTTAGTGATTACAGATGCAATGGACATGAAGGGAGTCGTAGATTTTAATAAAGATGAATCAGCAGATGTTAGTGCACTATTAGCAGGGAATGACGTTTTATTAATGCCAGATAATTTAGATCAAAGTACAATAAGTATAAAAAAAGCTTTAAATAAGGGGAAATTAACTGAAAAACGATTGGCCATATCAGTAAAGAAAATCTTGATGGCAAAGTATAAAGCAGGTTTAAACAAATTAAATGATATTAAAATTGAAAATCTTAAATCAGATTTAAACACAGATGAAGACAAATTATTGTTTGAAAAACTTGCTAAGAATTCAATTACTCTGATTAAAAATGAAAATCAATTACTACCGATAAAAGATTTGACCAAAAAAATAGCATACTTAAAAATGGGTGATTCAAATTCAGATGAATTTTTTAAGATGTTAAATCATTATAATAAAGTAGATAATATAAAAAGTGATGATTATCAAATAGAAAAATTAATAAAAATATTAGATCCCTATGATTTAGTTATTATTGGTTTCCATAAATCATATAAAAGTCCCTTTGAAGATTATAGGTTTTCTAAGGATGAGATTAAGATTATTGAGTTAATATCTGAGAAAAAAAATGTAATTCTTGATGTTTTTGCTAAGCCATATGCTTTAATGGATTTAGATTTAAAAAATATACAATCTATAGTGGTTTCTTATCAAAATAATGATGTGTTTCAAAATGTATCTTCACAAATTATTTTTGGAGCTATATCTGCAAAAGGTATCCTTCCAGTAAGTATTGGAAAAAACTTTCCAGTAAATACACACATAAAAAGTAATGTTTTAAATAGATTGAGTTATTCTCATCCTAAAAATCAGGGATTTAATATTAATAAATTAAAAAAAATCGATTCTATTGCTCTTTTTGCAATAAAAAAAAAAATGATTCCAGGAGCTCAAATTTTAGTAGCAAAAAATGGTGACGTTATCTATAATAAATCTTTTGGAAATAAAACATATAAATCTTCTAATAAAGTAAACTGGGATGATTTATATGATTTGGCTTCATTAACCAAAATCCTATCTTCTGTTCCACTTTTAATGAATGAGTATGAATTGGATAATCTTAATTTAGATACAACTTTATCAGATTTGCTTCCAAATATGGATTTAAATGAAAAAGAAAATCTTTCTATTAAAGAAATGCTTTCTCATCAAGCCGGCTTATTCCCTTGGATACCATTTTATAAAAAAACAATTGATAGTTTAACATATAAGCCAATGTCAAATTGGTATAGATCATCAAAAGAAGATGGTTTCTCAATTAAAGTTACAGAGGACTTGTTTTTAAAAAATGTTTTTCTAGACACTATTAATGTAAATATTATAAACAGCAATCTTTCAGATGATAAATCATATGTTTATAGTGATTTGCCGTATTATTTTATTAAATCTTTTTTGGAAAATAAAAACAATAAAGATTTAGATGATCAATTGAAGAAAAAACTTTTATTAGGTTTGGGTGCTAATAAAACTACATATAATCCAACCCTTTCTTTTTCAAAAAATAAAATAGTTCCATCTGAAATTGATAATTATTTTAGAAATACAACTCTACATGGATATGTACATGATATGGGTGCTGCTATGCAGGGTGGAATAGGTGGACATGCAGGATTGTTTTCAAACTCTAATGATGTAGCTAAAATTATGCAAATGTATATTCAGGGGGGATATTATGGTGGTATAAGATTTTTTAAGAGTTCTACTATAGATGATTTTAATACTTGTTATTTTTGTGATAATAATAATAGAAGAGGAATTGGTTTTGATAAACCTCAACTAGATGATAGTAAACCTACATGTGGATGCGTTCCAATGTCTAGTTTTGGACATTCAGGTTTTACAGGTACCTATACTTGGGCTGATCCAGAAAATAAGTTAGTATATGTTTTTTTATCTAACAGGACTTACCCAACTATGGAAAATAGGATGTTATATAAGTACAATATTAGAACTGAGATACAAAGGGTTATATATGAATCATTCAATTAATATTTATAAATGAAAATAACAATAGTTTGTTATCCAACTTTTGGTGGTAGTGGAGTTCTTGCTACAGAGCTTGGCATGTCTTTAGTTAACCATGGCCATGAAGTACATTTTATTGCTTATAAGAAACCTGTAAGATTAAAAGATTCAGACAAAAATATTTTCTTTCATGAAGTTAAGGTTCCAGAATATCCTCTTTTTAATTTTCAACCTTATGAATTAGCATTATCGACTAAATTAGTTGAGGTTGTAAAATTATACTCTATTGACTTAATGCATGTTCATTATGCTATTCCTCATGCTTATGCAGCTTATATGGCTAAGAAAATGTTAAAGGACCAAGGATTTAATATTCCTATTGTAACAACTTTGCATGGAACAGATATAACTCTGGTTGGAAATCATCCTTTTTACAAAACTTCAGTTAACTTTAGTATTAATAAGTCTGATATAGTTACTTGTGTTTCTGAAAGCTTAAAACAAGATACATTAGATCAATTTGAAATATATAAAGAGATAGATGTTGTTCCTAACTTTATTGATATTTCAAAATATAAGAGACAACAAGAATTATGTCTTGCAGAAAATCCTAATCCCAATAAAGAACGGATAATTACTCATGTAAGTAACTTTAGACCTGTAAAGAATATTAAGAATGTAATTCAGATTTTTTATAATATTCAAGAAAAAATTTCTTCAAAACTTATGATGATAGGAGAGGGGCCAGATAAAGAAATGGCAGAGGATCTTTGTCGAGATTTATCTATTGAAAATAAAGTTCATTTTTTGGGTAACACTAATCAAGTAGAAAAAAATTTATGTCATTCAGATTTATTTTTACTTCCATCCACTACTGAAAGCTTTGGATTAGCTGCACTTGAAGCTATGGCAAGTAAAGTACCTGTAGTCTCATCAAATGCTGGTGGTTTACCAGAAATTAATATTCATGGCGAAACAGGTTATTTAACTGATGCAAATGATATTAAATCTATGTCTGATTATGCCATTTCTATACTGGAAAACCCTAAGGTTCTAGAAGAATTTAAAAACAGGGCATTTAATAAAGCTGAATCATTCGATATTAATAAAGTTGTTCCTATTTATGAAAAGATCTATTCAAAGGCTTTAAAACAGCTTAAATAGGCTCCTTCATTGAATCATGTACTGTAACTTTTTTCCATAAATGCTTTGCTTGATCTATAAAAATAAGATGAGTTGGATCATCTTGATACAATCTTTGAGCTTCTAATGTTGGAAATGTTAGTATCATACAATAATCATAAGAATTATCAACTACACCTCTTTTTGCTGTATTTCCAGGTTTTCCTAAATGTTTTTTTACTGCAAGTTTATTAGTGGAGATTAATCTCTTTATGGCTTTTTCAAAAACTTTTCTATCATCCTCACTTTCAGGGTTATTTAACCAAAAATAAACCGAATGTACTAACACACCTTCAATCATTTCAGATTTTTTTTGTGAAGGGTTACAATTCGTAGTAAATATTAGCAGTATTAATAGTAGTGAATTTTGTATTTTCATAATTAAATATTTATTATAATACTAAATTAATATTTAAAACTTTATCATGAAATTAAATAAATATCCTAGCAATATTATTTACATAACTTTTTTATTATTCTTTCAAATATTCTTTTCACAAAACGAACCTAAAGAACCAATTAATAATAATGGAATAAAAGCAGATTATATTGATGAAAGTTATGGAGAGCATAAAAGAAATAAATTTGATATATGGATAGCAGAATCAGAAAAACCAACTCCATTAGTAATTTATATTCACGGAGGAGGCTTTGGTTCAGGTGATAAATCAAAATTTTATAAATCAAAAGAATTAGTAAAATTTCTGGAAAAAGGTATTTCAGTAGCTACAATAAATTATAGATTTCAAAATCATAAACCTTTTGGAATTTTAGCTAGCTTAAAAGATTCTAAAAGATGTCTTCAGTTTATAAGGTATAATTCTAATAAATACAATATTGATAAAAATAAAATAGGAATTTATGGAGCATCTGCTGGTGCAGGAACTTCACTTTGGATAGGTTTTTCAGATGAAATGTCAGATCCTTTAAATTCTGATCCTGTTTTAAGAGAATCTACAAGAGTTTCTTGTGTTGGTGCTATTGCAACTCAAGCTACTTATGATTTTTTTAAATGGCCAGAAATATTGAACCTTCCTGAAGAATTGTTGGTTAATCTAAATTCAGAAAAAAGAATAGCAAAAAGTTTCGGTTTAAAATATTATGAAGGAATAGATTTGAAAAATTATTTAGAAATTAGAAGAGAATTAGATTTTTTAAATAAACTTGATAAAAAGGATCCGCCATTGTTTGTTTTTAATAATCAAAAAGGAGGGATTCCTATTAATAATAATCAAAGAAATCATCATCCCTTACATGCAAAAGCTTTAAAAGATAAGGCCGACATCGAAGGTTTAGAGTCTATTGTATATGCTCCAAAAATTGAAATAAAGGATCCTTCAGGAATTACGTTAGTAGATTTTTTTATAAAAAAATTAAAATAATTTTTATAGAGGATTATAAATTCTTTCTGAATTAGAATAAATTTTATTTTTATCAAAAGTCATTTTCTTTGTTTTAAAACCAGAAAGTAATTCCATTTGGTCATTATAGTGTGGAGAATTTGGATGATCACTTGTTCCATAGGGTGAAACGGACTCATATTCTGGTCCATCTTTTGTAAATTTTACTAATCCTATATAGGATTCTCCATGACTAATTTTTATTTTTCCATCTTTATGTTTAACACCTCTCATTGCAGTAATTACATCTGGAAGACCAAATATTGGAATTTCTTTATTTCCTCTAACTAATTTTTGAAAATCACCTAGTTTTACTTTGGTTGATCCAAAATTTTTAATCATCTCACTTTTAACATTTTTCAAACACTTATGTAATATCTCTTTTGAAACTACCTTTTCTTTTTTATAGTTTCTTAAATCATAATACATCATGCCATATGTTCCAGCACCATATGAATCTGCATCTGCTTTTCTATCCCAGTTTTGAATAGAATTTAATAAATCTGCTATATCAGGATAGTCTTTAGGCTTCATTTCAAAAATATTATTAATATCTGTGAAACTATAATTTATTGGAGTTGGAAATGTCCTGTCGTTTTTAATCTTTTTAAATGTTTCATAATCTATTTTGTCATATGAATTGATTAATTCTAAAAGCCTTGTACTTCTATTATTATCATAAAGTTCATATCCCATCGTTTTGGAGAAATTTTCCACTTTTGGATTTTCAGTTTCATCTGTTGATTTGAAAGGTGAATGATTTGCATTATATATAAAACCAGATTTAGGATTTATTACCTGAGGAAGATCTTTTACATCATAATATTCGGTCCATAAAGTTTTTTTTGTATTACCAGGAACTACTTCTCTCCAATTATATGCTTCATTTCTTTTTGGCATAATTCCATTAGAAATGTAAAAAATAGTATCATTTCTATCAGCGTATCCAATATTATATCCAGGTAAGTTTCTTGACTTAAGAATATTGTAAAATTCTGTAAATGACTTTGCTTTGTTCATTTCCCACCATTGTTGAAGTGATTTTATATTGTATAGTATAGGAGTTCTTACAGAGTAATATCCACTATCATTTTTCAATGTTGGTCCATATATGCTTTTATAAAATTTACGACGGATCTTAATTGGAATTCCTAATATATTGATATATGCTTTGGCTTTTTTAGTTTCTAACTTAATTTCATCTCCATCAACTAAATATATATTCTTTTTTGTTGGATGCATTTGAAGTTTAAAAACATCTGCTTTATCAGGTAGATTTACCGTATGAGTCCATGCTAAATATTTATTTACTCCAATCAAAATACATGGAGCACCAGCAAAGGTTGCCCCAATAATATTTGTTCCCTCTTCACTTACAAGATGAGCCTCATACCATGAAGTAGGCCCATCAAAAGGTTGATGTGGGTTTATAGCGAGGTATGTTTCATTTTTTCCTGTTTTATTAGAATTCATGGCAATAGCATTTGAGCCATTCATATTATTATTAAAATTAATATCTGTTTTAATGTTATTCCTAAATATATCTCCAATTAATCTATCCCCCTGATTTGAAATAAATAATTGTAAAAAAGAATATCTAGCCATTTTTTTGGGAGTAATAGGGAAAAGTTTCTTAACTAAAACTTGATCGGGATATGTTTCAGCATACTTATTCATTCCCTGTGAGTATGCTTCTAATATTTTTATAAATTCAGGGCTTAAAGTATGATATAACTCATCTACAGTTTTTTCAGATTCAATGACTTGAGTAATTAAGTCAGCACCAGCACCTTTGATTCCAATATATTTACTTAACAATCCATTTCCAGCTAAATACCCTTCTTGAATAGTTTTAAAATCATCTTCACAATGTGCCCATGCTAAACCATATGCAACATCAGCATCTGTTTTTCCATAAATATGAGGAACACCATAGTTGTCTCTAACAATTTCAATATTTTTTGGATTGATTTGAGATAAGAGAAAGGTTGAGTTTAGCAGTAATAAAAATAAGAATAAGTAAGTTTTTTTCATATTAGTATTAGTATCAATAACTATACCACATTTAGATAATTATTTGGTTTAATTTCTTCTATAAAAATAATCATATAT
>MDTG01063096.1_pt1 | contig 11824 bp, 12 predicted proteins | sample 811421 | NCBI WGS metagenome assembly MDTG01 (sample SAMN05326645, study PRJNA326480) | marine metagenome | isolation source: seawater | place: Pacific Ocean: South East | collected 2011 | reverse complement strand
TCCACGATATGGGAGACGACTTATCCGACCATCGGCCAGTCGGTATTGCGACAGGTAGCGAGTGGCGAACACCACCCTTGTGGGGTCTCGGTCTACTCGAAACGGTCACGGGACAGAAGAACTTCCTCCACGATGGTCGCGCACGAACCATCGAAGAAGCGATCCTGTGGCATGGCGGCGAAGGGGATGCCTCTCGCCAGGCCTTCTTGAGCTTAAGCCACACGCAACGCACACGCCTACTTGAATTCATCGAGGATTTATGAGCCGCTTGATTCTTCTCCTTCCTCTCATTGGATGCACGGCGACCGCAGACGACGAGCAACGGCAAACCGTGATCGATGCGTTGAGCCGCGATGTGGTGCTCGCCGGGTACGAAACCTTTGACACGCAAACAGGCGCACTGGTAGACGCCGTCAACGCCTTTTGCAACGCTCCAGATGAAGCCTCCCTAACAACCGCGCGAGATGCCTGGTGGGCAGCCAAAGAACCCTGGAAACGGGTCGAAATCGTTCAATTTGGCCCCATCGTCGAATACCCGGACCGCTTCGGCCCAAAACTGGATGATTGGCCCGTAAACGCCTCCGCGGTTGAGGATCTGATCACCAGTGATGACCCAGTTCATGCGGAAGCCTTCCAGAATATGGGATCGGCTACGCGAGGACTTCCGGTCGTCGAGTACCTCCTGTGGACCGATACAACAGACCCGCTCACTGCGCTTCAGACCGATTCACGCCGATGCGAGGTTCTGATGGGTGCCAGCCGCGATATCCAGTACAACGCGTCTGGGATCGCAACGACCTGGCGTGACGACTGGATCCCGCGTCTGTCGGATCCAGCAAACGCAACCGACGACATGTACGACACACCACAGGATGTCATCGACGAATGGGTCAACCGAATGGTGTTCACTGTCGAAAATATACGAGCCAAAAAATTAGGTAAACCCATCGGTGATAAGGCCAACGGTAATCCACAGCCCGACACGATCGAGTCACGACTCAGCGGTCGCTCACTCAACGATGCGCGGGACGCATTAGCTGGCGTGCGTGACGTATGGTCATCCCCAAATGGTATTGCGACTCTTCTGCGTGAACGAGACGCATCGCTAAAAGCTGACATCGATAATGACCTCGAGGTCACTGCTACCCGCCTTGCAGAGATTCCCGAGACGCTCGAACTCTCCGTTCTCGTCGAGCCAGAGATCATCGTACGCGCCCAAGATGCCCTCAAAACACTGCAGATCGCCATTCAAGTGGATCTTGCACAAGCGCTGAGCGTGTCGATAACGTTCAACGATAACGACGGCGATTAGTCACATGCGCTGGCTCCACCACCAGCTCAACACTCCGATCGACCCCGCAAGTCTGATCGTATTTCGAATCTGCTTTGGCTTGCTTGCAACGGCTGCTGCAGTGCGGTTTGTCGTGTATGGCTGGGTCGACCAACTGCTTGTAGAACCCAGCTTTTATTTCAGCTGGATTCCTGGCTTACCGGTCGCATCGGCACCCGTTCTTTATGGCATCTTCGCCCTGCAGGCGGTCGCTGGCCTCGGCATCGCCTTGGGTCGACACACACGTCTATGCCTCCTCATGTGGCTCGTCGCGTTTGGTTACGTCGAGCTGATCGATAAAAGCCTCTATCTCAACCACTACGTCCTCTTTACACTGCTCGGTATCACGCTCTGCTGTGCCCCCATTCATCGCCTTCAGTGGAATGATGGCTCTTCCATTCACGCATGGGTAGTGTGGTTGCTTCGAATCGAAATTGGATTGGTCTATTTGTGGGCAGGTATCGCCAAACTGAACGCAGATTGGCTCATACGTGCCGAACCGCTCACGACGTGGCTGCAAGCCAAAATAGACACACCCCTGTTTGGACCCTTATTGGCACACGACTGGACCGCGTTCGCATTCAGCTGGGGCGGCATGGCGTACGACATCTCCATCCCATTCCTCCTCCTCATGAAGCAAACACGACGCGTAGCAGTTGCGCTGGTACTTTTCTTTCATGTCACCGTTGGTTTGCTGTTTCCCATTGGAATTTTTCCGATACTCATGATGATTGGCGCCTGTTTATTCCTCACGCCAAGCTGGCCGCGTCGCTGGCTAGGGCCGCGATTTAGACGGTTCACCGAGCCCTCCCCCGGTTCCCGTTGGGGTACACTCGTCTGGGTTGCCGTTGTCACCCTTGTCGCGCTCACACCCGGCCGACACATGATACGCAGTGGAAATGTCAACTGGACGGAAGATGGTTACCGATTTTCTTGGCGGGTTCTTCTGAACGAAAAAACCGGATTTGTCGACTTTATCGTCATCGATCCCACTGCCAATAAGTCCTGGCGAGTGTATCCCGCCGACGAATTGACCGAATTACAGCACCATCAGATGCGCACACAGCCGGACATGATCCGAGAGTACGCTCTTCACCTTCAACGCCAACAAAGGCTGCAGGGGCGACGTGTCGAGGTTCATGTTGACTCTTGGGTGAGCTTAAACGGCCGGCGTGCCCAGCGATTTATTCGCTCTGACATCGATATTACTCAATCGCAGACGACTCTCAACCAGGCCGACTGGATCCTCCCGCTTGACGTGCAGTGAGATCGCCCATCATCCGTGTGCCCATGTCATAACGGGAACTATTTCGGCGCCGGACAACTCTTCTGTATTTTACCGGAAAAACACACTTTTGCGATGTTATCGGCACAAATTTGCTGGGCGACTCCATCGACTTTCATCAACGTCGCCCAGTTATTAAAATTCCACGTTTTTCGACCATCCTTCGTGGCCTTGGTGCGTTCAGCTTTCCGATAATCAATAATTCGCTTCGACAGCGCTGGGCCGACCCCTTTTAATGCCTCGAGTTCCTTGGCGGACGCGGTCTCCATATCGATGCATGTCGACGTGTCTGCGGCATATACGGGATTAACAAATGCCATACTGAAACAAATGGCGATCGTCGCGATGACTTTCATGATAGTGCCTCCATCATTCACACGGGACCGCCGTCATAACACGTCGCCAACACGGACACGAACAAAACCAACCACGGACAACCGGGTTACACCCCTGCCATCATGCATGCCTCTGTATTATCAGGACTATTCGCTGCCACGATCGCGGTTGGTGCCACGATCGCAATCGAACGCCTAGGCGGGCGTATCGGGGGACTGGTCGCAGCTGTCCCATCCACAATTATCCCGGCTTCTCTCGGATTTTGGTGGACCGCAACGACACCCTCCATGTATTGCGATGCCCTCTATGCAGTACCCGCAGGCATGTTGGCCAACGCGGCGTTTCTTTACTCGTGGCGTATCGTTCCAGACAAAATAGGTGGCTCTCACCACCGGCAACTTCTCAACGTGTGTCTCACCTCATTGTTGGTCTGGAGCTTATGTGCAGCCGCGATGACCACGAGTCTTCAGTCCGGTCTCGTACCGGTTGCTTACCTCGGTGGATTGTGCTTCATCGTTCAGATTGGTGGTGGCATGGCGAGCTGCTGGACCGCAGCGCCAGCGCCTAAAGGCACCGCAGCGGTTGGCCCCTCCGTACTGCTCGCCCGAGGCCTTCTCGCCGGACTCGCCATCGCCTTTAGCGTGTGGCTCGCAAGCCTGGGAAATCCGTTACTCGCAGGAATGGCCTCGGTGTTTCCGGCCATGTTTTTAACATCCATGGTCTCGGTGTGGCTGGCCCAAGGTGCGGCTGTACCCATGGGAGCCGTAGGGCCGATGATACTGGGCAGTACAAGCGTATCCGCGTATGCACTGCTTGTAAGTTGGACCATCCCAGCTTTTGGTGTAGCCATCGGCGGATTGGCCGCCTGGCTCATCGCCATTCTCGGTATCTCGGTCCCATCATGGGCGTATCTGCACTGGCGTGCGAACGCTTCTTCATCCTGACGTGCCCGCGCCACGTCAGCCGATTGAGACAACCTCAATATCCAGCACACCGCGTGGCGTAACCACCTCTACCCCATCCCCTTCCTCCAGGTCACGAATCGCACGGCCGAGCGGCGACGACAACGATACAGCGCGCACTAAGATACCCGCGACCTCCGCCCGAGTACCACCAACTGGCGCCACAAACAGCACCTCGGATGTCTCCGACTCAACCACCACCAGCGCACCGAGCTGCACCACAGGCTCTCCGACAGGCACACCACGATCTGACAACTCATACCAAGCGTTTAACCTGCGTAGTTCAGCGATTCGTTCCGCTTGGCCTCGCGCCAAATACGATGCCTCTGTCGCCCGCGTATCGTACTTACCCTCCGCCTTTGTTTCACTGGACGTCGCCTCGTCGCGCGCCATTGCAGCCATGCGCTCGACTGCCGCTAGTTCCTCACGCAGTGCTGTGTGAAGGGCGTTTACAAATTCAGACTTTGGAGGCAGTACCATTCTTCCTCGTACGCATTGTGACGCGCCCGCTGCCAACGCGGCACCGTGAACGACAAACTCATGTGAAAAACAGCCAACCCTGCGTTCGACCTGCCCCCCACGAACGGTTACTCTACCGCATCATCGGCTTTTGTGCTTAATCCGCACTGTATCAACACATCTTGTCGTTAGGAATCCTATGTCCATCCAGCCAACCGCAATGACCATCGCGGGCTCCGACCCAAGTGGCGGCGCCGGCATTCAAGCTGACCTACGGATGTTCTCTGCACGTGGTGTGTATGGTTCGACCGTAATTACAGCACTCACAGCTCAAAACCCTCGTGCTGTTACAGGTGTGGTTGGTGTGGAGCCGAACTTTGTGCAGCAACAAATCGAGACGGTGCTGACTGAAATTCCCGTGGCTGCTATCAAAACCGGGATGCTTTGGTCGGCAGATACCATCCGGACCGTGACGGACGAACTCGGTAAGCGTCCACTTATCCCTTGCGTCGTTGATCCCGTCATGATTGCAACAAGTGGCGCGCGACTGATTACCGACGAAGCGATCACCCTATACCGTTCCGATCTTCTGCCGCGCTGCACCCTGACCACGCCAAACCTCGATGAGGCCCGAGTCTTGCTTGACTGCGGGCCGATCTCCGCAGCCCAAATGGACAACGCCGCGCTTCGCCTGCACGAACTGTTTGGATGCGCCGTGCTCCTCAAAGGCGGCCATCTCGACGGCGACCCAATCGATGTGCTCTTTGACGGGCATAGTTTGCACCGGTGGACGCACACGCGCCTGCACGCGATCGACACCCACGGTAGCGGGTGCATGTTGTCGGCGGCTATCGCTGCCGAGCTTGCAAAACAAGCACCACTTCACGACGCAGTAGACGTTGCTCTCGCAGCGACACACCGCGCATTATCCCATCCACACACCATTGCTACCGGACTACCCATGGCCGGGATTGAAGCCGCCCGCGACTAACGGAAACCCGCCGCCTCGACCGGTCGTTTCCACCCCTTTCGCCAAATCGATGGACACCGCATGACCACTTTGCCCCCAAGATTATCAGCCGAAATTAAAACCATCAAAGCGATGATGGTTCACCTACAGTCGACCTACCACCCACGTTCCGACCAGTGGGAAGCCCTCGAGCATGAAAGCTGGATTCTCGACCAGGGCATTCAGGCAATACGCGACAACGCCCCCTCCAAACGACGTAATTCTGTGCTCCTAAATACGCGTCTTGAAGGCGAGTTTCCCGAGCTATGTGGTCGCTTATCCGAGGTGTTTTCGTCCATAGACCGGCATTTAGAGGGGGCGTGATGATATCAAACCCCACGAAAGGTGTGCCACCCTATTGGGCCGATGCGAAACGCCACCTGGTCGCGGTCGACCCCATCATGGCAAGCATTATCAGCGAGTACGAGGAGCCTCCACTCCACTCCAATGGACGTCCATTCGAGACGTTAGTTCACTCGATCGTCGGGCAACAAATCTCGGCAAAAGCAGCCGCCGCGATCTGGACACGACTCATCAACCTGGTCGGCGAAATGACCCCGTCTAGAGTTGCAAAGCAGCCATACGATGACCTTAAAAATATCGGCTTATCCGGCCGAAAGGTAGAATATATCCTTGGGCTTGCAACCCAGGCCGCCTGGGTCGCTGACTATGACTGGTCCACCACGACGGATGACGGCGTTCGCAAGAAACTATGCGCGCTCCGAGGGGTTGGACCCTGGACGGCCGAGATGGTTCTCATCTTTAGTCTGTTGCGGCCCGATATTTTGCCTCTCGGCGATATCGGCGTAGTGCGAGCCGTTGAGAGGCTCTACGCCGATGGTGAACGGCTGAATCACGACCAGATCCTGTCCATAGCCGCGCCATGGGCTCCTTATCGCACCGTGGCGTCTTGGTATCTCTGGCGCTGCATCGATGCGGAACCGGTTGAATACTAGGGTAGCGGACTCATCGCGGCTCTTGTTGCGCAGCCTCGAGCGCAACAAGAGCTTCCCCGGCCTCAAACAACCTCTCCTCGATATCCCACATCGATGCATAAATCGACATGGGTGTGTCGGCATTCACGAGCGTCACGATGCCCACACCCGAGCTCGGATCAAAATACATATCCGTTGCAACCCCATAATCAGAACCATTGTGTCCAATGACCGATCGACTACCCACCGTTTCCCAGTACCAAAACACACCCTGTGTTGGCTCGATACTCGGAACCTGCGGCGTCCACATCTCGTCGATTGTCGTGGCATCGAGTACATGAACCCCCCCCAGCGTTCCACCCTGCGCATACGCCAACAGAAAGGTGGCTAGATCGCGCGGGCTTGAGCGCAACTGCCCGTCAGGGTAGTCCGGATAACCAAAGTGCTCAAACGGAAGGTGCTCGCCTTGAACCCACCCATAGGGCATCGCTACGAGGCTTGCGTCTAAATCCGCAAGATGCCACCCCGTATTGCTCAGCCCCAGCGGCTCGAAGATCGCCTCGTCGCAGTGATCATCGAACCGTGTACCCGTCGTGGCCTCCACAAGATACGCTGCCAGCGCGGTCGCGATATTGCTGTAGTGGTACTCTTCGCCCTCTTTAGCCGCGTAAAAATTTCGGTCTGGATGATACCACTCTCCTCCCTCGACAAAATATCCTTTCAGGAAGTCCCCTAGTGGAATATCGCTATCCCCGTACACCAACAGCGCATCCGGATCGCCTAGCGTACCCCACACATTACCTCGATCCCGAATCCCAGATGTGTGGGTAACGAGATGCAGTACCGTAATATCTTCCCCTTCAACAAGTGGATTATTCACTTCAAACGGTAAAAGATCGTTGATTGAATCCTGTAGGGTAAATGCACCCGCCTCCACCGCTTGCATCACGGCCGTCGCAGTGACCACCTTACTGATTGACGCAAGCATAAACGGCGTGTGTTCGGTTGCAGGTAAGGCGTTGTCTATATGTGCCCAGCCAAAGCCATTCGCATACGCTACCTCGCCGTTCGCCACGACCGCCACGCCGAGTCCAGGCAGTCGACCACTCGCCATCTCGGACTCAATATACGTCTCTAACTCATCGATAATGAGTTGCTGTTCGACATCCGTATCCGTGTCCGTGTCCGTGTCCGTGTCCGTGTCCGTGTCCGTGTCCGTGTCGAGCGATGGAAGAGCATCCGTTTCGCCACGACACGCAACCATCATCCAACACACCATCAACACTCGTTTCATGTTCGCCTCTCACCCCTACTACCGTCTCGTCGCGGCCTGACTGCCGTGCTCACGCCGCTACAGCGCGTAACTCCACGTAAAATTACCATCTTCGACGGGCATCTGATCGATTGCCCCATCTCGACCTCGAATGTGCTCACTAAAGGCTAACACCGACGTTTTTACAAAGTCGGTCATCACGGTTTCATCGACATAATAAGGACCACACCCATTGCCCCACGTCACACAATAAATCGGCGTAAAACTGAAGTGTCCCGCATATGGAAACGACGCCATCGCGCGCGGGGTTGACGCCACATACCCATGAAGGTCGCGGTATTGGCTGCCAACCGTCATGTCGGAGTCACCACCTATGGTTAGCACCGGTGCTTGAATTTCCGACGTACCAGAGCTTAGGTACCCCCAAGCATTCCACGGGGCAAACGCTATCACGCCCCGAACACGGTCATCAGAATAATCCAAGGTGGGTACCCACCATTGATTCACGAGCGCACCGCCATTGACATACGCTGTATAGCCACCGAACGAATAGCCACTGCTCACGTATCCGTCATCCGCCTCAACACAGCCATACAGCGGATTCGCTGGATCTTCACTCTGCGCAACCAGCCAATCAAATGTGTCTTGCAGATCAAACGGGCGCCGCGATAACAAGTCGTCAAAGCTCGCTGACCCATCATACAGGGTGTTTCCCGTATGGTCGGGAGCCGCAACAATCCAGCCATGTGTCGCTAAAAATTCTGGTAGATAAAACATTTCGATATTGATCGACGAGTTCCCGTGGCTATGGATCATTACTGGCCGTGGCTCGGTACAATCTGGCGCCAAGTCCGTGTAGGCCTCACCGGTAAAGGATGCACCCGCCCAGCCGTATTCCGCAGTTTCGAGACCAGCTTCCGTCGCTGGGAACCAAACTTGCGTCACCAAGGCGTTACCACCACGGCCCGTCACATCAACGGTCGACGTAGCCGCGACCCATGCTCCTGGCTGACGATAATCTCCTGCAGGTTCTAACGTGCTTGATTCCCAGGCCGTATCCTCGGATGACTCGACCTCCTCGATACTATCCGGTGGAATTTCGAGGACCCCTCGACCGGACGAGCAAGCCACAATGAAGCATCCGAGCAAACAATGCATGTAGTTCGCTAACTTCACAGCGCGTACCTCCCAGAGAAAGGTTAACTCAGCCGAGCGCCATCGCCGACCCTTTCGTTCCATAGCTCACGCTTTTTTTCGAAGGGTGTCGACGAGGCTAAGTCAAAGGACATCTACATGAGTCAAATCGCCATCGGGCAACTTAATCACCTTCAAGTCATGAAAGTGATGCCCAACGGTCTACTTCTGGCCCCCCTCGTTAAACCGCGAACAACCGCTTGGCTGGCGGGCGCGCATCATGGGAAAGCGTATTCTGTCGGTGACACCATCGACGTATTTATCTACACCGATTCGGAGGAGCACTATCTGGCTACCACCCAGCACCCGCGAGCGATGATCGATGAAATCGCCTACCTCAAGGTGCTCGAGATTAACCAGACGGGTGCCTTTTTAGATTGGGGGATTCCCAAAGACTTACTACTGCCCTACGGCGAACAAAAGGAGCGCATTCAGGAGGGGCGTTACTGCACTGTGTTCATTCATAAAGATAAGTATCATGAGCGTATCGTCGCCTCGCAACGATTTAATCGACATATTGGTAAGACACCGGCACTGTATCGACCTGGAGAGGAGGTCCAGGTCGACGTCGTGACCCGCACCGATCTCGGCTACAAAGTGGTCGTCAACCACAGCCATTGGGGGCTGTTGTATGAAAATGAAGTGTATCAACACATCCGAAAGGGCCAACGTCTTGCGGCTTGGGTCAAGCGCGTTGTGGCTGATAACAAGGTCGACCTTCAACTCAGTCCACCCGCAAAAGAGCGCGTCGCGAACGCCTCGGAACACATTCTGCACACGCTACAACAAAACGGCGGCTACCTTGGACTTCATGACAAAAGTTCTCCGGAGGACATCCGAGAGGTATTCGGCATCAGCAAGAAGAATTTCAAGGCAGCGCTCGGTAAGCTGTACAAAGCCCGCCAAATCGTCATCGAGAATGACGGCATACACCTCGCGGACCTCGATGACGAGAACGAGGGATAACCAGACTCTACGCCCCTCCAGCTAGGTCCTTAACAACCACGCAATGTCCGGCAATTTATCCACCTTCGTACTTGCCACTGCTCGAATTTAGGCTAGGTTGCGACGCCTCAAAGGAGAACACATGGCTAAGCCTACTGGACCCGAGCTGATGGAACGAATTGTCGCCCTTTGCAAACGACGCGGATTTATTTACCCCGCGTCCGATATCTACGGCGGGATCAATGGATTTTGGGACTATGGTCCCTTAGGTGTCCAGCTGAAAAACAACCTACGCGATGCCTGGTGGCGGGATATGGTCGAATGTCCACCCATTGGGCCTGACGGCCAACCGCTACAAATTGTGGGCCTTGATTCATCGATCATTCAAAACCCGCGTGCATGGGAGGCAAGCGGCCACGTCGGTGGGTTCAATGATCCGATGGTGGACTGTCGTGAGTCCAAGCGTCGATACCGGGCTGACCATCTCATGGTCTATCAACCCGCCTCGGGACCGGGGTTCGCCTTCATGGAAGGGGAACTCGATGACGTGCACCGAAAAATGAAAAAGGCCAAAGTCGACCCGGAGAGTTGCACTGTCGTCGAACTAATCCAACTCGATACAAGCACCTACGCCAACATCATCGGTCCCCACGTCAAACATCCCGGCAGCCTTACCGAACCGCGTCAATTCAACCTCATGTTTAAGACCTACGTCGGCGCCACAAGCACCGAGGACGACCTCGCCTACCTCCGCCCAGAGACAGCCCAGGGGATCTTTTTAAACTACAAAAATGTACTCGATACATCGCGGGTGCAGGTTCCTTTTGGAATCGCTCAAATCGGAAAAGCCTTTCGTAATGAGGTTACTCCGCGGAACTTTATCTTCCGTAGCCGTGAATTTGAGCAAATGGAGATGGAATTTTTCTGTCATCCTGACGACGCGGTCACTTGGTTCAACTACTGGGCACAGGCACGACTCGAATGGTGGAAAGCCCAAGGTGTATCCGCCGATAACCTCTGCTTACGTCAGCATGATCAAGACGAGCTTTCTCATTATGCGAAGGAAGGCGCAGGTACGGTTGATATTGAATACAAATGGCCGTTCTCCGGCGGCGGTTTTGGAGAACTCGAAGGGGTAGCGCACCGCTCGAATTTCGACCTCACCCAGCATCAAACATTCTCGAAAACAAAGCTCGAATATTTTAATCCGCAAACTCGCGAGCGATTTTTACCACACGTCATCGAGCCAGCTGCCGGCTTAACGCGTGGCGCCTTACTGCTGCTGTGCGAAGCCTACGATGTGGATGAAAATCGACCTTCCCCAGAACTCATGCGTTTTAAACCGAGCTTAGCGCCAATCAAATTAGGGATTTTTCCGCTCACCCGTAAGGACGGCTTACCCGAGATCGCCACGAAGCTCTACATGCGCCTGCGTCAGAAGTACATCTGCCAGTACGATGCCAAACAATCCATTGGTAAACGCTACGCCCGCATGGATGAGGCAGGCACACCATTTTGTGCCACGATTGACCACGAGACGAGTGAAACTGGCCAGGTTACAATTCGGTATAGAGACACTGGGGCACAGGAGCGCATCGCGATGGACCAACTTGATTCCTTTCTCGCCGAGAAGCTCGCATAAATGCATCGTTGCGTTGTACCCCTCCTCCTCGGTTTATTCCTTGTGAACGTTGTCAGCTGTACCGATATCGTGGAGGCTGTCCTTGAACACAACTCGGATGAAAATCTTGATGTGGACGTCCAACTCGGATCCCGCGCAACCTTACCAGACGACATTCCAATCGAAATCGATGAGTACAAAATGCTCCGGCTGGTTAGCCACGTCGTCAATCGAAAGGAGGGTCGGCGCCAAACGCGCGTACTTTTAATGAGCTCCCTGCCCGATAAAGAAGCACAACCCTTTTACAAACAAAGCATCGAAAATGCTGGTTATACCATTGATTCGAAGGTGGACGCTAAATTGCTCCAGACATCGGTCGTCTACGAAACCGTCGGCTCCGACGACGGTCTCATGGTTGGCGTCGAGCGAGAACACGGCAAAATGATGGTGAACATCCTCTACACCACGTCCATTA
>MDTG01218264.1_pt1 | contig 11825 bp, 9 predicted proteins | sample 811421 | NCBI WGS metagenome assembly MDTG01 (sample SAMN05326645, study PRJNA326480) | marine metagenome | isolation source: seawater | place: Pacific Ocean: South East | collected 2011 | reverse complement strand
AGTTTCGGCACATTGTAGTAGTTGCTGGAGGCAAAGCCATGGAGCTTGATCATGTAGTTTTCTCTTCGTTGTTGCTGGTTTCGTATCTTCCGCCTCACACAAAGCCACTGGCTCTGTGCGCGCTGTCTCTGGTACCCATTTCAGCGGTCCTCGCTGCCTAGTTCGATCGCAGTATGCGTTTACTGATCGTATGTTGCTCAATATCCGCAGTCTTAAAGTGAATGCTTCGCCAACGCTCGTCTGTGTAGAGCTGGGTTTGATCACTAAAGTGAGGCGATTCTGGATCTCCGGATTGGGAGTAGCTCAAAATCGCTTGTGCTTCGGGGCCGTCCTCGGTGAAGTTTAGAGCCATGATGAAGCTGGATCCGTGAACGACATTGTATCCGGTCTCGGACAAACTGTTGCTGTCTTCGATGAAGCGATTGCTCCCGGTAAAAACCGGGATCTCTGTTGTGTTCGTTTTCGGACCTGAACTCATCTGTAGATTCGCAATACCCTCGTGTCGATTGCCGCCATGCAGAGGCCACTTCTCGCTCATTCGATGGCCGGTCTGAAGCTCTCCCAGCGGTACGTCCAAGGCGATGTTGTTGTTGGTCAGCAACAGCTGGGCGGCAGCCAAGTTGTCCAAGGCCGTTTCCGACTGCGCCAGTCCGTTGGGCGTGGCGACAGGATTGGCTGGATCAAAAGGTTGAGCGAACAGCACATTGCCCAATGCGGTATCGGTTGCAGGGTAGCGTGTAATCCATTCGCGGAAGAGTACGGCGCCACGGGATTCGATATCGAACTTGCCATCCCAAGCAGTCAGCACGTTGCAACTGGCGGTGATATCGACAGTTTGCTCATTCACCAAGCGCTTAGGGGCCTCTTTGCAGGCTTTTAAGAGCTCTGGAAGCAGCAATTTGGCGCTCAGGCTGTCGTTGCCAAACAACGCGGCTTGAATCTCATCAATATTGAATCGCCCATCTTCTCCGGCGTAATTGAAGGCGCTGTCGGGCCTGAGTAGCTCGATATTCATGCGTGTGCGCAGACTGCGCGGAGAAGCCGTTGGCCCATACAAGGGTGAGTAGCCAGTGGCCGGGTTATCCGGATCGCTCAGCCAGTAGCTGTCGTTGGCGTTGAAAACGTATTGCTCGCTCTCGATAAGAGGACGTTGTTCAAAAGGTACGGTGTTGGCGATGGGCGCCTGAGTTTCCAGCCACTCGGTGCTGTCGTTACTCCCGTCTAGAATGACCAAGCCTCGAGTCAGATACAGTTGTTGCAGTTGAGGAACCGCAGCAAGTTGCTTTTGCCATGCCGTTATCGCCGTGTCGCTCAGTGCGCCAACGGTGCTGTTGTCGATATAGACCGCGCGCCCATCTGCGGATGCAGCAATGGTATTAACCCAAGGCATGGCATTGTGCTGACGGTGCGCCTCGATAAAGGCATCCATGTCCTTGGCTTTCGCCATGGATTGCCATTGGATCAGCGCCGACGTGTTTTCGCTGTTGGCGTCGCGGATTGCAAAGACGGTAAGAGGACTGCGCGACATACCCGGCAGTGCCATCAAGGGGCCGTGATGGGAAGACCATACCGTGTGGGAGATCGCCTCGATGCCGTCGGCGGAAGCGACGTCGATCGTCACTGTGGTCGTACGTAGGTCACGCCAGCCATCGTTCCATCGGTACTGAGTTGGGTTTTCTGGATTGAGTTGAAGCTGGTAAATCACCGTGCGCTTAGAATTGGATACGGTGTGGGTCCAGCCAACAGCCTCGTTAAAGCCAATGGTGACGCCGGGTAGACCGATTAATCCCACGCCATAGGCCTCATATTCGCCTGGAATCGTCAGATGCTTTTCCCAAAAGCGCTGGATGCCGTACCACGGGTAGTGGGGGTTCGCCAGCAGCGCTCCACGCTGATTTTCGGTGCGCTGTTTGCCCAGTGCCCAAGCGTTTGAGCCCATGCCGCGGAGTTCCAGCCCGCTGAGGGTGGCCGCCAGTGAGGTGTCTGACTCGGAGTGATGGGCTTGGGCTTGAGTTTGCGGAGGTGGCAGTGCTGCTGCGGTAATGGCTTGTGCCACCCGGGGAAGGGTCTGCAACAGCATCAGGTACTGCGCCATAAACTCTTCTGCGGTGGCTGCACGAACCCAGTCCGCTGTATCGCACCACGAACCAACGCCGTCCGAATTGGCTGCCAGAAAGTCGTTGTAGCCAGCTGCGTAGCCTTGTAGCCATTCACGAATGTCGGGGTTTTGTTGAGCTAAGGCAGTACTTGCCCGGTTCGGGATGTTCAGAGCCTTGACCACAATGTCGCGGGCTGCGTTTGCGCTGGTGGCGCCCATGCCAAGGGCTAAGGCGCTCTCACCTCGGGACTGAGCCAGGGCCAATGCCATGTTGCAGACATGGTCTTCCGCCGCAGCATAGGCCTCGCCATAGCCTAGACCGCCATAGGAATCAGCGGTGATATGTGCGACCCCGTATTCGGTGCGGATGACTTCGGCCTGATACTGAGATTGGCTTGTCGCGTTGTCGCTTTCGGCTGCGCAGCTTGCGAGAGCAAGCAAGGACAAAATGCTTAAAATTTTGAAAGAATTTCTGTTCTGTTGCGTCATGGTTGGCCCTCATTGTGTCCATTGCACTTCGATATGCGGCGTGATCTCCGACAGTTTTGCGACCAGGCTTTGGCCCGTTGTCTGGTGATCGATCACGACGTCAGCGGATTAAGCCTTACATGTCTGTTGGTAAAATCAAAGGGTAAGCCTGGTACGTGACTCAGGCCCTGCTGGGCCGCCATCGATGTTTGCATTTTTCGGTAAGACGACGATGATCAGAGATAGAAGGGTTTGCGAGTGGGGGCTTGATGGACGGAATACACGATCTGGGTGGCATGCAAGGGTTTGGTGTCGTGAGCGTCGAGCGGGATGAGCCCGTGTTTCACGAATCGTGGCAGGCCACGGCATTTGCCTTGATGGTTGCGACTCAGGTGGTCATGCGCAGTCACAACGCAGATGAATATCGCCATTCGATAGAGCGCATGAGTCCCGCACATTATTTACAGGCGCACTATTACGAGCGTGTGCTGACTGGTACGGCGACGCTGTTGGTGGAAAAGGGCATTCTTGAGTTGAGTGATCTTGAGGCACGCTGTGGTGGACGGTTTCCGCTGGCAACGCCGGTTGCGGCTAACCCCATGTCAGATCTTGCGCCCCAAACTCAGGGGCGTTTTGACGTGGGTGATCGTGTGCGCGTGCTGCCGATCGGTCCCGCTGGGCATGTCCGTGCACCGAAATTTTGTCGCGGTCACGAAGGCACTGTATTGCATAAAGCACCAAAATTTTCTTTTCCCGATACCTCTGCCCATGGCGGCGAGCGTCGTAAAGAGCATACGTATCATGTGGAATTTTTGGCTCAGGATTTGTGGCCAGACGAGGGCGCCGTGAACGATTCTGTGGTGGTGGACTTATGGGACAGTTACTTGGAGGCCGTGTCATCATGAATGATCAAACAGCCGCAGACATCAAGCGACGAGCCCAGGCGGTGAAAGACGAACTCGTTCACAAAGGGCTTCTATCGGAAGACGATGTGCAGCATTTCTTGCACCTTGCCGAAGATTGGAAGCCTGAAAACGGTGCACGGGTGGTGGCGCGCGCGTGGACTGATCCAGTGTTTCGTCAGCGACTGTTGGAGGATGCGACAGCGGCTTGTGCCGAGATGGGCTATGCCGGTCTTCAGGGCGAGTACATAGTGGCTCTAGAGAATACGCCGGACCAGCATAACGTGGTGGTCTGCACCCAGTGTTCTTGCACGGCTTGGCCGGTGCTCGGCCTGCCGCCGGATTGGTACAAAAGCCCGGAATATCGGGCGCGTGTGGTCCGCCAGCCAAGGAGGGTGCTCAGCGAAATGGGTTTACAGATCAGCCCAGACATGGGTGTGCGCGTATGGGAGACCAGCGCTGAGACACGCTACATGGTGATTCCCATGCGGCCAGAGGGCACCGAATCCTTGGGAGTTGATGAGTTGTCGGCACTGGTGACGCGTGAAGCGCTGATCGGTGTTGCCTTGGCAACGGCAGTGGCACGCTCGTGAGCGTTTAGGACAGAAAATTGTCAGCCATCGCAAGCTGTGTTTTGGCCGGGAAACGATACACTTTGGCCAGACGCAACAAAGTGATATGTCATGAATACGAACGATACGATTGTTGATTCATTTGCGCCCGGTTCGACGATAACGGGCCCCAGTGGACAGTTGGCTCACCCTGAGACCATCGAGCACAGCAAACGCCTCGTCAAAACACTGTACCGAGTGGGCGACAAAGCGTGGTCGTTGGTAGGCAATGGTCTGTCGAACCAATCCTTTATTGAAGGCCCTGAAGGCCTCATCGTTATCGATACAGGTGAATGCGATGAAGAAATGGCTGCAGCCCTTGCCGCGATAAAAGAAGAAACCAGTGCGCCATTGGCGGCCTGTATCTATACGCACTTTCACTACGTGGGTGGAACTCAAGCCTTGCTGGCTGAGAAGGCCGATCTCCCGATTTGGGGTCATGCGGGTATTCAGGCAAATCTGGATCGCTTTGGCGGTGAAATTGCGCCTCGGGTAACTCGTGGCTTGGTGCATCAGTTTGCCATCACCATGCCCCAAGAGGGACCCGATGGTGTGGTGAATGTGGGGTTGGGTAATTTTTTCCGTAATCCAGATCACGCGCCGTTTACTAACGGGTACGTGCCTGCCATGCATACTTTTGACGGTCCCACCAAGGCGACAATTGCCGGTTTGGATGTCGAGTTCTATCCCGCGCCCTCGGATGCGACGGACTCGGCGACCATTTGGTTTCCGCAGTTAAGGCTAGCGGTAAACAATTTGCTTTGGCCTGCGCTGTTTAACGTATTCGCCATTCGTGGGGAAGAGTATCGAGACCCACGGGTCCTGATTCGCGGTTTGGATGAAATGGCCGAACTGGGTGCGGATCATTTGATTGGCGCCCATGGGCCTCCGCTGTCCGGTCAGGCGGAAATAGCACAATGTTCCCGTGACTATCGGGACAGTATTCAGTTCATGTGGGATCAAACGGTTCGCTGCGCCAACCGAGGGCTGACCCTGAACGAAATCATTGCCGCCATTCAACTCCCTGAGTATTTCAAACAGCATTATACGACTCAGCAGCTTTACGGCGTGGTCGAACATCACGTACGGCAGATTTATACCGGGCTGTTTGGGTGGTTTGACGAAGACGAGGCGAATCTGTTTCCCGTGCCGGCACCCGAACGTTCCCAGAAGCTGATCGAAGGTTTCGGCGGCCTGGACAATGTGCGCGCGGCGATCGACGCTGCCTTAGCGGCGGACGATTATCGCTGGGCAATTGAGATGGCATCTTGGCTGGTTCGATCCGAGCGCAATGCTCGGGGCCGAGCGGATGCTGGGGCGCCAGAAGATCGCCAGCGCCTGGCCACGGCGCTGCGGGGTGTGGCTTATGCGACGACCTCGGCCAATGTGCGCAACTGGAGCCTCACCCGTGCCTTAGAGCTGGACGGTTCCAGTAACCTTGAGCGCTTCCGTACTCATCGTTTTCAAAAGCGTGAACTGGCTCGCCGTCCGGCGGTGGAGTCGGTTGGTTTGTTGAGGGTTTTGCTCCTTCCCGAGCGCGCTGGTGACATGGAACAAACGCTCCGGGTGATCTTTACCGATGGCGGGGATGTCAGTCTGACAATCCGTCACGGTGTGGCTGTGCCCGGAAATCGCCAAGACGCGGCTGTGACCTTGTCCCTTGCGAGCGATCACTGGTTCGACATGATGGCCGGCAAGCTCAGCCTTAACCAAGCCCTAGCCGACGGCGTAGCCGAGACGTCCAACGACGCGGACGTGCAGTCTTTTTTGCGGTGCTTCGACCTTGAATCACTGAATAGCTGAAACCACTATGAGCGATATACCCAAGCCCTCCAAGCCCTTTGCAGGAGACATTCAGCGTCTGCAGAAAGACGCGACGCCAAGTCCGATGCCGTTAAAAAAAGAAGCCGCGGGGTCGCCGAACATCGTGTTGGTGATGCTGGATGATGTGGGGTTCGGCACCTGCAGCACCTTTGGCGGGCCGATTCCAACGCCTGGTGTCGACAAGGTTGCGGCTGCGGGTTTGAAATACAATCAGTTTCATACCACGGCGCTGTGTTCGCCAACGCGTGCATCACTGTTGACCGGGCGCAATCACCACAGCGTTCATATGGGCGGCATTACGGAAATCGCCAACAGTTTTCCTGCTTATGACAGTGCGATACCCCCGGAAACCGCCACCATCGCTGAAATTCTGAAGCAAAATGGTTATTCAACCGGGTGTTTTGGCAAGTGGCACTTAACTCCGTCCTGGGAGCAGAATCCCGCGGGCCCGTTTGATCGCTGGCCAACCGGCATGGGCTTTGAACGTTTCTACGGCATCATCGGTGCAGAGGCCTCTCATTGGGAGCCGGCGGTTTATGATCAGACCACGCCGGTGGAGCCGCATCTGGGCCGCCCGGATTATCACCTCACCGAAGATCTGGCGGAAAAAGCCATTGAATGGATCGCTAAACAACAGGTCTCCGCGCCGGATAAACCGTTTTTCTGTTACTTTGCCCCAGCCGCCGTGCACGCGCCGCACCATGTGGCACCCGAGTGGATTGATCTATTCAAAGGCCAGTTTGATGAAGGCTGGGATGCATTGCGTAGCAGTATCTTTGAGCGTCAGTTGGCGATGGGAGCGATTCCTCCTGAGACGGCGCTCACCGAACGCCCGGAGCAGGTGCCCAGCTGGGATGAGTATCCGGATCGATACAAGCCTGTGGCGTCGCGCCTGATGGAAGTGTTTGCCGGTTTCATGGCGCATACCGACGCTCAAGTAGAAAAAGTCATCGACTACTTGGTGGATCAGGGTGCCTTCGACAACACCTTGGTGATTTATTTGACCGGTGACAATGGCGCTTCCGCAGAGGGTACGATCCACGGTGCATGGAGCGCTCCGTCTTTCCAAAACGGTGTACACGAAGATCCCGAGTGGTTGCTTGAGCACATGGAGGACTTTGGTACCGAACGCTGTGAAAATCATTTTAACGTCGGTTGGGCTTGGGCTCTGGATTCACCGTTTCAGTGGATGAAGCAGGTGGCCTCACACTTTGGCGGCACACGTAACGCTCTGGCGGTGTCTTGGCCTAAGGGTATTGGGGTAAGGGACGAGTTTTGCCAGCAGTTTCAACACGTCATCGATCTGTTTCCGACGTTGTTAGAGGTGGCCGGTATTCCAATGCCCGGACGGGTAAATGGTATTGAACAAGATGAGGTGCACGGCACCAGTATGGTGCCCACATTTGCCGACGCGTCGACACCGAGTACCCATGCCACGCAGTACTTCGAAATTCTGGGCAATCGTGCGATCTATCACGATGGTTGGATGGCGTCGTGTTTTCATGGTCGCCTGCCTTGGATTCGGTTTGCAGGCTTTGAGTTTGATGGCGAACAAGAAGTCTGGGAGCTGTACCACGTGGCTGAGGATTTTTCTCAAAGCGTTGATCTCGCTGCGAAGCACCCGGAAAAACTGCGTCAGCTGCAGGAACTGTTTGAGCAGGAAGCCGAGCGCTATGGCGTCTATCCGCTCCGCGATGCGTCGGGCAGACGAGGAGGCGACTACGCGCCGCCGCATTCCTTGGAAGGCCACAGCAAGATGACGTATGGCCCCATGCATGTGCGCCTGCCAGAGCATGGCGTGATTAATTTAAAGAACACCTCCTTCCGCATTACCGGCGCGGTTGAAACCGGCGAGGCAAGCACGGGCGTGATCGCCTGTCAGGGGGGCAATATGGCTGGGTGGAGTTTGTATCTTGACACTGAGTCGAGGCCAACTTATGTGTACAACTGGTTTGGTCATGAATTCACGACCATTACCGGCAGTCCGTTAGGGCCGGGCAAGCACCGCATCTGTGTCGACTACGCGCACGACGGTGGCTTTGCCGCAGGCGGCGATCTGATGTTGTCCGTTGACGGCCAAAGTGTTGCAACGGGGCGGATTGAACGATCGGTACCCGTGATCTTCTCCATGAGTGGAGAGACCTTCGATGTGGGGCGAGATACCGGCTCACCGGTAGGCAAGTACCCGCACGATTTTGCCTTTTCTGGCAGCATTCAGGGCGTGACCTTGGAGCGGCTTGCCGAACCAACGGATGAGGTGAAGCAACAAGAGCGACGCGGCAAGTTTCAGGCGGGCTTGAGCGCCCAGTAATGCAGCGCCATGTATTGAAACTCCAGAATTGCAGAGGAAGTTCGCGCGTATGATCGACATTAACGGCATGGCTCATGTGATATTGACGGTTAGCCAATTTGAGAAGGCCCATCGGTTTTATAGCGCTTTATTGCCGGAGTTCGGTATGACCAAGGTCAATGACGGTCCGGACTTTCTGTATCACGTGGGCGCGCGCACGGCCATTGGCATCCGCCGGTGCGATCCTGAGTTTGAGCAGGAGCGCTTTGAACAGTATCGGGTGGGCTTGCATCATATCTGCTTGCGCGCCAAAACCCGGGAAGATATTGATCGAACGGCAGAGCTAGCCCGATCGCTGGGCGCGACAATTGTTCGCGGCCCGGAGGAGCGAGACTGGGCCCCGGGGTATTACTATGTGTTGTTTGAGGATCCTGATGGCATTCGCTTGGAGGTCAATCATGTGCCGGGTGTCGGCCTGCTGACCGAAGATGCAACTTTTGGCTCCCCTGACGACTACGTGCGTCGCGATGGCAAAGATATCGTCGGGGGTTCCTGAGCGAGTATCGCGATGCCCGTTAAAATGGGCGACGAGAGGGAGGCGGTTAGGATGCAGGAAAAAGGACGTATCGAATTCTGGGGCGCAGGCACTATGCGTACCTTCAGGCCCTTATGGGTAGCCGAAGAGCTAGGGCTCGAATACATCCTGCACGGGATCGGTCCCCGCACCGGAGAAACCCAGACGCCTCATTACACTGGATTGAACCCGAAACAAAAAGTGCCTTTCATGACAGATGGTTCGTTTGGTCTGTCAGAAAGTGTCGCCATCAGCCGTTATCTGATCGAACGTTACGGCACCGACGATACCATGGTGCTGCCATCAACCATCGAGAGCCGAGCGCGCGAGGACGAGTGGGTCTCCTATGTGTATGGTGAGCTGGACGAAACCTCGTTGTATGTCATGCGGCGACACGGGGATTTAAGTGGGATTTATGGCGACGCCCCGGCGGCGGTTGCTGCGGCTAAGGCCTATGCCGAAAAACATTTAAACGTAGTTGCACAATTTGTAGACGGCAAAGAGTTTTTGTTGGGCGACCGGCTGGGCTTAGGCGATGTGATGTTAGTGAGTTGTTTGGATTGGGCGGTGCATTATGGCTTTGAGCTGACGGACTCACTGCTTGCGTATCAAGGGGTGCATCATGGCCGTGATGCCTACCACCGTGCATATGATGCGAATTATTCGAAATGAATCAAACCAAAATGACTGTTAAGTGCATCGCGGTCGAAAATTTCAAAGGATCTTACAATGCGTTGTTTCATTGATATTTCCTGAGATGCGAGCTATCAATGAGGCGCTAAACAATCAAGCGACGCAATGATGTGGCGTCTGCTGGGCTGGAGACTGTTTTGTATGAGCATCCGACTGGACAAGAAATGGGTCAGCAAGGACGATGCGTTGTTGCTGCTCAGAGGCAACTTAGGAGTTTATCAGTTAGCTAACACGACTCAGCAGATTCTCTTCATCGGCTATGCCGGTGGTAAAAGCCTGTTCGGTTTGAAAGGCGAAATCCAGGCCGCCTTTCAAGACTACCCGACGGCAGCGCTGGTTCGTTGGGAAGTGACCAGCGCCTATATGAGTCGATACAGAGAACTCTTGATGCTACACCTCTACGATCACGATGCGCTGCCTCCCGAAAACAATCCCATCCCTCTCGGTAATTTAAGGCCTGCAGGATGAATCTACAACTCACAGAAGAACAAGAGCTGGTGATCGCCATGGTGCGCCGTTTCGTGCGTGATGAAATTCTGCCCTTGGAATATGACTTAGACCCAGATGCTGATGAGTTGGATCAGGCGGATCGGGCCCGTCTTATTGAAAAGACCAAGGAAATGGGTCTTTACGGATTGGATATTCCACCGGCTTTCGGCGGTCCGGACATTGATCTGGTGACGCGCACCTTAATGGCCGTTGAAATGGCCCAGCATCGGGCCGGGCTGTACGCGCCCTGCTATGGCACCTTTGGGGGAGCTGGGCTGGCTCAGTTGTTTGAAGCCACGGAAGAGCAAAAAGAAACGTACTTGTATCCCACGCTGCGTGGTGAAAAACGCGGTTTCTTTGGCCTGTCAGAACCCTCTGGCGGTTCAGACCCGGCTCGCGCAATTCAAACCAAGGCCGTACAGGACGGTGACGACTGGATTATCAATGGCGGCAAGCTGTGGATCAGTGGGGCGGACAAAGCCCAATATGGGCTCGTGTTTGCGCGCACTGCGAATGACAAAGGCCGCAATGGCGTTACCTGCTTTATCGTTGATACCGACACACCGGGTTTTGCGGTGCGCCGCATCGTCCACACGCTGAGGAGTGCGCATTACGCCACCGAGCTCAGCTTTGAAGACATGCGGGTGCCAGCAAAAAATATTCTCGGTGAACTGAACAAGGGTTTTGCGATCGCAAACGACCGCTTAACCAAGCAACGGATACCCTACGCGGCGGGTTGTATCGGTGTGGCGATCAAGGCTCAAGAGATGGCATTGGAGTACGTGCCCCAGCGCGAAACCTTTGGCGCGCCATTGTCCTCACGGCAGTCCATTCAGTGGATGCTGGTGGACAACGAAATCGATATCAAACAGTCCCTGTGGGTGACGCTGGAGGCGGCAGCCAAAGCCCAGCGGGGCGAACCCTTCAGAAAAGAAGCCGCCATGGCCAAGCTGGTGGCGACGGAAGCCGGCGGGCGTGTGGTGGACCGCTGCATGCAAATGTTTGGGGGCTTGGGTGTGGCCAAGGATCTGCCCTTTGAGCGTTGGTTCCGTGAAATGCGAATTCGCCGTATTGGTGAGGGTCCTAGTGAAGTGCAGCGGCATGTTATCGCTCGCGAGCTGCTTGGGTCCTCATTAAGATAGCGGCTGGAAAGCAGGAGACCATCCGATGCGTAGCAGCAACGAAGAAATCGACATCATTCGAAAGACGCTAGAATACAGCGCAACGGGTTCAACCCACCTGGAGCCCGAGCTGCTGAAGAATCCAGTGTCGCACTACGCCGACCCAGCCCGGCTGGCTCAGGAGCAGAACACGCTGTTTCGGCAATTTCCGATCATCGTGGGTCATGGGTCTCAGGTGGCTGTGCCCGGACAATTCTTTACACACGATGACACCGGTGTGCCGATATTGGTGACACGGACTCGAGAGGGGCGAGTCAAAGCCTATATGAATGTCTGCCGGCATCGTGGCGGGCGCATCGTGACGCAGGCGGATGGCCAAGCGACAACGTTTTCTTGTCCCTACCATTCATGGACTTACGATCTGGCGGGAAACCTGCGAGGGATACCCCAACCGTTCGGGTTCGAGGGGTTGAACAAGAAAAAGCATGGGTTGGTAGAGCTTCCAGCCTTTGAACGCTTTGGCCTGATTTGGGTGCGCCCCAGTGTCAGTGATACCGCACTGGCCATCGATGCGTGGCTTGCGCCCATGGCGGAACAATTGGCCTCTCTTGAGCTTGGTTCTCACCATGTTTTCCGTGCTTGGACTGTGGAGCTAAACATGGGCTGGCGAATTGCCCTTGAAGGTTTTCAAGAGTCTTATCACTTTTGTTCTGCGCATAAACACACAGCGTGTTCAGCTTACCTGGACAATCAGT
>MDTG01183486.1_pt1 | contig 11825 bp, 9 predicted proteins | sample 811421 | NCBI WGS metagenome assembly MDTG01 (sample SAMN05326645, study PRJNA326480) | marine metagenome | isolation source: seawater | place: Pacific Ocean: South East | collected 2011 | reverse complement strand
CAGAGGAAGATAGTAAAGCTCTTAATCTAGAAAAACTCAGATATCACAAAATTATTATTATGTGTGATGCAGATGTAGATGGAAGTCATATTTCAACTCTAATCTTAACTTTTTTCTTTAGATATATGAAAGAGTTAGTTGAAGGTGGTAATATCTATATTGCAACTCCTCCATTATATCTTGTAAAAAAAGGAACTAAAAAAGTTTATGCATGGAATGACGAGGAAAGAGATAATTATGCAAAAGATTTTGGTTCAGGAGTTTCTATCCAGAGATATAAAGGGCTTGGAGAGATGAATGCTGATCAATTATGGGATACAACTATGAATCCAGAAACAAGAACTTTAAGGCAAATTTCTTTAACTTTTGATAATTCTCAAGAAGCTGAGAGATGGTTTTCTACACTCATGGGTGATGATGTCCCACCAAGAAGAAAATTTATTGAAGATAATGCCGTTTATGCTAAAATCGACGTGTAAATATGAAAGTTACAATTGTAGGAGCTGGAAACGTAGGTGCATCATGTGCAGAATATCTTTTAATTAAAGAGATCGTTAATGAAATAGTTCTATTAGATATAAAAGAAGGATTAGCAGAAGGAAAAGCATTAGATTTAACTCAAACAACTTCCTCTCTTGGATTTAATTCAAGTATAATAGGAGTTACAAATGATTATTCAAAGACATCAAATAGTGATGTAGTTGTAATTACCTCTGGAATTCCAAGAAAACCAGGTATGACGAGAGAGGAATTGATTGGAATAAATGCAGGTATAGTAAAATCAGTCTCCGAGAGTCTTCTAAAGTTTTCACCAAATGCAATTATAATTGTTGTTTCAAACCCAATGGATACTATGACATACCTAGTAAATAAATTATTTGATATTCCTAAAAATCGAATAATTGGAATGGGTGGAATCCTAGATAGTTCAAGATTTAAAACATATATTTCAAAAGCCACCAACTTTAGTCAACATGACATTGACGCTATGGTAATTGGGGGGCATGGAGATACCACTATGATCCCACTTACATCTATTGCAAAATGTAATAATCAACCTTTATCTAATTTTATCTCCAAAGAAATTATAACAAATATTGCTTCAGAAACAATGGTTGGTGGAGCAACTTTAACAAAATTACTTGGTACATCTGCTTGGTACGCTCCAGGTGCATCTGTTTCATATTTGGTATATTCAATTATAAATGACAAAAAAGAAGTTTTACCATGTTCAGTTTATTTAGATGGTGAATATGATTCTAAAGATTTATGTATAGGTGTTCCAGTAATAATTGGTAAAAATGGTTTTGAGAGTATAGTTGAATTAGATCTAGATGAAAAAGAAATACAAATGTTCCGAAATAGCGTTAAGGCTGTAAAAAGTACAAATTTGGCGCTAGATTCTTTAATATAGATATAGTTGTTTGTTCTATTTTCAAATGTTATATTTGCAAGCGTTAAAATTTAATCATGCAAGGAAATTCGTTAATTAAGACTTTCGCAATATTATTTGGAGTTGTAAGCATATATCAACTCTCATTTACCTTTATCTCAACTACACTAGAAAACAAAGCTAAAAGTGCAGCTATTGAAAAAATAGCTGAAGATGAAATTTCTTTTGCTGAAAAAAGAGCAAGCGAAGAAATTAGGTTTCTAGATTCAATAGGAGACCTACCAGTATTAATCTATTCATCTTACAACGATGCAAAACAAAAGGAACTTAATCAAGGTTTAGATCTTAAAGGGGGTATTAATGTAATTCTTCAAATATCTATTAAAGATTTATTGAAAGGTCTTTCTGAGAATTCATTAAATGATAAGTTTGTTCAATCCCTTGCAAATGCTGATGAACTTCAAAAACAATCTGATCAAACTTATTTAGAATCTTTTTTTGAAGCTTTTGAATCTAATGCAGATCCCACCAGATTAACTTCACCTGAGATTTTTGGTAATAGGACATTAAGCTCTGAGATCTCCTTTGAAACATCAGATGATCAGTTAAAATCAATACTAAGAAATAAAATTGACGAATCTATTATTTCTGCTTTTGAAGTTTTAAGGAAAAGGATAGACAAATTTGGAGTTACTCAACCAAATATACAAAGGCTTGGTACTTCTGGTAGAATTTTAATAGAATTACCCGGCGCTAAGGATATTGACAGAATCCAAAATTTATTACAGAGTACTGCTCAGTTGGAGTTTTGGGAAACATACAAAAATGATGATTTCCTAAATTATTTAGTTTCAGCTGATGCCTACCTATCTTCTATTGAAATTAATAATGATAGTAATGATTTACCTGAATCAGATATTGATGATCTTTTGTCCGAAGTTGAACAAACCTCAGATAGCATTGCTTCTAAATCTAATCCTTTGTTAGGTTTAGTTAAAGCATATAGCTATCAAGGTGGTCCCATTATAGCAAGATTTCAACCAAGAGATACCTTGATTGTAAATTCATATCTAACTCTTCCAGATGTCAGAAAGCTCTTACCTAGGGAGTATAGATATGCAAAATTTTTATGGGGCAAAGAGGATCCAGATGGTCTAACTAGCCTGTATGCTATTAAGTCTAATAGGGATGATCTATCTCCTCTGAGTGGTGGTGTTGTTGTTGATGCATCACAAAGTTATGATGCTCTAGGAAACCCTGCAGTTTCTATGCAAATGAATGCTCAGGGTGCAAGAATATGGGAGAATTTAACAGGTACAGCATATAGTCAAAATTCAAACATTGCGATAGTTTTAGATGATATAGTTTATTCAGCTCCGGGTGTTACAAGAGGAGCTATTAGTGGAGGAAGATCTGAGATTACAGGTGAATTTGATCTAAATGAAGCTATTGATTTAGCAAATGTTTTAAGAGCAGGTAAACTTCCAGCATCAGCATCTATTATTCAATCAGAAGTTGTTGGTCCATCTCTTGGACAAGAAGCAATTGATAGTGGAATTTATTCTTTCTTAATTGCATTAACATTTGTTTTGATTTGGATGGTTTTTTATTATGGTAGATCAGGTATATTTGCTGACATTGCCCTAATTTTAAATATTGTACTTATTTTTGGAATTCTTGCAGGTTTAGGAGCAGTTTTGACCTTACCTGGTATAGCAGGAATTGTTTTAACAATTGGTATTTCAGTTGATGCCAATGTTTTAATTTTTGAAAGAGTTAGGGAGGAGTTGAGAAAAGAAAAAGGATTAAAACAATCGATTAATGATGGTTTTAATAATGCTCTCTCTTCTATTTTAGATGCAAATATTACTACTGGTTTAACTGCGCTTGTCCTATACATTTTTGGTACAGGCCCTATTAAAGGTTTTGCTACAACTCTTTTAATAGGAATAGCTACATCCTTGTTTACAGCAATTTTTATTACAAGGCTTTTAATTGATAACAAGGTGTTTAAGTCAGGTAAACTTTCATTTTCCTCAAAATCAACCAAGGATCTTTTTAGTAATTTGCAGATTAAATTTTTAGGTAAGAGAAAATTAACATATGTAATATCTTCTTTCTTAGTTTTAATTAGTGTAAGTTCACTCCTTTTTCAAGGATTAAATCAAGGAGTTGACTTTCTTGGAGGTAGATCTTATATAGTTAGATTTGATCAAGAAGTAAAATCTTCTGAAATTGAAACCAAATTAAACAATGCTTTTGGAAGTGCAGAAGTTAAAACTTTTGGTACATCAAATCAATTAAAAATTACAACTAAATATAAGGTTGATGAGGAAGGCTTAGATGTAGATAACGAAATTAGAAACCTTCTTTATGAAAATTTGAATGAACAATATGTTGATCCATTAACTTATAGTGATTTTTCTTCTGGTGAAAATTTAGGAATTATGTCCAGTATTAAAGTAGGCCCCACAATTGCTGACGATATAAAACAAAATTCTGTATGGGCTATATTTGGATCTCTTATAATTGTTTTCTTTTACATTTTGTTAAGGTTTCAGAAATGGCAATTTTCGTTGGGAGCTGTCTCTGCTGTATTCCACGATGTCCTTGTAGTCTTAGGTATTTTTTCATTGACTTACAAAATAATGCCTTTTAACATGGAAATAAATCAGGCATTCATTGCTGCACTCTTGACAGTAATTGGTTATTCACTTAATGATACAGTTGTTGTGTTTGATAGAATCAGAGAGTTTTTTAGGATTCACAAATCTTGGGATAATGAAACAACTGTTAATACAGCATTAAATAGTACTCTTAGTAGAACACTTAATACATCATTAACAACCTTAATAGTACTAATCGCAATTTTTACTTTTGGTGGTGAATCTATTAGAGGTTTTATGTTTGCCCTTATTATTGGAGTAATGGTAGGAACATACTCATCTGTATTTATTGCCACTCCTATCATGTTTGACTCTTTTAATAAAAAAGATTAATTAATTAGTTTTCTTTTTTAACAAAACAAAAAATAAACCAACGACAATAAATGGAATGCTAAGCCATTGGCCAGTAGATAATGCAGGTAGATAAGTTTCGATACCACCTTGACTTTCTTTGACAAACTCAATAATAAATCTAATTGAAAATAAACCAATTAAGAAATAGCCAAATAACATTCCTTCTTTGTCCCTTAAAGTAGTATTATATAGCCTGTACAATAATATAAATAAGATTATGTATCCAAAAGATTCATAAAGTTGTGCTGGATGTCTTGGAAGAGATTCTCCTCTATTTTCAAAAATAACACCCCATTCACTATCTGTATATTTTCCGAGGATTTCCGAATTAAAAAAATTACCAATTCTTACAAAGGCGCCACCAATAGCAGTTGGAATTGTAAGTCTATCAAAAATCCATAACAAGCTTTTAAAATTATATTTTCTTTTAAAAATATAAAGTCCAATTGTCATTCCTATTGCAGCTCCGTGACTTGCAAGTCCTCTGAAACCTGTAAATTTATATCCATCAATTAAACCAAGGATTGAAGAATTCGAAGATTCTTGAATTGGTAGTAATATTTCTATTAAATGATTTTGATAGTAACCCCATTGATAAAAAAAGACTTCACCTAATCTTGCACCTAAAAAAACAGAAATTACTAGGTATATTAGTAATGGGTCAAGATATTTCTGATCAACATTTTCTTTAATAAAAAAAGACTTTACTAAATAAAATCCTAATAGGAAAGCAAGGATGAACATCAAACTGTACACATAAATTGAAAAACCTCCTATTTCTATTATAGTCTCACTTGGTGACCATTTAATTTGATTAATAAGCATTTTTAAATATAAGTATAAATTATCGTAAAGGATCATATCCTCCTTTAAATAAAGAGTTACATTTTATAATTCTCTTTATTGTTAAATAACCACCCTTGATCAAACCATATTTTTTTAATGCTTGAATTCCATAAACAGAACATGAAGGGGAATAAATGCAACTATTACCTAGAAATGGAGAAACAAAGATTTGATATAGTTTTATTATGAGTATAAATGGATAAACAAAAATGTATTTAATCTTTATCATTTAATTTTATATCAATTTTGGCAAGTTCCTCTCGAATTTTGTCCGATAACTCGTAATTTTTATTTAATCTCGCATCCTTTCTTATAGATTTTATTATCTCAAGAAGATTGTTTTTATTATCATTGTTTGATTTGCCAGTCAATCCTAGTATATCTCTAAAAAAAACAGTAATTAAGTTTAAAAGATAATCATGTTCTTTTTTACTGATTTTAATAATATTCTTCTCAATATCAATTATTAATTTTGAAGAGTTAAATAATTCCGCAATAAGCATAGGAGTATTGAAATCATCATTGAGGCATCTAAAACATTTCTCTTCCCATTTTTTTATTTCTTCAAGTACTTCATCATTTTTCTCATCAGAAATTTCAAGATTTTTAATTCTTTTAATGAGATCTAATAATTTTTGATATCCTTTTTCTGAAGCTAAAAGTGCTTTCTCACTAATATCAAGCTCACTTCTGTAATGTGCTTGAAGAAAGAAAAATCTTATAACATTAGAATCATATGGTTTTGAGAAAATATTATTAGTGCCATTTATCAAATCTAAAGGTAAAATATTATTTCCTGTTGATTTTGACATTTTTTTGCTGTTAAGAGTAAGCATATTTGTATGAATCCAATAATTTGCGGGATCTTTATCATTGAGACCAACACTTTGAGCTATTTCACAATCATGATGCGGAAATTTTAAGTCCATTCCACCGCCATGAATATCAAATTGATCTCCAAGATATTTTAAGCTCATAGCAGAACATTCTAGATGCCATCCAGGAAAACCAAATCCCCAGGGGGATTCCCATTTCATCAAATGACTTTTACTAGCATTTTTCCATAACGCAAAATCAAAATAATTTTTTTTCTCTTCTTGATTGTCTAGCTCTCTAGAATTTGATTTAAGATTTTCAAGATCCCTGCCAGATAGTTTACCATAATTATCAAGTTTGGAATAATTTTTTATATCAAAATAAACGGAACCATTGACTTCATATGCAAGTCCCTTATTAATTAGGTCTTTTATGATAGAAATCTGTTCTACTATATGACCAGATGCTATTGGTTCAATGTCAGGATCTAGGTTATTGAACTCTGACATTATCCTTTTGAAATCATTAGTATATTTCTGAGCAACTTCCATTGGCTCTAGTTTTTCAATTCGAGCTTTTTTGGAGATTCTATCCTCTCCATCATTTTCGAGGTGACCAACATCTGTAATATTTCTAACATATCTAACATTATATCCAATGTATTTTAGATATCTGTAAATTACATCAAAAGATATAAAGGTTCTACAATTACCAAGATGAACATCACTGTAAACAGTGGGGCCACAAACATACATCCCCACATTGTCAGCATCAATTGCATTAAACTTATCCTTAGAATTTGTAAGAGAGTTATATATATATAAATCTTGGGAGATCATTAAACCTCTGTTTCAAGTTTGATAAAGTCTAGAAAATCACGTCTATATTTTGCCTCCTTAAACTTTCCTCCGAACTCTGCGGTTACTGTGCTTGAATTAAAATCTCTTATACCTCTTGAATTTACACATAAATGTTTAGCGTCTATTACGCAGGCTACGTCATCAGTTTTCAGAACTTTTTGTAACTCTTTTACAATCTGAATGTTCAATCTTTCTTGTACTTGAGGTCTATCAGAGTAATACTTAACAATCCTATTCATTTTGGAGAGTCCTACAACAGTTCCAGCAGAAATGTACGCTACATGAGCCAGACCGACAATAGGTAGTAGGTGATGTTCACATGTTGAGTAGAGTGTGATATTTTTTTCTACTAGCATTTCTCCATATTGAAATTTATTTTTAAATGTCGAAGCTTTAGGTTTTTTTTGTGGGTTTATACCACCAAAAATTTCGTTGACAAACATTTTTGCAACTCTTTTTGGAGTTCCCTTGAGACTATCGTCATTTAAATCCATACCAAGTATATCAAGTATCTCATGCATCTTCTGTTGGATAAGATTAATTTTTTCTTCATCAGATAATTTGAATGCATCTTTCTTTATTGGATTATTTATACTTGATGAAAAATGATCATCTCCAATTGAGTCAATTTCGTCTTTTAAAATGTCTTGAAGTTTCATAAATAATATTTGAGTTGTACAAAGATAACTATTATGAAGTTAATTAGAAGTTAAAGTTTAATAGTTATTGATGAGTAGATACTGTTATTAGAATTTTCGATAGAATATTTTGTCTTTAGACCATTACTGAAGAGACTATTTGTGTAATAATTATCATATTTAGTGTATCCTATGTCAATATCAAAATAACCTAAATTCAAACCTATTCCAAAAGACAATCCATTAATTTTGTTTTTCTTAGAGTCTAAAATTCTATCATAATTAAAAGTACCAACCCTTAAACTATAATTTTTAATTCGGTATTCACCGCCCAATCTTAAAGAGCTTGATGATTGAGAAAAACCACTTAAAATAGCACCATTTAATCTAAATAAATAGGGATCATCTCCATCATTATCATCAAATTTTGAATTATGAGGTTTTGAATATTCGTAGTCAAAACTAATTAACCCTCTAGATCCGAAAATATATGCTGCAGAAAATGTTGTCTTTGAAGGTATCTTTATCTTGTAGTTTCCATAATAATTTATTGTTTTAGGGTCAACTTCATATTCTACAATTTCATTCCCGATGTTTATATCTGTCTTTATGCTCTGAACTGTTTCATCTTCAATATTGAACCAGGTAGGGGAATTATATGAAATACCTATCCTGAGCCTACTTAAATTTACAAGTGTACCTAATTGAAAAGATGTTCCAACACCATTACTATATAGATCATCATAAAATAAAATTCTCCTTATAGGAGAATCATTATCATAATCAAATTCATCTAAGGTTTTAATCTCCTCATAAATGAACTCATGTAAATTGATATTTAAACCAACCAAAAAATTTTCATTAATTGTAGTACCTAAATTAAAAGAATGTTTATTATGAAATCCTTTCCTTGATGTATCTATAAACTGAGAAACATTCGAGTAAATAGCATTTGACAAATAAGAGTTATTATTATCAGGGTTAATAATAAAACTTTGATATCCTAGAAACGCTTGTTGATCAGCAAAACCATATTCATCACCTAATAGTTTATAAACACTTTGAACTGTTTCACCGTCATAAATTATTAGGTCTTCATATGGTATCCCGTCAGAATAATACAGAAAATATTTGTCAACTCCAGTATTGTTAGTTCCGGTAAGATTAAAAGACATATTGAAGTCATTTAATCTATGAAAATTATATCCAAGAGATAGTTTAGACTCTCTATTTCCGTATACTAAAACGGCTCCAAGTTGATTTATAGAAAATGAATTTGAGTTAGATTTTGAAATAGTATTATTAAAATTATTCAAAATAGAATTTTCAGACAAATCAAATGTAAAACCAATTTCTGAGTCAATAAAAACTACTGATCCTGCTGGATTTATAGAAATTGCTGAAAGGTCTCCACCTAACGCACCAAATGCTCCTCCCATGGAGTTGAATCTAGCTGATCCATTATGATAAAATTGGTTTAATCGAAAAACATCGTCTAAATTTTGAGCATTGACTAAATTAAATGTTGTCATGTAAACAATGACTAAATAAAGAACATTTTTCATTTAATTTTTATTTCCTGAACCCCTTGAACTCGAACCTCTTGATGAACCGCTACTCCTAGATGCTCCTCCAGAGCTTGACCTAGAAAATGAACCGTTTGAGTTGGATCTCGTAAATGATCTTGGTGAAGTATTAAATGACCCTGAGTTAGTCCTTGGACTACTTGAATTTCTGTAGTTGTTTGATCTGTAGCTATTGTAACCAGGTGAGTTATTTATTCTTCCTCTTAATGATCTTGCTTCTTGATATGTGTTCTTTATCTTTTCTCTCTTTATAGCATTTAAATTTGGAACATAATTAATATTTCTCAAAGATTCTCTTGAAGTATTGCTATATCTTGAGTAAATTTTTTCTGATTCGATAGTATTTACTCTATCCCCTTTTTGATTTCTTATTACTCTATCATTTTCATTTGTTTCAAAATTATTAGACACTCTAGTACTAGCAGATCCTCTGTTGTAAAAACTTGAATTAGAGGCTAAATTACTTCTGTCAATCTTTGAAGTATTAGATCTTTTTTCTCCTCTTCTTGTATTTATTTTGGCAATTGCTGCTCCAGAATTATTCTTGTAATAATAATTTTTGTCATAGCCATTGTAATAGTTATATGGATAATATCTAGATAATCCAAATCTTGCTCGATATAAATATGGGTATTCGTAATTAAAATATGGATTTAAGTAAAAACTATATGGAGAATAATATGATCCATAGCCATAAAAACCATCGTAGTAATAGTATGGGTTATAAGGAGAAAAACCAAATCTTCCATATTGATAATTGTAGGGATAAAAACCTCCATAACTTGGAAAGAAGTTGTAGACTATTTCACGAGAATCAGGGTTATCTCCCCACGGAAGCTGGTCATCGAAACTTTCATTGTCTTCCTGACTCACACTATATGCAATGTTATCAAAAATTTCTTTATACTTTGACGAATTTGAACGAATTTGGTATATACCATCATTATTTTGATCGTAATAGGATGTTAGTTGATATGAATTACATCCATTTAAAATTGTAACAGCAGTAAAAATATATAAAGCTCTAATTAGATATACCATATTTAAAATTATATAATAAAAGTTAATATTAAAAATATTACTTTTATGAACATTAAACATAGTTCAAAAATTATGCCAATTTAAATGGGAAATAAGATTACTTCAAGAAAACAAAATTACTCTAAATGGTACAACGATATTATTGCTGAAGCTGGTCTTGCAGAATCCTCTGATGTAAGAGGTTGTATGGTTATAAAACCATATGGATTTTCTATATGGGAGTTAATGAAAAATGCACTGGATAAAAAGTTCAAAGAAACTGGACATGAGAATGCATATTTTCCACTATTTGTTCCTAAAACATTATTTGAAGCTGAAGAAAAAAATGCTGAAGGTTTTGCAAAAGAGTGTGCTGTAGTTACCCATTATAGATTAAAAAACGATCCTAAAAAAAAAGGTAAATTAGTTGTTGATCCAGAATCAAAACTTGAGGAGGAATTGATAGTTAGACCTACGAGTGAAGCAATTATATGGAAGACTTATAAAAAATGGATTCAGTCATATAGAGACCTTCCAATTCTAATTAATCAATGGGCTAATGTTGTAAGGTGGGAAATGAGAACTAGGCTTTTTCTTAGAACATCAGAGTTTTTATGGCAAGAAGGACATACAGCTCACTCAACAAAAAGTGAAGCTTTGGATGAGACCAAACTTATAAATGATATTTACTCTGATTTTGCAGAAGAATTTATGGCGATGGCTGTTATAAAGGGTCGTAAATCTGAGTCAGAAAGATTTGCAGGTGCTGAGGATACTCTTTGCATCGAGGCATTGATGCAAGATGGCAAGGCCCTTCAGGCTGGGACCTCCCACTTTTTGGGTCAAAATTTTGCCAAGGCATTTGATGTTAAGTTCGCTGATAAATCAGGTAAGCTTGATTATGTTTGGGCAACTTCTTGGGGAGTATCAACTCGTCTTATGGGTGCTTTAATTATGTCTCACAGTGATGATCTAGGTCTAGTTTTACCTCCACTCCTTGCACCTATTCAAGTAATAGTTATACCACTTACAAAATCAAAAAATGGATCTACAGTAGTTAGAGATAAATCAAATATTTTATTTGACTTATTGAGAAAAGAGGGGGTAAGGGTTAAGATTGATGACAGAGAAAATATCTCATTGGGATTTAAATTAAATGATTCTGAAGTTAAGGGGATACCATTAAGGGTTATAATTGGTGAAAATGAGATTGATAATGATAAATTTGAAATTTTCTTCAGACATAATCTGAAAAAGGTTTCATCCGATTTTGATAATTTAGTCAATCTGCTAACAACCTCTATTGAAACAATCCAAAGTGAAATGATAAAAAAATCTAAAAAAAGATTAGCAGATAATACTCATGAGACATCTAATTATGAAGAATTTAAAGAGTTAGTTACATCTCAAAGTGGATTTATAATTGCCGGATGGGATGGTACACCTCAAACTGAGGAGGCAATTAAAAAAGAAACGAAAGCAACTATCAGATGTATTCCCGAAAAGTCAGATATAGAAGGTCTTAAATGTATTTATTCCGGTAAGTCTGCTAAACATAAAGTAATATTTTCAAAATCTTATTGATATATTAAAATTTAAATTAAATTTGCATCCTGATTGGCCCGTTCGTCTATCGGTTAGGACCT
>MDTG01374063.1_pt1 | contig 11826 bp, 10 predicted proteins | sample 811421 | NCBI WGS metagenome assembly MDTG01 (sample SAMN05326645, study PRJNA326480) | marine metagenome | isolation source: seawater | place: Pacific Ocean: South East | collected 2011 | reverse complement strand
TCAAAACTTTTTAGAGCATATTCAACTTGTTATGGAAGGAGCTAATAATCAAGATATAGAAACTACTAAAATAATGACTCTTCACGCTGCAAAAGGTCTAGAATTTCCATTAGTATTTTTACCAGGTTGGGAAGAAGGCTTATTTCCACATCAAAAATCTATTGAGGAAAAAGGACAAAAGGGATTAGAAGAGGAAAGAAGATTAGCTTATGTTGGAATAACAAGAGCTAAAAAGAACGCAATTATTTCATTTTCAATGAATAGATTTTATCAAGGAGATTGGATTGATAGTATGGCTTCAAGATTTGTAGATGAATTACCTGAAAATTTTATTGAAAAAAACTCTTTTTTTGATGAGGAAAAAAGTGAAATAGACGACTTTGAATTTAATCAAGATTTTGAGATGAATGAGGATTCTATTAGAAGTCCAGGATGGATGAGATATCAAAAAAAAATTAAATGATTAAAGACAAGCTAACTAAATTAAGAAAACTATTTAATCTGCACGGGATAGATGGATATATAATCCCTAAAAATGATGCTTATTTTTCTGAATTTTCCTCACCTGATAGATTGAAATATATTTCAAATTTTAGTGGGTCAGCAGGCCAAGCTCTAATTTTAAAGAATAAAAATTATTTATTAGTTGATGGCAGGTATACAATTCAAGCTGAAATAGAATCTGGAAAAGAATTTAAAATCTGTGAAATTCCAAAGTTTTCTTATAAGCAAATTTTAAAAAAGTTAAATAAAAAGCTTACAATAGGTTTTGATCCTCAGTTATTTACAAATTATTATATCAAAGATCGATTGAGACCATTTTTTAAATTAGTACCAATAGAAAAAAATTTAATTGATAAAATCAATATAAGTTCAAAAAAAAATTCTGTTAATTTATTTTACAATTTGAATAAAAATATCACAGGGGAAAATGTTAATTCTAAAATTAATAATCTTAAAAAAAAATTGAATAAATTAAATATTGATAACATATTTATTAGTTCTCCAGAAAATGTGGCTTGGTTATTAAATTTAAGAGGAAAAGATAATCCAAATTCTCCAATTCCAAATTCTAAGATGATCTTAACAAAAAATAAAAAAATTTATTTTTTTTCTTGTCCAAAAAAAATTTCTAAAATGAAAAAAGTCAAGGAATACAAAAACATAGAATATAAAAGATATAATGACTTTTTCAATGTGATAAAGAATCTTAAAGGTAAAAATTTTTGTATTGATAAAAATACTTGTTCTGTTTCAAATGAAAAAATTATAAGTAATTTTTTTAAGATTAAGCAAATTACTGATCCTTGTTATAAACTTAAATCAATTAAAAATAAAATTGAAATTAGAAATATGATTAATTGTCATATTAATGATGGTGTAGCCTTAACTAAATTTATCCATTGGATAAAAAAAATTAATAAGAATGACTTAACTGAATATGAAGCACAAAATAAATTAGAAAAATTTAGAAAACTAAATAAAAATTATCTATTTCCGAGTTTTGATACCATCGCTGGAAGTGGTAAAAATGGAGCTATAGTTCATTATAGAGCAACAAAAAAAAATACAAAACTTATAAAAAAAGATGAAATTTTTCTATGTGACTCTGGTGGTCAATATAAATATGGAACTACTGATGTTACTAGAACTCTATGTTTTTCTGAGCAGAAAAAAAGCATAAAAAAAATATTCACGAAAGTTTTAAAAGGTCACATTGCGGTCGCAACTGTAGATTTAAATAAAAAAAGAAATGGAAAATTGATTGATATAGAAGCAAGAAAATTTCTTAAAAAAAGTAGTTTAGATTATAGTCATGGAACTGGGCACGGGGTTGGGTTTTTTTTAAATGTACATGAAGGACCACAATCAATTTCAAAATATAATTTAGTTAAAATTGAAAAAGGAATGATCTTAAGTAATGAACCTGGATATTATAAGAAAAATAATTTTGGAATTCGTATTGAAAATTTAATTTATGTAGCAAAAAATAGCAAAAAATTATTATTTAAAAATCTAACTCTAGCACCTATAGAAAAAGAGCTAATTGATTACGACCTTTTGACAAAAAAAGAAAAAGATTATCTATTTAAATATCATTTTGAAGTTTATTCAAAAATTTCAAAATTCTTAAATAATAATGAAAAAAAATGGTTAGCTAGTCTTATTTAATATTTTAAGCCACTCTTCTTGACTCAAAATTTTAATATTAAGTTCTTTAGCTGCATTGATTTTTCTTTTTGTAGGTTTCTCTCCTACTATAAGAAAATCAAGTTTTCTTGAGACATTACTTACAACTGATCCAGAATTATTCTCAATTAAAGATTTTGCCTCTGAACGACTCATATTTAAGAGTTTTCCAGTCAACATAAATGTTTTATCTTTAAATTTACCGTCTATCTTAATCTTATTTGCTTCTTTTATTTTTAATATTTTGAGAAGTTCAAAGACAATATGATAATTTTTTTTGTTTAAGAAAAAGTTTTTAAGTGATTTAATTTGTGTCTCTCCAATACCATCTAAATTTTCAAGTTCACTCAGATTTTTATCTTTGGATAATTTCAAAAAATTCTCAGAGTGCTTAATATTTTTTGATATCAGTTTTGCATTTTCAAGTCCTATATGCCTTATTCCTAATGAATAAATAAATCTCTCTAAAGAAATTTCTTTTTTTTCTTCAATAGAATATTTAAGATTATTTACTGATTGTCTGCCCCAACCATCTAAATTTTCTATCTTATTATAATTTAGTTGAAATATATCTTGTGGAAATTGGACTAATTTTAAATGGTAAAATTTTTCAACTATTTTTTTTCCAAATCCATCGATATTAAACGCTTCTTTAGAGACAAAATGTTTAATTTTTTCAATAGCAATTTTTTTGCAATCGTAACCTTCTGAAGTACATCGTCTAACTGCATCAATTTTTTTTGTTGTTGAATTATACTCTTTAACAGTTTTAGAACCACATGATGGACAATTAGAGGGAAAAATAAACTTTTTTGAATCTTTTTTTCTTTTATTAAAATCTACAGATACTATATGGGGGATCACATCTCCTGCCCGTTCAACTATTACTTTGTCATTTACTCTAATATCTTTTCTATTAATTTCATCTTCATTATGAAGTGTTGCATTAGAAACTATAACACCTCCAATATTTACTGGTTCTATTTTAGCTACTGGAGTTAAAGCTCCAGTTCTACCAATTTGAATCTCTATATCTTTAATAATTGATTTAGCCTTATTTGCCGAAAATTTATGTGCAATAGCCCATCTTGGAGCATTTGCAACATAACCTAATCTTGATTGTAATTTGAAATCATTAACTTTGTAAACTATTCCATCAATATCAAAATCTATTTGACTCCTTTTACTTTCAATTTCAAAATAATTTTTCATTAAATTTTTTGTTCCTTTAATCAATTTATTCAATGGATTAGTTTTAAATCCCCATATGTTCAATTGTTTTAAAAAGTTACTTTGACTATTAATCTGCATTCCATTTTCATAACCATATGTATAAGCTATAAATCTTAAAGGTATTTTTTTTGTTTCATTAGGGTCCTTTTGTCTAAGAGAACCAGAAGCTGCGTTCCTTGGATTAGCAAATTTATCTTTTATTTTTATAAAATCACTGTTTTTAATATAAACCTCTCCTCTTATATCAATTTCTTTTGGAAAGTTCTTTTTAGTTATAAAATTTGGAATATCTTTAATAGTTTTTAAGTTTTCCGTTATATCTTCACCTTCTTTTCCGTCTCCCCTGGATAATCCTTTTAAAAAAACACCATCTTTAAATACTAAAGATGCAGAAATTCCATCAATCTTTGGTTCTGCGCTATACTCAATTTCAAATTCACTTGTTTTATCTAAATAATTTAATATTTTTTTTTGAAAATTATTTAGATCATTTTCTTCAAAAGCATTTCCAAGTGACAACATGGGTACTTTATGTGTTACTTTTTTGAAGTGTTTAGAAGGTTTATGGCCAACAGATACTGAAGGAGAATTCTTATCTTTTAAAAAAATATTTTTTTTTTCTAAATCTAAGATTTCATTTTTTAAAATATCATATTCAGTATCAGAAATTTCCGAAGTATTTTCGTTATAATACTTTTTATTGTAATAACTTATTAATTTTATTTTTTTTTGATATTTTTCCTTGATTAAATTCTTTTTCATATTAATCAAAAAGTTTTTTGAATTTATCTATTACACCTTTCTTGTCTTTTTTAATTTTTTTTCTAGACTTAATGTCATAATTTCTATTAAAAACTTTATAAGACTTTTTATACCATTCTCCTGATAAATAATTATAACCTAATACATTTGCATATTTCTGCGACTCCTCCTCTAACCCAAGTTTATAATTAATTTCTACTAATCTATGGAGTGCTTCCTCAACAAAAATAGTTTGATTATAGTTATCAATTACAGATTTAAATCTGTTAATTGCAGCTATCCATTTACCCTTCTTGATATAATGTCTTCCTAAATACATTTCTTTAGACGCTAATACATCTTCGATTAAACCTAATTTAAACTTTGAGTCTAAAGCAAAATCAGTATTTGGGTAATTTTCAACGATAAATAAAAATTGCTCTTTTGCTTTTATTAGTGGTGCAGAATCTCTTTTTTCATCTTCAATTGTCTCATAATAGCACATGGCAATTAGATAATGAACATAATCTAAATTTTTATCTGAAGGATAAGTTTTTAAAAATCTTTCTAAATTTGACAATGCTTCAGCATAATAATTTTGCATATAGAAAGAGTATGAGGCCATTAAAGCAGAACGTGGTGCCCATTCAGATTGAGGAAATAATAATTCTGCTTCTAAAAATTTTTTTGCTGCAAAATAAGGATCTCCTTCTTCTAACGAATTATATCCTTCTTTATAAGCAGCAATTATTTCTAAATCTTGACTGCTTTCTTGGATTAAAGAAATCTCCTTTTCTTCTTTTTGAGAACATGAATTAAGAAAAATCCCTAAAATGATAATTAATGATAAATTTATTTTGTTCATAAATTTTTTAAAAAAAAATTTAGATTAATTATAAAGATAAAAAAAAATTATGCTATAGACCTTAAAAGACTTCTATTTATTAGTGTATGAGGTAAATTTCTTTCTTGAATTTCAATTATCGAAAAATTTTCTTTATCTTCAAATACTTTTCTAAGTAATTGATTTGTAAGATAATGACCCCCTTGAGAACAATCAACATTGGCGATTATTCTATATCCACTGGTGAAAAGATCACCAATACAATCTAAAATTTTATGGTTTACAAATTCTTTTGGATTTCTAAGACCATTTTCATTTAAAATTTCTTTTCCTTTAACAACTATGGCATTTTCTAAACTTCCACCTTTTGCTAAACCCATTTTCTTTATTTGCTCTATATCCTCATACAAACAAAAAGTTCTTGAATTAAATATATCCTCTAAATCATCTTGATAAACATTAACTTTGTTTTTTTGGTTACCTATAACTGAGTTTTCATATTTAAGTTCAAAATTTATTTCAAGGCTTAATTTAGATGGGTAAATTGAGATTTTTCTACTCCCATCCTTAAACTCAATTTTTTTATTTATTTTAATTATTTTTATAGGTGCGTCGCTTACTTTTAGACCCGCAGTAATTATTTTTGTAATAAAATTTTTTGCAGATCCATCTAAAATTGGAACTTCTTCATTGTCAATTTCTACTAAGGCATTATCTATTCCCAATCCAAAAAAAGCACCCATTAAGTGTTCTATTGTTGAAACCTTTACACCAAACTGATTAGATATAGTTGTATTAAGAGATGTATTACTAACATTAGAAAAATTTGGCAATATAAGATTATTGTTCTTAAGATCTACTCTTTTAAAAACTATTCCAGTGTTTGGTTCTGATGGTCTAATGCAAACTTTTATCAATTTTCCACTATGGAGACCCACCCCACTAAAATTGATTGGATTTGATATAGTTTTTTGATTTAATAAAGACATTAAAGAGTTTTAATACTTAATAAGTAGAACTAGAAAACAACAAATGTTACTGGAAAATACAGATTTAGTTAAAAAAATTGAAGAATTTTTCAAAAAAACCCTGTTTTTTAGTAGTTTTATTAATTAAAATTACTTCATTTGGATTATAGCCATTAATTATTTTTTTAGCCATTAAAAATATATCATCTTTATAGTTCTCTAAAAAAATTTTTACATAACTTCCAATTACAATTTGATTTAATGAAATTTGATATTTCTTTAATATTTTCTCTAAATTTTTAATATAATTATTTGAAATACAAAGAAATCTAATATCTAGGGAGCAATAATTATAATCGATCTCCTGAGGTAAAAATGAAAAATTTTTCCCGTCGAACTGATAATTGTCAATTATCATGTGGATTATTTTTTTTCCTTCTATTGTTTTTTTACAATAATCTCTAGCTTCATTTAAGAGATAATTCAAATTCTTAAAAATAAAAATATTTTCATAATTATTTTTTTTGACTGATATCTCAACAGGGAAAAAGTTATTTAGATCCAATACTATAAAAACTCTTTTTATAAAATTTCCTAATTTTTTTTCAAGTTTAAAAATATTTTCATTAAGAAAATAATCAAATTTTTCGATTATTTCCTCTTCAAATTCAAGTTTAAAAAATAATTCTTTTTCATATAATTTTTTATCGGAATTAGAGTAAACTGAAATATTAAATTTTTTTGAACTTATAAATAAAAAGGTGTCAAAATTTAAATTATCATCCATCTATAATAACCTGGTTATGTTGACGTAAGTCAATTTTTAAAATTTTTTGCTTTTTATCTCTGGCTAAAATACTTACTAATAATTCTAAAGACTCTTTTAGATTATTTTTAGGGAGTTTAATTAAAATACCTTCGTTTGTTTCTATATCCCATCTTCCAGATTTAAAAGAAAATAAATTTTTTATATCATTAAAACTAAACTTTGATTCATCAATTGTATTTTTTAATTCAAAAAAATTGTTTTTTTTAAATTCACCAAATACAAAAGGAACATTATTTGCATTATCAAATTCTTCTATTAATTTACCATTAGATCCTAAAAAAAAAAGTTTTCCATTTTTTTTAAAGCGAACCAAAATTTTAGTTTTGTCAACTTTTATATTTAGGGTTGAGGGATATTTTTTTGAAACAAAATATTTTTCAATTAAGTTATTAGATTCTATTATTTCTTCAATTTGATATTTATTCAAAAAGAATAAATTATCAATTTTCAAAAAATTTAAATTATTCATCAATTTATAATTATTTTTTTCATCTAGACCTGTCACTGTTATATTTTTAACTTTTGCAAAATTAACGTTACTTAAATTTTTATTATTCAACGTTCCGAACATCAAAAATAAAAAAATATATATTAAAATTTTTTTATTTTTTCTTTTTTGCATCTTTAAGTATTAACTCTATTAATTTAATAAAATTAATTCCACGATAAGCTGCTATTTCTGGAACTAAAGAAAGATTTGTCATACCAGGCTGTGTATTTATTTCTAAAAGATAAAATTTTTTTTTAAAAAATTTAAAGTCTGAACGAGTGACGCCCTTACAACCTATTAAATTATGAGCTTTCATTGATAGATTCATTATTTTGTTATAATCATTTTTTGATAAATCGACAGGAATGATATGCTTAGTTTTTGCTTTTAAGTCATATTTTGCATGGTAATCATAAAATTTTCTTTTTGGTTTTAATTCAATTGCGCCAAGTTTTTTTGAACCAATTATTGCAGCTTGTATTTCTCTACCAGGTATAAACTCTTCTATAATTACTTTTTTATAACTTTTTAATAATTCTAATTTTTTAATTATATTTAATTTTGTGCAAATAAAAACGTTAACACTAGAACCTTCATTGACAGGTTTTATGACTACTGGAAATTTTAATTTTTTATTAATAAATCCAATTAATTCATCTTTTGTTTTATCAAAAAAATAAAGTAAGTATTTAGGAGTTAAGATATTATTTTTAATAAAGATTTTTTTTGACAACACTTTATCCATTGCAATAGCTGATGGAATAACACCTGAGTGTGTATAAGGTATTTTTGTGGTTTCTAAAATAGTTTGGATATAGCCATCTTCACCAAACTGACCGTGTAGTGCATTAAAAATTATATTTGGTCTAAATATTTTTATAACATCTAATAACTTATAATTTGGTTCAGCTATTTTTATTGAATATCCATTTTTAATTAGTTCTTTCGCAACCTGTTTTCCAGTATTTAGACTAATCTCTCTTTCTTTAGATAAACCACCAGATATTATTAATATTTTTTTTTTCAAATTATTTTAAAATTTTAATTTCTTTTTCTAAACTTATACCAGTTTTTTTTAAAACTTCTTTAGAGACAAAATCAATCAATTTTGACATATCCTCAAAGGTTGCATTGCCTTTGTTTATAAAAAAATTACAATGTTTTTCTGAAATATAAGCATCTCCAAAACTTTTATCTAATGGAACCGACTCTTTTATAAGCTCCCATACTTTTTTTTTAGTTTGAGATATTGGATTCTTAAATGTACTACCACTGGTTTTTATTTTAGTGGGCTGATTTTTTTCTTTTTCTGCCTTTAATTTGCAAATCTCATTTTTAATTTGATCACGATCTCCTATTTCACCTTTAAAAGAAGCACTAAGGAAAATTAAATTATCCGATAAATCATTTTTTCTATACTCAAATTTAATATCTTTGGATGGGATTGTTGTTATATTTCCAAATTTATCTAATACCTGAATAGACAATAAAATATCTTTGAATTCTCTTCCAAAACAACCTGCATTCATTTTAATTCCACCTCCAATAGTACCTGGAATACATGATAAAAATTCAAATCCACTTAAACCATTATTCATTGCAAAATCTGATAATGATTTATCTAAAACTGCACTACCTGCAATTATCAAGTTCTCGCCCATTAAAGAGATATTATTAAAATTTTTACTTAATTTTATTACTACCCCATCAAAAAAATTATCAGTTATTAATGTATTTGAGCCTGCTCCTAAAATGAATATTTTTTCCTTGCCATTTAACTTTTTTAAAAAAATAACTAATTCTTTTAAATTTTCTGCCTTATAGAAAACTTTAGATTTTCCACCAATATTAAACCAATTTTTTTTTTTAAGATCATGTTCAAATCTTACTTTGTCACCAAATTCGAGTAATAATTTTTTTAATTGATTTGTTTGCATTACATTAATTCTGGAAGTTTTCTCATCCAAGTAGAAATTGATCCGGCTCCCATTCCAATTACAATTTTTTTTCCATAAATATTTTTCTTAACAAATTTTGCTAACTCATTGTTATTATTAACTAAAAATAATTTAACTTTTGAATTTTTTATAATTTCTTTTGCAAATTTAAGATAATTAAATCCTAATTTTATTTTTTCTCCAGCAGTGTATAATGGACACAAGATAACGGTATCGGCATCTTTAAATGCAAAAGAAAACTCTTTTCTTAAATCTTTTAACCTTGATATTCGATGAGGCTGGAATACACAAACTTTATCATAATCCTTAAAAACTTTATTGACCCCCTCTAAAACAACCTTTATTTCTGTTGGGTGATGGGCATAATCATCATAGAAATCTATATTATTATACGTAAAGATTTTGTTAAAACGTCTTTGAACTCCTTTAAAATTTAACAAACCTTTTTTAATATCTGAGATAGATATTCCAATAGTCAAAGCAACTGCTGTGGCTGCAACAGAATTTCTAACGTTATGACGTCCTAGTAATGGGGTTTTAATTTTTTTTATTATTAACTTCTTTTTGTTTGGGACATTTACTTGTAAATCATACTCAGTAAATTTCTTATTATGTTTAATATTTTTTATTAAGAAGTTAGAATTTGGATTAATTCCATAAGTATAAAAATTTTTACTTTTTAATTTTTTTACAATTTCACTATTAATTTTATCATCTATACAAATAAATGACTTTCCAAATGATGGAACTTTTTCAATAAATTGAACAAAATAATTTTTTAAATCTTCAATAGAATTATAATAATCCATATGTTCCCTGTCTATATTTGTAATTATTGAATAAGTTGGTGGAATATGAATAAAACTTCCATCTGACTCATCAGCCTCTAATATAGACCAATCACTCTTGCCAAGTTTTGCCGTACTTTGTATAGAATTGATAACACCACCATTTATTATAGTTGGATCTAGTTTAGTTTTTTGAAAAATTGAAGTTACTAGTGATGTTGTGGTTGTTTTGCCATGAGAACCCGCTACCACAATATTTTTAGTAAGAGAGACTATATGAGCAAGCATTTTACCTCTCGTTATTATTGGTAAATTTTTTCTTTTAGCTTCAACTATTTCTGGATTATTTTTTTTTATAGCTGAAGAAATTACTAAAATTGTTGCATTATTTAAATTTTGTTTTTTTTGACCTATAAAAATTTTAATCTTTTCTTTTTTTAATCTTTCTATGTTTTTATTTAAAGTTAAATCACTTCCTTGAACTTTAAACCCTTTTCCTTTCATGATTAATGAAAGTCCACTCATTCCTATTCCTCCAATTCCTACGAAATGAATAATTTCAGTTTTGGCTAATTCAATTTTCATTTATACTTTCTAATATTTTTTGATTAACATTAATCCAGGTATTTTGATAATTTAATTTTTTTAAGTTTTCCTTTTTTTTAAGATAATCACTTTTGTTGTTTAAAATATCCTTTAAAAAATCCTCAATTATCTTATCAAAATTGAATTGATCAATTACCCAACAGCAATTGATATCTTCATAAAATTTAGCATTTTCAAGTTGATGATTATCTTTAGAGGTTGGAAGAGGAACTGCTATAAATGGGATATTTAAAACCGATAATTCAGCTAAAGTTGAAGCGCCCGATCTTGTGATACAGAGATCTACATTCTGTACAATTTTATGAAAATCTTTATTAAAACTAAAAATTTCATTATCTATATTATTTTTTGAATATAGATCATTTAAAAAAGAAATATTTTTTTCATGTGTTTGTTGTATTACTTTAATTTGATTTTTTTTAGCTAAATTCACAATACAATTTTTCAAATTTTTATCAAATATATTAGCGCCTTGACTTCCTCCTACTATCAATAGAGTAAATTTATTTTTTGATTCATTTGATAAATTTAATTCATAAATATTTTTTTTAACTAATGGATGAATTGTTACTATTTTATTTTTATAAATATTTGGAAAATTTTTGATATTATTTGTATAACAAAAAATTTTTTTACAAGATTTTAAAAAAAATTTATTTGCACGACCCAAGATTCTATTAGGTTCTATTAAATAGACATTTAATTTTAATATTTGAGCTGCTAAGATTACCGGCAAAGACATATAACCGCCTGTAGAAAAAACTTTTTTAATTTTTTTATTTTTTAATAAAAAAAGTGATTTTAAGGTTAAAAATAAAATTTTGATAAGATTTAATGGGAAAAGAAAAACATTATTTAACTTTGGGGTATCAATTACCTCAAATTTATATTTAGCTTTATCTAAATATTGTAATCCTCTTTTATCGGTTGATATTATAGTATCTGACTTATTCTTCAAATGATCATACAATATAGTGGCTGGTATTACATGGCCTCCTGAGCCTCCGGTAGTTATTAAAAAATTTTTTTTCATTTTAATTAATTCTTCTTTTTGTTAAATTCAAAATTATACCTGAAAGAATTGAGATACTTATAATTGAAGAACCTCCATAACTTATAAAAGGAAGTGTCATTCCGGTTGTTGGAAGTAATCTTATATTCACTCCAATATGTATCATT
>MDTG01122866.1_pt1 | contig 11826 bp, 8 predicted proteins | sample 811421 | NCBI WGS metagenome assembly MDTG01 (sample SAMN05326645, study PRJNA326480) | marine metagenome | isolation source: seawater | place: Pacific Ocean: South East | collected 2011 | reverse complement strand
GTGGAGGGCACGACCTACTTGGTCAAGAACCTTTTCGTGTCGCTGGCCCTTGCCGTGCTCGTCATCGCCACGGTGATGTCCATCCTCTTCCGCAGCGCACGAATGGTGGCCATCAGCCTGTTGCCCAACCTCGTTCCGCTCATCTTCACGGCGGCAGTAATGGGGTATTTCGGCATCGCGCTCAAGCCCAGCACTCTCCTCGTCTTCAGCATCGCTTTTGGCATTTCCGTGGACGACACCATTCACCTGCTGGCCAAATACCGGCAAGAGCTGGACCTCCACGGCTGGAATATGCGCGAGGCGGTCCTGCTGGCCGTTCGGGAGACCGGTGTATCGATGATGTACACCAGCATCGTGCTGTTCTTCGGGTTCCTGATGTTCTTCGCCTCGGACTTCGAAGGAACGCGCGCCTTGGGCATCCTGGTGTCCACGACGCTGCTCGTGGCCATGCTGACCAATCTGGTCCTGCTGCCCTCGATGCTGCTCGGTTTTGAGCGCTACATCACGGCGCAGACCTTCAAAGAGCCGTTGCTCGAAATCATCGACGAGGAGGACGACGTCGACACCGACGAACTGTTCGTGGACGTGGGCAACCCCGGCAGCGGAGGTTGATGCCTCCGGGTTTGCCTTACCCGGCACAAAGCCGGAACTTTAAGGCATGAAAGGCATCGTCCTCGCCGGCGGAAGCGGCACACGCCTCTATCCCATCACGAAGGCCATCAGCAAGCAGCTGATGCCCATCTATGACAAGCCGATGATCTACTACCCGCTGTCCACGCTGATGATCAGCGGGATTCGGGACATCCTGATCATCTCCACGCCACATGATCTGCCGGGCTTCCAGCGGTTGCTTGGCGACGGCAGCCAGTGGGGCTGCAGCTTCACCTACGTCGAGCAAAAGGTGCCCAACGGCCTGGCCCAGGCCTTTGTCCTCGGCAAAGAATTCATCGGCGACGACAAAGTGGCGCTGGTGTTGGGCGACAACATCTTCTACGGCAAAGGGTTTGGCCGAATTCTCCGCGACAACACCGACGTGAAGGGGGCCATGGTCTATGCCTATCACGTCAGCGACCCGGAGCGCTATGGTGTGGTGGAATTCGACGAGGAGGATCGCGTGCTGAGCATCGAGGAGAAGCCGGCCGAGCCGAAGTCCAACTTCGCTGTGCCGGGGCTGTATTTCTACGACAACCGGGTGGTGGAGATCGCCAAGAACCTCAAGCCGAGTGCCCGGGGTGAATACGAGATCACCGATGTTAACCGCGCCTATCTTGAGATGGGCGAATTGTTCGTATCCAAGCTCGACCGGGGCACGGCTTGGCTCGACACTGGGACTTTTGCCTCCTTGACGCAGGCCAGCCAGTATGTGCAGGTCATCGAGGAGCGGCAGGGTTTGAAAATTGCTTGCATCGAAGAGATCGCCTGGCGCATGGGCTTCATTGACACCGACCAGGCCCGGGCCCTGGCTGAAGGCCTGGTCAAAAGCGGTTACGGCCAGTACATCCACCAGCAACTCGATCGCGGACTCTGATGACCGAGACCTTCGATGCTAAGACGGCCATGGCCGAGTACCGGCTCGCCTTCGAGGCGGGGTGTGATGAGTTCCTAAAGCGCTACCCGGGCACCGAACTCTACGCGCCAGTCCGATATCTGATGGCGCTGGGCGGCAAGCGACTGCGCCCCGTGCTCGTCATGGCCGCCTGTGAGGCGTGCGGCGGCACCAAGGCGCAGGCGCTGCCGGCGGCCTTGGCAGTGGAGCTGTTCCACAATTTCACATTGATGCACGACGACATCATGGACGAGGCGCCGTTGCGCCGCGGCCAGGCCACCGTGCACGAGAAGTGGGACGACAACCTCGCCATCCTGTCGGGAGATGCGCTTCACGTGATGGCTTGTGAAGCCCTGCTTGAGGCGCCCTCCGGACCGTTGCCCTCCTTGCTCCGCATGTACCACCGCACGGCGCTTGAGGTATGCGAAGGGCAGGAGTTGGACATGGCGTTCGAGTCCCGCGATGAGGTGGCCCTCGAGGAATACATGGAGATGATCCGGCTCAAGACCTCCGTGCTGCTTGCCGCTGCGCTCGACATGGGCGGTGGCTCAGCCGGAGCGGATGAAGCGACCCGCGAGGCGCTTTACGAATTCGGCCTCCACGTCGGCCTCGCTTTCCAGTTGCAGGACGACTTCCTCGACGCCTTCGGCAACCCGGAAAACTTCGGCAAGCAGGTCGGCGGTGACATCCTCGCTGACAAGAAGACCTTCCTGCTCATCCGCGCCTTGGAAAAGGCTCACGGTGCCGACCGCGAGGCCCTCAAGGCCGAGCTCGGTCAGAGGCGCAACGGAAAGGTGGAACGGGTGCTTGACCTCTACCGCCGCCTCGGTGTGGACACCGAGCTGCGCGACGCCATGGCGGAACAAGTGGCCCTTGCCGAAGGTGCCCTCGCCCGGATGGAGGCCGCCCGCCCTGAGGCGTTGGCCGGCTCGGAGGCCGCACTGGCCCTGCTTCACGGTGTGGCCGAAATGGTCACTGCCCGCCTCCACTGAACGGGGTCTCAGCTTGGTGGGCAACCTCCACCCAATCCGCGTGTCCCGCAGGCACGCGGGGTGTACCTTTGCTTCGCACAGCGAATCAATGGACCTCCATTCCCACCTGAGCAACGCCGAGCCGGCCGCCATCGAGGCGCTGTATCGGAAGTTTCTCGCCGACCCGAAATCGGTTGACCCGACATGGCGGCACTTTTTCCTTGGTTTCGATTTTGCCCAGCGCGTCTACGGTGAAGACGCCTTGGAGGGCGGCACCCAAGGGGCCGCTTCCGGCGCCATGGGCCCCAAGGAGTTCCGCGTTATCAACCTGATTCACGCGTACCGTACCCGCGGTCACCTGTTCACCAAGACCAACCCCGTTCGCGCCCGCCGCGATTACCGCCCCGATCTCAGCATCGCCCATTTCGGCCTGGAGGAGGCGGACCTCGATACCGTCTTCGAAGCGGGCAGCGAGGTCGGCATCGGTCCGGCGACCCTGCGGGACATCATCGCCCATCTTGAGGAGACGTACTGCCATTCGATCGGCATCGAGTACATGTACATCCGTGAGCCGGAGCGCTGGACGTGGTTCAAAGAGCACATCGAGCTCGCAAACCGTCCAGTGCTGAGTGAGGCGGAGAAGAAGCAGATTTTCAAGAAGCTCAACCAAGCCACCGTCTTTGAGGAGTTCCTCCAGAAGAAGTTCGTGGGCCAGAAGCGCTTCAGCCTCGAGGGCGGAGAGAGTCTGCTTCCCGCGTTGGACGCCATTGTCGAGCGCGGCACGGAACTCGGCGCCAAGGAATTCATCATCGGCATGGCCCACCGGGGTCGGTTGAACACCCTGGCCCACATCCTGAACAAGCCGTACACCGACATCTTCGAGGAGTTTGCCGGCAAGGCATATGACCATGGGGACGACTTCGACGGCGACGTGAAGTACCACATGGGCTACAGCACCGATCTCATGGCCGACACGGGCATGCCGGTGCACATCACATTGGCGCCTAACCCGTCCCACCTAGAGGCAGTGGACCCGGTCGTGGAGGGCATTGCCCGCGCACGCATTGACCGGGAGCACCAGAGCGAAGATGCCGTCGTGCCCATCCTCGTGCACGGCGACGCTGCGGTGGCTGGCCAAGGCGTGGTCTACGAGGTGGTCCAGATGGCCCAGCTCGACGGTTACCGCACGGGCGGTACGATTCACCTGGTGGTCAACAACCAGGTGGGCTTCACGACCAATTACCTCGACGCCCGGTCCAGCATCTACTGCACGGACGTCGCCAAGGCCACGCATTGCCCGGTCTTCCACGTCAACGCCGACGACGCCGAGGCGGTGGTGACCGCGGTGCGCATTGCCTTGGAATACCGGCAGCGCTGGCACCGGGACGTCTTCATTGACCTGCTCGGCTACCGGAAGTATGGCCACAATGAGGGCGACGAACCCAAGTTCACCCAGCCCAAGCTGTACAAGGCCATCCAGCAGCACTACAACGCCCGGGAGATTTACCTGCAGCAGCTCGAATCCGAGGGCCTGATGGACCGCACCGCAGCCGACGCCATGCGGGCGGAAGTGGAAGGCAAGCTCGACAAGGCCATGGAGGCGGCCAAGAGCTTGGAAAAGATCCACGTCACCAACTTCCTCGACGGCCTCTGGCAGGATTATCGCATGAAGCAGCCCGGTGACGACGCCATGGAGGTGTGGACCGGATTTGACCGGGATCGCCTCGGGCGACTGGCTGAGGCCCTGTGCAGCTTGCCGGAGGACAGGAAGTACTTCCGGAAGGTGATGAAGCTGTTCAAGGACCGCAGCACCATGATCGCGGAAGACCGCCTCGATTGGGGCCTTGGCGAGTTGCTTGCCTACGGCACCCTGCTGGTGGAAGGCCATCCGGTCCGGGTCAGCGGCCAGGACGTGGAGCGCGGCACCTTCAGCCACCGCCATGCCGTGGTCAAGACCGAGGACACCGAGGAGGAGCGGATTCCTTTGAACCACCTCGAAGAGGGGCAGGAGACGCTGTCCATCTTCAACTCGCACCTTAGCGAGTACGGCGTGATGGGTTTCGATTTTGGCTATGCCTACGGCACGCCGGAGGGCCTGACCATTTGGGAGGCGCAGTTCGGCGACTTCAACAACGGGGCGCAGATTATCATCGACCAGTTCCTCTCCGCCGGAGAGGACAAATGGAATGCCCCCAACGGCCTGACGCTCTTCCTGCCGCACGGCTATGAGGGCATGGGCAGCGAGCACTCAAGCGGCCGCATGGAGCGCTATCTCCAGCTGTGTGCCGGAGACAACATACAGGTGGCCAATCCCACCACGCCGGCCAACCATTTCCACCTGTTGCGCCGTCAGGTGTTGCGGCCCTTCCGAAAGCCGTTGGTGGTCTTCACCCCCAAGAAACTTCTTCGCTACCCGGATGCCGTCAGCACGATGGCCGACCTCGCGGAAGGCAAGTTCCAAGCCGTCATGGACGACCCGCAGCGACGCGGCAGTTCTGCCGATGGCGTGAAGCACGTGGTGCTTTGCTCTGGCAAGTTTTACTATGACCTGTTGGAGGAACGCAAGAAGCGCGTACAGGCGGGGGACATGGACAGCATCGCCTTGGTCCGCCTCGAGCAGCTTTACCCGTTCCCGACCGCAGAGTTGGGGGCCGTCCTCGACCGTTACGAAGGTGCCACCCTCTGCTGGGCGCAGGAAGAGCCGTCCAACATGGGCGCCTTTGCCCACCTCCACCGGTTCGGGCCGGGTGTGACCCATTTCTTCGCCCGCCCGGAATCCGCCAGCCCAGCGGCCGGTAGCCCGGTCGTCCACGCCGAGCGGCACCAAGCCGTCATCGATTCCGTATTCAAACTGGGTTGACGACCTTGGCCCTACACCGATTCACCCCCCCACTGAACCCCGCACCATGCCCATCCTCGAAATGAAGGTCCCTAGTCCCGGGGAGTCCATCTCGGAAGTGGAAATCGCCGCCTGGCTCGTTGCCGACGGCGACTACGTCTTCAAGGACCAGGCCATTGCAGAAGTTGACAGCGACAAGGCCACCCTTGAGCTGCCGGCAGAGATGTCCGGTACGATCACTCTCAAGGCCGAAGAAGGAGACGCCGTGGCCGTTGGCGCTGTAGTGTGCCTGATCGACACTGACGCTGAGGCGCCGGCCGATGCGGCCCCTGCTCCGGCTCCCGCCCCGGCCAAGGCTGATCCCGCCCCCGTCCCCGCCCCAGCACCTGCAGCGGAACCAGCTGCCACTGGACACGCTGCAGGCCATCCTTCGCCCGCAGCCCGCAAGCTGATGGACGAGAATGGACTGCAGCCCGGCCAAGTGACCGGCACTGGCCCAGGCGGCCGTGTCCTCAAGCAGGATGTCCTGGCCGCGCTTGCAGCGGGCATTCCGCAACCGGAGTTGCCTGGAACCGGTTGGACTGGCAGCCGTGAAGTGCGCCGCGAGAAGATGAGCATGCTGCGCCGAAAGGTCGCGGAGCGCCTGGTCGGCGTCAAGAACGAGACGGCCATGTTGACCACCTTCAATGAGGTCGACATGAAGCCGATCATGGACCTGCGGAAGAAGTACAAGCAGCAGTTCAAGGACCAGCACGGCGTGGGCTTAGGCTTCATGGGCTTCTTCACCAAGGCGGTGACCGCCGCACTGGAGCTATACCCGGCCGTCAACGCCATGATTGACGGCAAGGAGATGGTCATGCACGACTACGCCGATATCGGCATCGCCGTGAGCTCGCCCAAAGGCCTCATGGTGCCGGTCGTGCGCAATGCCGAGTCCATGAGCCTCGACCAGATCGAGGCCGAGATCAAGCGCCTGGCCATCCGCGCCCGCGACGGCCAGATCACGGTCGACGAGATGACTGGTGGCACCTTCACCATCACCAATGGGGGCGTCTTCGGCTCCATGCTGTCGACCCCGATCATCAACCCGCCACAAAGTGCCATCCTGGGGATGCACAACATCGTGGAGCGTCCGGTGGCGGTCAACGGTCGGGTGGAGATCCGCCCCATTATGTACGTGGCCTTGAGCTACGACCACCGCATCATCGACGGCAAGGAGAGCGTCAGCTTCCTCGTCGCGGTGAAGGAGATGCTCGAGAATCCCGAGCGGATGCTGTTCGGCTCCAAGGATCCGATGGAAGTCCTCTTGGGGTTGTAAGCCCGTGCCGGCGCGCAGTCCCAGGATCAGCCACAACCTCGACGTCCCGACGGTCGTCCTGTTCCTGTTGCTGGCCGGCCTTGGCTGGTGGAACCTCATTTCGGCCTCGACAGGTCTCGATGGTCCCGTAGAATGGTCCCTCGGGACTTTGCACGGCAAGCAAGCGTTATGGCTGATGGCGAGCCTGGTCATCGGCGCCCTGATCCTTCAGGTGGAAGGTGAATTCTTTATCCGCACGGCCTGGATCAACTACGCCGTACAGATCCTGCTTTGCGCTTCTGTCTTGGTGATCGGAAAGAAAGTGGGCGGTGCGCGGTCTTGGTTCGGGGTGGGCGGTTTCGGCATCCAGCCTTCTGAGTTTGCCAAGCTCGGTACCGCCATGGCGCTGGCCTGGTTCCTGGGCACTCGGGATGGGTGGAAGGATTGGCCGAGCCGGTTGAAGTCACTTGCCATCATCGGAGCTCCGGCGGGCTTGATCCTGCTTCAGCCGGATGCCGGAACGGTGTTGGTCTTCATCGGATTCATCTTTGCGTTGTATCGTGAAGGCATGACCGGTACTGTGTTCATCGCAGGCTTTGCAGCCATTGTACTGGCCGTTTTGACGATCCTGACTGGAGCTGCGAAGGTGACGTATCCCGGCCTTGGAGAACGCACCGGATTCATGGCATTCATCGTCATCTTCGTCGCCTTGTTCACCGTGGCGACGTCCATTCTGCGCAGTGCGACTTTGCCACGATACCGGGCCCGGACGCTGCGCACGGCGATGGCGGTGGGCGTGGCAGCATTGGCCTATTCATTTGCGCTCCACGTGGCGTTGGAAGATGTGCTCAAGCCTCACCAGAAGGAGCGCATCCACGTGCTGTTTGGCCTCGATGTGAGCAACCCCGACGCCGACTATAACATCCGACACGCAAAGACAGCAATCGGGTCCGGAGGATGGACGGGGAAAGGGTGGCGTCAAGGTCCGATGACGGGCTATGGATTCGTACCGGAACAGGAAACGGACTTCATCTTCTGCAAATGGGCCGAGGAGCGTGGCTTTGTTGGCGCGGCCTTTTTCCTCCTTCTGTATGCAGCATTCCTGATGCGAATCTTCTTCCTCGGCGAACGCCAGCGAAGCCGATTTACCCGGGTGTACGCTTACGCATTGGGCGGCATTCTGTTCATGCACCTCCTCATCAATGTGGGCATGGTGCTGGGCCTCGTACCCGTCATCGGCATTCCCTTGCCCTTCATGAGCTACGGGGGGTCGAGTTTCATGGCCTTTTCCATCATGGTGGCCGTGTTGCTCCGGCTGGATGCAGAGCGGTTCAGCGTACTGCGTTGATGGGCGCGATGGTGGCCGAGTCTATCGCGGGAGACGTCGGCTCCGGTTCCGGAAAAGGGTCGCTGAGGTCGGCAGCCAAAATGCGTTGAAGTCTGGTGGAATCGCGGACTTCGCCCAACAGGTATTGCTCCATGAGAATGGCGGAAATGGGGGCGGCCCATTCGCCACCGAATCCACTGTTCTCCACGTAAACGCTGAGGGCAATCTTGGGCGTGTCCATCGGCGCAAAGGCCATGAACACCGAGTGGTCCTTCCGCGGCCCATCCTGCACGGTACCCGTTTTTCCGCAGACCTTTAGGCCGTCAATCTTTGCGCGGAGTCCAGTGCCGGTCTGCTCTTCAATCACCTGGTTCATGGCGCGTACGATCGGGCTGAAATGTTGCGGTGCGATGCCCGTCTCCTGTCTTGATCCGAGGCCCTCAGGTTTGCCGTCGGTGCCGAGGGATCGGACGAAATGGGGCAACCGGTACCACCCTCGGTTGGCCAAGGTGGCGGCGAGGTTGGCCATTTGGAGGGGGGTGGTCAAGAGCTCACCCTCACCGATGGAGATGGAGTAAATGGTGCCAAAGTCCCAACGACGTGCACCGTAGATGCGGTCGTAATCCGCACTGCCGGGCACATTGCCCCGGGAGGTGCCGGGCAGCCTGGCGCCCAAGTCGGTCCCGAACCCGAAGGCCAAGGCGCGGTCCCGCCAGGAATCGAGGCCATTCGCCGCCCGCTCGAATCGCCCTTTTCCTTTTCCTGAATTGACCACCCGTTGCATGACCCGATAGAAATAGGGATTGCAGCTGTGGACCACCGCATCACCGAGGTCATCCCGGGTGTGCGGGCCGTGGCACCCGATGAGCTCCCGGTCGCAGTCAAATCGGGTCCAAGGTCGAATTCGCCCCTCCTCGAGGGCAATGAGGCCCTGCACCATTTTCCAGATGGAGCCCGGCCGATAGGTGGCTTTGATGGCGCGGTTGAATAGGGGCTTGTCCGGATCATCGAGCAGCTGTCGGTAATAGGTCCCCCGTTCGGGGCCAACCAGGCGGCTCGGGTCAAAGTCCGGGGCGGAAACCAGCACGAGCACCTCTCCGGTTGCGGGTTCAATGGCCACCACGCTTCCTTTCTTCCCCTTCATCAACCTTTCAGCCAATTGCTGCAGCGGCAAGTCGAGGGTCAGGTGAAGATCCTGTCCGGCTTCTGCAGGCCGGTCTCCTTCTTGTGTGGTGCCCACATCCCGGACCCGGTTCCGCACGTCCACCATGACGGATTCCCGGCCCTTGACACCGCGCAATTCGAGTTCGTACACCTGTTCCAAGCCGCTGCGGCCGATTCGGTCTCCCATGCTGTAGAACCGGTCCGCCTTGAGGTCCTCCGGGGACGTCTCGGCGTATTCGCCGAGCAGGTGACCGGCGGACTTGTTGATGTGGTTTCGTACAGGACGGGTTCGGAATTGGAAACCCGGGAATCGATGGATCTCGGCGGCCATCAAGGCGTGCGCCTCGATGCTCAGGCCCTTTCGCACCGGCGAAGCTTTGTAGGAACTGTAGCGCTTGGCCTTTTGCAGGGCCTTCTTCAGGTCTTCCTCCGACATGCCGGCCCACCGGGCGGCATCGGACTGCCATCCGGGTTTGTCGGGCAGGGACTTTGGGGTGACCATGAGGTCATGCGTGGCTTCCGAGCCGACCATGAGGGTTCCGTTCCGGTCAAAGATTTGTCCGCGGCTCGGGGGAATTGTATATCGGTCACTGGTCAGATTTTCAGCCTTGTTCACCCATTCGGAAGACCCCAATTGCAACGTGGCCAACCGGATGGTGAAGGCCGCGATGAAGAAGACCACCAGCAGGAGGACGGTTCGGAATCGGGCGTCCATCAACTGGCTTTGATGCGGCTGGGCGCGACCAGCAGGTGGAGTAGGAGGCAGCAGAGGGTGGTCCACAACGCACTCGTGATGGCGGGGGCGATGGCCCGAGCGATGAGGGAGGCTTGCCACTGGTCGACGATGGCCAGCGCCACATGGAAGACCAACGCTCCGAGGAAGGTGGTCGCGATGACCCAGCCGGCTCCCATGTCGCGAAGGGTGGGACGCGTGGTCACTTCATACCCTTCCCTTGGGGACATCAATTGATGCAGGGTGGGCAGACATCCACCGAGTGCGGTTCCTGCGATCATGTGGTGGCCATAGGTGCCCATGGTCACGTCCAGTCCCAGTCCGAGCAGAAATCCGGCAAACAGCTGAATGAATGGGGACGTGTTCAGCGGCAACATGAACAACCCCCACAGGGCCCACTGGGGGCGGGTCCAGTCCCCAAAAGGCGCCACATCGGAGAGGAGCAGGGCTTGGAGCATCACCAGAACGAACAACCTCAGGGCACTCATGGAAGATCGAGGGGTTGTGCCAATGCATCGCGCTCCGTCGCGTTCATGGGAGAAAGAAACTCCAGGTGGCGGGCGGAAGTGAAGTCCAACAGGGGCGTCACTTCCACCGTCTGGAAGTCGGATCCGGCACCCTGCCGTGCAGTCAGAATTCGCCCGACGGGAATGCCCTCCGGAAAGCGCAAGTCGTACCCGGAGGTGTAGATGGTGTCCCCCTGTCGGGCTTCTGCGTATCGCGGCACATCCGTCATTTGGAAGGTGTCGGGGTCGCGGCCATCCCACTGCAACGGGGCTACTGCTCCGTCTCGTCCGATGCGACAGCTCCAGGTGCCGGCCGCATTGAGCAGTGGAAGGATGCGGGTATAGTGGTCCCCTACATCCACCACGGTCCCGAAAGCAACACCGGAGGTGAGGACCCCGTCCCCGATTCGGACACTGTCAAGGCGACCGGGTCTGGCCAAAGCCATGGTGGAAGGAATGCCGTCCGGGGATTTGACCAGCAAACCGGGACGGGAGCGCCATCCGGCACGGTGGTCCTCCGTCCATTGCCCTTGGAGTTCCATGGACAATAAAGTGGACCGCAAGGCGGCATTTTGCTCGGCCAAGGCCGAATTGCGCTCTGCAAGCTGGAGGTAGTCAGACCACTGCCGCCGTTGTTCCTCCACCGAAGCGGAAAGGCCGCCCGTGGCGGCAAACCAGCTGGAACGGGCGCTGCCATCATGTCGGACCAACACTGAAAAGGACAGGCCCATCAGCGCGGTGAAGGCGAGGAGGAATGCGTGGCGTTGAAGGAGGATCCAGAGGTTGCGCATCGGCCGTCCGGTCTCACTCGCGCATCAGGAAGGAGAAGCTCTCGACGTTCTTTAGCGCAATGGCCGTGCCGCGGGCTACGGCACGCAGGGGTTCCTCCGCAACGTGAACCGGTAGGCGGGTCTTTGAGCTGATCCGCTTGTCCAATCCGCGCAGGAGCGCGCCACCACCGGCGAGGTAGATGCCGGTTTTGTAGATGTCCGCAGAGAGCTCTGGTGGGGTGTTCTCCAGGCAGCTGAGGATGGCCTCTTCGATCTTGGAGATGGACTTGTCGAGGGCCAAGGCGATTTCCGCGTAGCTGACCAAGATCTCCTTGGGGATGCCGGTCATGAGGTCACGGCCGCGAACAGCATAGTCCTCCGGCGGTTCGTCGAGCTCCGTCAGGGCGCTGCCCACTTCGATCTTGATTTGTTCTGCGGTGCGCTCGCCGACGAGGATGTTGTGCTGGCGGCGCATGTACTCCTCGATGTCATGGGTGAATTCATCCCCAGCGACGCGGATGTTTTTATCGGTCACGATGCCGCCCAGTGCAATTACCGCAATTTCCGAGGTTCCGCCACCGATGTCGATGATCATGTTGCCCATGGGCTCCTGGACATCGATGCCGATTCCGATGGCTGCGGCCATGGGTTCGTGAATGAGGAAGACCTCCTT
>MDTG01076486.1_pt1 | contig 11826 bp, 20 predicted proteins | sample 811421 | NCBI WGS metagenome assembly MDTG01 (sample SAMN05326645, study PRJNA326480) | marine metagenome | isolation source: seawater | place: Pacific Ocean: South East | collected 2011 | reverse complement strand
TTTTAGATCCATAAGAAAAAACAGCAGGTAAAGCGAGATCCTCTTCGGGTAATTCTACCCACCCGAAGTTAACCTCATTATCGGACACTTTCTCTTCGTGATATGAAAAGCAGTTATTTACTCGCATTCTTTTTGAAGCTTTCTCACTGCTCATCGCCACCTCCTAAAGTTGCCTGTAATAGATAAGTAGCAACTCTGTATGGATCAGCATTTGAATTAGGCCTTCTATCCTCAAAGTAACCAGAGCCTTGCTGAGATACCTGCCAAGGAATTCTTACTGAAGCACTTCTATCTGCGACACCATACTTATACTCATTAACATTACAAGTTTCGTGGCTACCTGTAAGTCTACGGCTAAGACCCTCTCCATAGTAGTCGAATATAGCTCCTCTTACATTGTCTTCTCCAAGCCTCTCACATGCCGCCTTAATAACTTCAATTCCGCCTTCTTCTCTCATGCTTTTGGTAGAAAAGTTAACGTGCATACCGCTACCGTTCCAATCTCCCTCAACAGGCTTTGGATCAAGCTCAATCCTAATTCCCCTAGTTTCAGCTATACGATTTAGCAAAAATCGTGAAACCCAAAGGTGATCACAGGTAGCAACAGCATTGATATTTGGACCACCTATCTGATACTCCCATTGAGACAAGGCAACTTCTGCATTAACACCTTCTATTGACAAACCAGCCCCAATACATGCTTCTAAGTGAAGCTCTGCGATTGATCTACCCTCTACATTTCCAGACCCAACAGCACAATAGTATGGACCCTGATCTCTCATATTATCAGTCCAACCTAAAGGGTTGCTGCTTGAGTTGTCATACATGAAATACTCTTGTTCAAAACCCATAAATGGTTCGTGACTGCCATGAGCTATCATAGCATCAATCATTCTAGCTCTATAGTTAGAACTATGGGGAGTTAAATCTTGATTAAGGACATCGCATAAAACCAGAATTCCATTCTGTCTATTTGGATCAACACAAGCAAAGACAGGTCTGAGAACACAATCTGAACTTCCTGTATCAGCCTGACCCGTACTGCTTCCATCAAAGCTCCAAACCGGTATATCTCCGAGGCTTAACTTCCAATTTTCATCTTCTGAATTTATCCTTAAAACTTTAGTCTTAGATCTCAACTGAGGAGTATCAGACCCATCTAACCAAATATATTCACATTTTAATACTGCATTACTCATTTTTTTCTCCTTCATTATTAAGCTTTACAAAAGTATTTTTAAATCCAGTGTAATATTTTTCCTTTAACATGCTCTCAAAACCAGCTTGAGCAAAAAACGAACGTATCTCTTCGTCCCTATAATCGCCAGAAAAATATTCTAAGCCATCCTCATCTACAGAATGAAGCTTTATTAGATTATAACTCATATTATACTCACTCATAAATTTATTGTTTTCCATTCTTTTTGCTAATTCGCCTTCTGTAGAAAGAATTTTTTGAGCAGTTTTCTTACCAATGCCTCTTACCCCAGGAATATTATCAGTCTTATCTCCAACCATAGCCTTCCATGAGATGTAATCGTAATCAGTGTTTTTCCTATAAGAAGAATTAACTGGATTATAGAGCTGAACTCTATTGGGATGCTTGTTTAATATTTGGATAAAATCTGTGTCACTAGATACGATTAAAATATCATCATCAGGATGATCATTATCAATGATGTGAAGAACAAGGTCATCACATTCATATTCGGGATGAAAAACCGTAACAACAGGAAGGTTTCTCTTGACAAACTCTATAATAGCTCTCTTCTGCCTTCTGAAGTCATCCCAGTAGGCAACCTCATCTGGGTCTACGACTTCCTCACGACGATTGCCTTTATACTCAGGATAAAATTCCAAGCGATTAGTGGGCCTACCATCTAGCGGAAAATAAACCTTATCAGGTTGGAACTGAGCTATCGTTGCCTTTAATGTTCTTAGCAAGTTAAAGATGATCTGATTTTCACCTAAAGCCTTCCCTCCTCCCCACTGAAACCTGCATCTATGTATCATATTATAGGCATCAATTATCATTATGCTCTTATTCATATAGTATCCTTATATACTTTTATTGCTCTCGTTAAGAAAATATACCCGCAGCTATGGATTTTTCAATTATTTTTTTAAAAAAAAACCGTGGGAGCATTTTGCCCCCACGGTTTATAGGAAACGCTCTACCTAATTACCCTTCTAAATATTGGTTTAGAAAGCTCTGTAGAGCCTTAGCGTCTCGAATTGTCATACTGACAGTCTGGTCAGACAAGCGCCAGTCATTCGAGTTTACAGTAATCCTCAGACTGTTACTTCCAGCCTGCTTTCGAGGGCTATTGTTTGTAATCTCCATACGAAGATTCTTGGTTCCATGAATTTGATTTAGATAAGTCATTTAGTTCTCCTTTTTGTTAAAAATCATAATTTTTGCTGGTTTAATTTTAGCTTTTGCTTCGCTATTGTTCTTGGTATTATTTGTGCTATCTTTAACGCACTTTGAATCACTCAACTGTTCAAGCCTCCTTTTTTGATGTTGCGGGCAGAATTACCCATCTATCTTTAGAACATAATTTATGTATCTAGAAAGTTTTTGATAAAACCTTCAAGTGAAATTATTTTGTCTATAGTTGTAATATTTTCAGGGCAATCCGCTGTCTTGAAGTGAATTAAGCAGTTATTCATATCAATATCTGTAACAACACCCCTTGCAAATCTCTTGCTTTCGTCTTTAACACGAATTGAATCGCCTTTTCTGAAGTCTTTTATATAAAAGCAACGAAACTCATCGAAAGGTCTTCCCTTCATCTTCTTTGCTTCTGTTTCCTTAGACTTATTTGACATTATTATTTTCCTTAATTTAAATTAATTTTTTTACTAAAAGTATCTAGGGGGTTAAAATGTACCAATTGCTGCCCAGGAATAATTGCTAAGACTTCAGATCCAAACATATTTATAGCAGCAGCAAATGATTCTTCTTTACCCCAAGTTCCACAGGACATCAACTCTGTACATAGTTTTGTATCATCATTAGAGTCTACAAAAATAACAGTCCAAATCATTGAGATAATTCTCCTTGCTAAAGTAATGGTGAGGGAGATGGGACTCGAACCCATAAGATCATGTGATCGACAGATTTTAAGTCTGTTGCGTATGCCAATTCCGCCACACCCTCATTATAATCATATATTAAAAAATGTCCATATAATTTTCATGAGTTGCTTTGATCTTTTTATAAACAACCTTATGCAACCCCGGATTTACAGTTAATGCATTTGGCATAAGCTCATGTCGAATGAAATTCCTCATATAAGCGGTATCGTTGTTGCTTGGGTCAAAAACATGAGGAACATTGTTTCTGTTAGCCCAATCTTCAAAGTCACACCTTCTTGTTAGCAGAAAGGGTCTGAGAAAGCCCCCCCTTTTATAGGGAATTAGCCTTTGATTGCCATGAAGAGATGTAAAGATCCAAGTCTCTACGGCGTCATCTAAGTGATGGCAGGTAATGATTGGAGCCTTGCAAAAGTGGTCTGAAATAGATTCTTTTTCTTCAAAATTAAACATCATGTTTTCATTTACATGCAGATTCCAATTCTCAAAGAAAGAGTACCTCTCCCTTCTCCAGAAGGACTCTTTGGACTCGTTAGAGTCTCTTACTCCAGACAGCCTACCCACGACAAGAGCGATTCTGTTCTTGTTGCAGTAATCCCTAACGAACTCTTCTGCTTCATCGGAGTGTTCTGTTCCATGATTAAAGTGAAGCGCAACGATTCTCCTTGAAGTATTATTGTTCAAGAAATGAAGTGCGCTCATACTGTCTAAACCGCCGGATACTGCTACGCAAATATTCTTAGGAACAGATCCTAATAGCTTGATCATAATTAGTCGCCTTGTTGTCAGCCCTCAACAATATAACTGCTGTAGAAAATGTTTAAATATTTTTAATGTATATTGCCATCATCAGGGCCAAAGCCTCCTCCATATGAGGCGAGTAACGCTGATAGAACTTTTTCAAAACTTACTATTGATGCAGCCATGCTAGCTATCTGGTCGCTCTGCAATTTGAGTCTTTTTTCCAGAACAGATTGTTCTTTATGAAGAAGCTTCATCTTCTGTTCAATTATAGAAAGCTCTTGACCCCTCTGTCTTTGCAGCATTATAAGTATCGCCGCATTGAATACTGAAGTTATTGCAAGCAAAACTCCTAAGATTATAAAAACTATTTCTAATTGCATATTATTCTAAGTAATCCTCAAGCGAGTTTATAAGCTCTTTTATATCGTTATTATCGAGCTTTTCTGATACTAAATCTAAAATGCCCAATTTTATATCTTCTTTTTTTAATTCAGCATTTTCAGTAGTTACATTAGGATTATACTCATAGTTATCTTCAGAGTCTTCATATTTTAATTCATCATCACCAACAGCAACTCCGTATAACTTTTGAATCATATCATCAATACAAACCGACTCATCAACCATTTCCAGTTCATAAAGCTCTTTTGATAATTTTATTAGTTCAGCAATCATATCTGCCTCCATTCTACTATTTTCAGAAGTAAACACAACAATATTGTATACACTTTAATACTTTTCAGTAGTAGGGTCAAATTATGTGTAGACAGGAAGATAATATGATAAAAAACAATATAAAAAGACTTTGCTATATAATAGTATCTATAGCTTTTTTAGGCTTCCTTAGTAAGGTTGAGGTTGATGACAAAAAGACTCTTTCTAAGATTGAAAGAGAATCTATTAAATATGAATTTAATCGATCAATTTACCAGGGAGAATACTACCAAAGTTTTGTCAACCCCATCTTTGAGACAGAATATACTATTGACAGAAGCAAGTCAACTAAGTAGTCTAGAGCTAGATGTTGAGAAAAACCTGTAAGCATCTAGATGGATTGCATCTATAAAGTCTAAATAAGAAGACTCTGACGAGAAAACTATTGTTGATAATATAGCTCCGCCCGATGGTTTTGCAACACAAATAGAAAGAACAGGAAGACTATTAGACTCAGGACTACCCGACCCTATAACTGATACGAAACCTTCCATATCTTTAATGGATGATTTAAACGGAAAGGTTAACATAAGCCTAGCACCCAAAGCTTCTTGCTCTGCCCATAAAGACTGTGGTGTATCTGAGTTTAGTTTTGAAGCAAAGGTCATTAGTCTTCCTATGGTTTAAGTTTATCTAAAAGAAATAAAGCGGAATAGCAAGATGATTCTGATAGCTCTACCAGCTCCCAATAAGGTATATCATCTAGTATTTTATCATACTCTTTTTTTAAGAAAGAAAACTTTCTATTTTTTTTTAAACCAAGATTTATAGCTCTAACTGCATCGCCTTTTCTAGGCCATGTTTTTCCTATTTTGGTCCATTTGTTTTTAGACAAAGATGATAAGTATAGACCTGTTTTAGTATGTCTTATTTTATAGCCAAGAATCTTACTCATGCAAGAATTATACTTATATCATATATTATATCAATCTTTTTCCTGTATAATATTGCCTTTAACATCACCCTTTGAAGATAGGCTGTCCGATATAAATTTCTGAAACCTTTTGTGAGAGAATCTTTTTAGACCCTCTCTTTTTTTAAACCACTCTATAAATTCATCATCTAAATCAAAATGTAAAGTAGATGTGCCGTTATTATTATCAATAATTTTAGATATAACAAGTCTTGCTATATGATTTTCGTCTGACATGCTAAGAGCCTCCCTCAGAAGATTTTTTTTCTTCAGTAAAGATCTCATACAAAGACCGGCTCTCTTTTGCCAGAGATTCAAGGTTCAATCTTTTTTCCCAATTATTTATAACATTTACCCCTTCCTCTAAAGAGGAGTAGTTGACGGCTTCTAACTCAACAACACTCCTGCCATCTGACAGAGTATAGTATGAAACGTCACAGTTTTCAAAGTGCCATATCCAAGCTTCTTTATAAACTTGAAAGGCTTTTTTATATCCACTTAGATTGAGAAACTCAACTACAGCTGAGTCTTCATTATTAGATACATTTAAATTAATCTCTTTTCTTATAACATTTGTTTTAAGCTTCCTCTTTAAGGTAAGTTCATATATTCCGCCACCTTTCCTAAATCTAACAAAGTTAGTGTCCTCTCCGGATGACCGTATATAATAATCGTCACAAGATACAACGTACAGTACCTCTGGCTTGCTCATATCATTTCCAGATACGACTGATTCAATTCTTTGAGACAAGTCCTCTTTAGAAAAATCTTCTGCCCAATACTTGTATTCAATTTCTTTATAATTCATTTGTTCTCCTAATAGTCTTTGCTTACAGCATAACCCTCTGATACCATTTTGTCATTTATATTTATCCAAGATTTATCTTCGATAACCCAAACATTAGCTAAGTACCTGCCATACTTCCCTTTCTTATCCTTAATGGTCTGGATCAAAACTTCTTTATCTAAGATTAAGCCTCTAAGAAAATCTCTAGAGCTTCTGGCTTCAATCAAGGTGCTTCCCCTAAGTTCTGGTGCGTTTATACCAAATAGTCGCAACTTAATTTTATCTCTTGATATATTCATTCCGAGGTCCAATGAGACGGTTATAGTATCTCCATCGTACACACTTTTGACTAAGCCTCTATAGTAGTAAAGATTATATTCCAACACTACTCCTTATATAAAGAAAGCTCTCTAGCTGAAGGATCTATAACGTCGGTCCACTTTGGCATCCAAAAATGTGGAATAATATTTTGACAATGAGAATATGTTTCATTAAAGATTTGTCTATAGTATAAGCTCTCTTTCAAAAGAGGTTTACAATGATCTATCTCAGAAAGTTCGCTACAAAACTCTTCATCTGATAATTTTTTATCTACATGTTCTTTTATAATATTATGCCAAGATGTTTTTGAATCACTAACTCCATCGGAAAAAGCACACTTGTGTCTCCAAAGAACGGAGTCAGGAAGAATATGGTCTTTAGAAAAAGCTTTTCTAAGAAGATGTTTTTCTATCTTATTTTTTTTATCGAAAGTCTTTAGAGCGGGATCGATAGACATATAAATATTTACAAACTCTTTGTCCAAGAAGGGGGTTCTTGGCTCAAGCCCATTGGAGCTAATACTCCTATCTGATCTAAGAACATCAAAATAATGAATTTCATCCAAAAGTCTTTTAGATTCTTTGTGTAACTCATCTGGGTTAGGTGCGTTTATATTGTATACATAACCGCAGCAAACTTCATCACTTCCGTCTCCATTAAATATAACCTTACAGTTTGTATTATCCTTAATAAACTTAGATACTAAATAGTTTCCAACACTAGCTCTAACGGTTGTCGTATCATATGATTCTATTTTATAGACTACCTCTGGGATAGCTTCGAGAAAGTCTTGTTGAGAAAGCTGAACTGTATAATGATCGCTTCCTATAAAGTCTGCAACCTCCTTTGCATACTTTAGATCCGGACTATCACTCATACCTATTGAAAAAGTTTTAATTTTCTTTGCGGAAGGCTCAAACTCTCTTCTCCAGACGTTATCTCTAAGTCTGTATCCATCATTCATCTTACACACTAATGCGGCAATAAGGCTTGAGTCTAAGCCTCCAGATAAAAGGCAGCCAATCTCCCGCTCCGACATAAGTCTTTTCTCAACCGCTTCAACCAAAGATTCTCTTATGTCACTAAGAATTAACTCTTCACTTCTTACATTTATTGATGAGAAGTTATTATCAAAGTATCTTTTGAAAGTTTGCTTTTCCGAAGACCACCAACAGCCTGGATTAAATGAAGATATATTTGTTACGCTTTCAGGTATAGCTTTAACTTCTGAAGATATAAATACCCCGTCTTTAGCATCACAGCCTATAAATCCGGGCCTTACCCCAAAAGGATCTCTAGCTGCAAAAAGCTCTTTCTTTCTTGGGTCATAAAGAGTAAAGAAAAAGACTCCATCCAAAAGGTTTAGCGTTTCTTGTAATCCTAATTTTTTATAAAGCAAAAGAATAACTTCACAATCTGATGCTGTGGTAGTCTTTAATTTAAACTTATCAATCAGATTTTTATAGTTATAAATCTCTCCGTTGCAAGTGAGCGTGATTCCAGAGCTATCTTGAATCGGCTGACTTCCGCCTTCTCCCTGCCCTATAATAGATAGTCTACTAAAATAAAAAGAAGAGTTATCAATGTGAAGTGAAGCCTGATCATCTGGGCCTCTTGATGTTAAATTATCGGCAAGATTAGTTAGATCTTTTTTCTCGCCGCCAAAATATGTTAGTAATCCGCACATAAATATCTCTTAAAAAGGAAACTTAATATAATCATCTGTCTCACCCAAGAATGGTTTTACTCCTTTAAGATCATTTCTGTCTAAAAGAAATAGAATATATTCATCTTTAAATGTCTTCATTTTAGAAAATTCTGGAAAATTTGATTTAAACGTATAAACCATATCCATAAAATCACTCGAAGCTATTAGCACAGAGCCATATATATCATTATCTAAGCAAACTTTTTGATCATGCCTAGTATAATCGATGGAATCTAGATCTCTATAGATAGCAAATATATGCTCAGAAAGAACTTCTGAGAAGTCTAACATATACCTTTTTGCATACTTGAAAGCCCTCAATCCAGCATAAATTCTTTGAGGCATGGACTCTGAGATATAGTTGTCCCCGTTGTTAATTTCCAAATTAAAGTTACAAAAAAGTTTGTCAATATCTGAATCATAATAGAGAACTCCGTCATGATAGGCGACACAACAATTTTTGAAATCAAACTTTGAAAAAAGATCGGAAACAGATTCCACAGGGCTTTTTATTGCTTGCAGAATAGGCGATTCACCATCTCTATCTCGAAAGCTGTTTGCCCAAGAACTCGAACTCACTGTTCTGTGAGAACCGCTGAGAGGATCTTCCAGTTTAAAGTTAGATTTATCCCTCAGTAGCCAAGAAAAATCTAAAGAAGTATGCTGCTCGTGGTCTTTAAAAAACCAGAAATCTATATCTCCAAACTCATCTAGATGTTGCTTTAAAAGACTTTTATCTTTTGCTCTCTTAAGGGTGTTCCATCTTTCTTCTGAGTTAAAAAACTTATATGCACGATAAATAGAAAGCATAGATCCGCCTGCAAATACAGGTTTCATATTAAATATATGCTCGTTATCAACAACAGATTTAACAAGCCAATCTATTTTTTCATCAGAAATTTTATTTATCATGTTTAAATCTTTCTACTGAGTTAGAAAATATTTGCTGCAATTAAACTAGAATCTATCTATTTTCTGCTTCAATACTCTTTTAATATAAGGGTTATTTTCCCCCAAGTCTATGAAATATAAAGACTCTTCTGGAGTTAACCTACTTAATAAAGCAGAAACTATCATATCTAAGCCTGATTCCTTTAGTTCTTCCGAATCAATACTTTTGGCTTCATCAATAAGTCCCGAAAGCTCACCTTTATCACTAAGCCGCAAAGCCTGTCGTGCAAGCCAGTTTCTATACCAATAGTTAGCACCCCCCTCCGAAGGAGAAAGGCTAGTTGGAATAAAAGATTTATAGCAGTTATCAAGGCCGATTCTATTTATTGCAACACTTCTAACACTGTAACTCTTGTCATGTAATAGGTCAGGCATATACTTTACCGGAAGTATCTTTGCGCATCTTGTTTTGACCCTATTATCAGGAGAGTTTTTTAGTCTTTTTGCCATTTTTACCCTCATACTAGAGGGAGCTGAATCTAAAGCATAAATTGCAAACACGCCTTCTGCTTTGTTGGTAAGAACTCGCAGTGTGTCTTTGTCGTCACTATCAAATGCTTCTTTGATAATCGTACTGACAATTCTTCCAAATCGCTTTTTTGAGGTTTTCGTATAAGACCACATCGGGTAATGGTTCCACCTAGAATCAGAAACTACTCGACCTTTTGATCTGATTGACATAGAGTTCCACAAATCAAGAGTTGGTTCTGTATTTAAGAATTTAAGACCATGCCAGCCATCCTTAGCTACGGTTGTCTTCAAGAGAGCCTCATTAAATCTGTCATAAGAGCGGTTTGATTTTTTTTTCATTTTATTCCTCGTTGGATAGATATGTTTCTCTGTATTTTAATAAAGCTTTTTCTTTTGCCTTAGCCTCTATCATTACATCTAAGTTCATGCCATAATCGTCTATTTCAGAGTAGATGTAATCAGAGTGTGCATTTTCTTTTATAGAGCTATCGTTTAGTTCATGCCTTCTAGACTCTGAGTAATGAACAACCTGTTTTACACTGCCCCATGTTTCTGCCGCCAAGCTTAAAGCTTCATACTCAGACTCTCCATCGTTTCTAAATTTATGATGATGATAGTCAAATACAACTGGTATTCCAATTGACTTATAAATTCCATCGTATAACTCGTGAGTTGAATACAGAGAGGGTCTATCATCATTTTCCACGGTAAGTCTTGATTTAACCGAGTCAGAAAGCTTATCAAAATTAAAGCAGAAATCATTCAAAGCCTTATCCTTAGAATCATAAGCTGCACCAACATGAATATTTATTTTGTTAAAAGGACTTCTGCTAAGACCCAGCATATCAAAGAGCTTGCCATGATTTTCTAAATCTTTGATGGTATTGTTAACAACATTTTCCTTGTAAGAGCAGAGTTTGTTAAATGGTCCGGGATGAGAACTTAGCCTCATACCGTTTTCTTTCGCAAAATCGCCTGCTTTCCTTGCAGCAGTAAGGAGATTCTCATACGAAGATAATTCTTCGATACTGTATTCTGAAGCCCAAGGAAAAACCTCAGAAGAAATCCTGAAAAAATTAATGTCATTTTCCTTATTCCACTTCAGAATATGGTAAAGATCATTTAGGTTTTGCAAGGCAAGCTCAGAAGCATACTCCTTTCCTTTAGATAAGAATGTTCTCTTTATCATACCTCTATTAGTTGTGATTCTCTTGCTCTTAGGAAGAGACGAAAGGTGCATATTTATACAGGCATATCCTAAATTTAGCATTTTTCCTCGTACTTTATTAGTTCGTAAATATTTCCGTCTGGATCCTTCTTGTAGCAAGAAGAAGACCCATCTCTGTGCTTTTTGACTACATCTTTTTCCGAAAAAGAGTCTACAAGGAAAGCTATATGAGCAGGATGCTGAGAAGGGCTTACTATTGCAAGCTTTACATTTTCAAACTGCAAAAAAGCCCAAGTGCTATCACAATATATAATTTCGGCATTAAAGTTATTTGTGTACCACTTAGCCAAGCCTTCTACATCTTTTGACCTTATAGCTATATGATCAATTACATCCAACAACTTCCCACCTCAAAGACAAATCTTCGTCGTCATACAGTTTTCCATGAGACCCTCTTTTTACCCCAACTTTTATTCCTTCTGTCTTTAGCTCAACTTTCAGAAGGAGCCTCAAATTCTCTGCCATATACTCAGCTCTCTTGTAGTTTCTAGCTACACCTCTAATTCTATCAACTTCTTCATTAGGCATTCTGTACCATATTAAATAACAGTCCATAAAGTTCTCATTGGTGGAGGCGGCGGGAATCGAACCCGCGTCCAAAACAGTTCATACATCAAGTCATTCACAAGCTTAGTTAGCATTTATCCCTCACTAACAAGGTAGGCAGTTATATCCTCTATCTTTACCGCCATATAGATAGAGAGCCGAAACTGGCTAGTTTGTTTTTTGTTATCACAGAATGTCTACCTGCTATCTAATATTGGGTAACAAGGCTATTAGAAGCCCAGACAATTACGCTGCTAAAGCAACGTCGTTGTAAAAATAATTGTCGTTGGCAATTATAGTTTTGAAACAAGTTTTAGGTCATTTGTAACAGTAGACCGCTTGCA
>MDTG01284607.1_pt1 | contig 11828 bp, 9 predicted proteins | sample 811421 | NCBI WGS metagenome assembly MDTG01 (sample SAMN05326645, study PRJNA326480) | marine metagenome | isolation source: seawater | place: Pacific Ocean: South East | collected 2011 | reverse complement strand
GGGTGCTGCTCTCATTACTTCTGGAGGCAAGGCCCCAGGACCTCAACCCCTGCGTGAGTGCCTGGTAAAATTAGAGGGAATGCTCTCGCAGAAGGAAAATGGAGATAAGCTAAAGCCAATTGAAGTACACGATATGATTTGTCATATAGCAGACGCTGTGCTGGCAGGTGGTATCCGTAGGGCTGCTCTGATTTCTTTGTTCTCGGCCGATGACGAGGATATGATCGCTGCAAAAACAGGTAATTGGTGGGAAACCAATCCACAACGAGGTAGGGCCAACAACTCTGTTGTATTATTACGTCACAAGATTGATAAAGAATATTTTATGAATCTATGGGACAGAGTAAAAGCTTCAGGGGCAGGAGAGCCAGGTTTTTATTTTTCAAATGATAAAGACTGGGGAACAAACCCTTGTTGTGAGATTGGTTTACGACCTTACCAATTTTGCAATCTTACAGAGGTTAACGTATCTAACGTTGATTCACAAGAAGACCTAAATGATAGGGTCAAGGCTGCAGCCTTTATTGGAACCCTGCAGGCTAGCTACACAGACTTTCACTATCTCCGAGACATTTGGAGAAGAACGACAGAAAAAGATGCACTTATTGGTGTATCGATGACTGGTATTGCTTCTGGCGCTGTGTTGCAACTTGATATGAAAGAAGCTGCAAGATGCGTAAAAGATGAAAATTCTAGAGCAGCGGAACTTCTAGGAATTAAGCCAGCAGCAAGAACTACATGCGTCAAGCCTGCTGGGACAACATCGCTTACACTCGGTACATCTTCTGGTATTCACGCTTGGCACAATGATTATTATATCAGAAGAATCCGCGTCGGCAAGAACGAGCCGATTTATGGATACTTGGAAACCAACCATCCTGAACTTGTGGAGGATGAATATTTCAGCCCCCACACCACAGCTGTAATCTCTATTCCGCAAAAAGCACCAGAAGGCTCTATCTTGAGAACAGAATCTGCACTGCAGCTTTTGAGGAGAGTGAGACACGTAACAGACGAATGGGTCAAGCCTGGATTCAGAAAAGGGCAAAATACTCACAACATCTCTGCAACGATCTCTATTAAAGACGCCGAATGGGCTGATGTTGGAGAGTGGATGTGGGAAAATAGAAGCAGCTACAACGGCTTATCGGTTCTTCCATTTTCCGATCACACTTACAAGCAAGCGCCATTTGAGGACTGTTCAAAAGAGACATACGAAGCTCTTATCGACTCTTTAAAAAACATAGACCTCACAAAAATTAACGAAGAAGAGGACAACACAGACTTAAAAGGCGAAGTAGCTTGCGCCGGCGGAGCATGTGAAGTTAAGTTTGTTTAAAAAAAGTTAAAAAAGTACTTTACTTTTACAAAAACATTTGGTATATTATTAATATGAATTGGGTATAGCACTTGGTTCATGATTTAAAAGAAAGCATTACTCTGGAGCAAAAGTCTTTGGAGATATAAAAGGAGAAAAAATATGCAAAATCAACCAAAGTTGGTGAACACCCAACAAAAAAATGTTCAACCTACCGTAACCGAACACCCGTTTACATATCAGGCAGTTAATTCTCTGCGGAGCAAATCAAAGGCCCTAAAGCACATGGTGTGTGAACTGTTAGACAACTCGCTGGATGCGCAAGCGTCTGTCTTCAACGTTATCATCGTTGGAGAATCAAATGACAAGAACACTAAAGTGAATGAAATTATCGTCTCAGACAATGGTATAGGTATGACTCACGACCTGCTTGAGGGTTCTTTCGCAATCGGAAGGGATCAAGAAGCCCCCCGCGCAGATACCCAGCCTGGAGAGCACGGAAAGTACGGACTCGGGGGTACCCTGTACTCACTAGTTCACTTCGACAAGAAGGAAACTTTTACATCACCGGCCCCCGGAGAACTGTATAAGAGAAAGTATGATATGGCCGAGGTCAAAAAGCTTGATAAGTGGCACTCAATATCAGAGCCCTTGACGCAGAAGGAGAACGGTCTTTGGAATAGTCAGGACATTGTTGACCCAGGAACGACTATTCGTTTAACCAACCCCCTGCCGTCTCGCCAAATTACCAAGACCAGTGCTGTGTCTTCGATTAAGAGCAGACTAGGCTACAGATACTACTCTGATATTCTTAAGAAGAGAATCAGAATTTACGTTAACGGAGATGAGGTTGAAGGAAAGTGTCCAGTCATGTCGCGTAATGTGAACGTGCAACTTGAATCAAAGGACATCATGATCGGGGGAAGAAAGATCTGCACTGTGACATTCTATGACCTAAGCGGTGTGCCTAATCTTGACGGCATCGACAAGAACAACCAGGCTAATGCCGGCATATATGCTCGCAGAGAGGGCGTACTTGTTACTGAAACACCATTCTGGTTTGGGGAAAAGGGCATCCCAGAGGGAGAGGTAACTACAAAAAGACAAAATGATAGCAAGTCAAGGATTATGATCGAGTTCACTGCAGAGAGTGATGACTTAATGGGCATTGATAATGCAAAGGATGATTTGGTGATTAACCAGTCCGTAGCTGATTCAATCTATGAGTTTCTGAAACCACTGGTTCAGCAACAACGCAGAAAGGCCAGTAATACATCCGCAGCAACCAACAAGAAAACGGTCCAGAAGATTGAGAAGGAGGTTTCGATTGTATCAAACATTGATGCAATCCGACCAAAGCAGGGCGCCGGCTCTAAGCCAGGCAGGACCTATAATTTGACCGGCAAATACGCCGGACAGCAAAAGAATCGTCCTTTTGTTTCGAACTTGACAGTAGATGCTTTCGGAACAGATCCTATATATAGAGTTACACCAGCTGGTGAATTAAAAATAAACACAGAACACCCCTTCTATGCAAAGCATATGAGAAAGATGACCGAGCGCCAACTATCAGCCTTCGCAGTTCTGTTCATGTGCTTGGGTGCCACTGAGACTGATGCTCGTATGGGGAATATTCCAGATGCAATTTGTCCGCAGACCAAGAAAGCCATGATAGACTATTTTGTAAAAAACTTTGACAGGAAGCTAGGGTATACAGACTGCTGACATTACGGATTCTCACCCCGAGGATCCTTTAGCCCAAGAGACCCTATAGGAATGGGTGCCCCACTCCCAGTGAGGAAGCTGCAGGTTCGAATCCTGCCTTGGGCTCTGTTTTTTTCTTTACAATTTCTCTCATATATAGTATAATATAAGCACAACAATAAACAAAAGGAGTTACTTTGTCTAAGAAGTACGAAATCAGAAAAATCTCTAGAAAAGAGGCCACGGAACTTGTGCAGGCCAACCATTATTCACCTGTAATGCCAAAATTAACGAAACACTGGCTAGGCGTCTACAAACAAGAGGATCTAGTTGGCGTAATTACTTTAGGCTGGGGCACTAGACCAGTACACACAATACAAAAGATTCTAGGCCCAGAGTTTGAATCAAAGGATTACTATGAAATAGGAAAGATGTGCATGCTTGACTCTGAACCAAAGAACTCGGAGACTCAGATGATATCTCAAGTTGTCCGCTGGATCAAGGATAACTGTCCTGACGTTAAGTTTCTGTATACTTTAGCAGATGGTATAATGGGAAAGTGCGGCTATGTGTACCAAGCAGCTAATTTTTACTACGGCGGCGAATACTGGACAGATAGTTATATATCCCGAGATGGAGAAAAGGTGCACCCTAGAACAACTAGAAAGCTGTGCAAAGATAATTGGCTTTGGCACTACGATGAAAGGTTGAGCGGTTTTGATCAGGAGTTCAAGGACAAGCATGACGAGAAGGTAAGACTCGCAAAAGAAAATAATACAAAACTTCCAAAAGAGCAAGTATTCTGGCTAACACCAGAGTACATGAAGTATATAGGGATGAGGAAGATCAAGGGTAAAATGTTCAGGTATATCTATCCCTTAAATAAGAGGGCAAAGAAGCTTCTCAGAAACAGTACAAAAGTTACCTGGAAGATTGGCACTGGCGTATACCCGAAGGCAGACAACGGTGCACTTCAGTGGAAAGAAATGACCGGAAGGAAGAAATACGAATTCTTATCGGGTATGCCAGAATGGAATCTTCACTTTATTCACCACAATGAAAAGAACGTAAATGCACACAAAAAAGCACAAAGTACTTGACTTTTGTAAAAAAATATATTAATATAGTTAAAGGAAACAATAAAGGAGTAAACAATGAGTTCCAACAATGATAAATTACTAACTAAAGAAGAACATCTTGCAAATTACATCAAAACATTCGTCGCCATTGAGGATGCAATGGAACCCTTTAAGGAGCAACGCAAGGATTTGAGGGAATCATACGATGAGAACGGTTGGCTATCCAAGCAGGAAATGAGGCTAGCCGTTAAGGCATATCGATTATATAAGTCAGAGACAGATATGGAAATATTAACAGATTATGTTAATAAGTGCCAGCGCTCAGTTGGGAGGATCAATGGACTCTAAAATCGAAATGTTGAAGCCTGTTAATAGGCATTTATTAATTGTACCACACGTTCAAAAAAATGAAACAAACACAGGAGTGCTGTTGCCGGAAGACTATAACCCAGAGCAGGATCAGTACATTGAGGCATCTGTAATTCAGATCGCTGACGACTGCGACAAGCAGTTCAGGCATCTAAGATATAGCAATATTGACAGCAATAAGATTGTGGTAGACAGAAGTATGATACAAGAAGTGAAACTAAAAGACAAAACCCATTTTATGATTTTAGAGAACTATGTAGTGGGTATATATAGGAGACCTGATGAGAGTTAATCTCTTTGGTGATGACATAGGTGCGGTTGAATACATTTCACATATGGGTACGGATTTGTCAGTTGTTAATGCAGCGCGGGTCTCCTTTGGTTCGGAAAAAGAAGAAGTAGATGAAAAAGATGTTAAACTTATTAACTACCTTATGGCCCATAACCACTCTTCGCCATTTGAACATTGTGCTATCACGTTTCGCTTTACCGTTCCTTTATTTATTAGGAGCCAGCATCATAGGCATCGCACTTGGGCTTATAATGAGATATCTCGTAGGTATACTTCTGTAGATATTCAGTTTTATGAGCCTGATAATTTTCGAAAGCAACACAAGTCTAATCGCCAAGCTAGTACAGCTGACTTGAGTGATCCTCTTTTGGAATCGAATAGTGATGGTTCACCAACCATGTCGTCTGCGTCTATTCAAATAAAAAAACACCATACGGAAAGCTTGAGATTGTTCCAAGCTTTGCTTGAATCTGGTGTGTGCAGAGAACAAGCAAGAGGGGTCTTGCCTCAGAATCTTTATACTCAGTATTACGGTACTGTAAACTTACACAACTTGTTGAAGTTTGTCTCTTTGCGCAGCCACGACGGCGCCCAGTGGGAGATACAACAAGTTGCAAAAGCTTGTCTTCAAATTGCAAAACAACATTTCCCTCACTCTGTAGAATCTTACATGAAACACAAAATGGAGCACTAATGAAAAAACTAGCATTTCTTCTACTACTATTCTCATGTTCAGATACCAGCATCCGGGGTCAAGATAGAGACGCGGAAAACACCAGAACTCTAACCCCAGACTCAACAATAGTTGATGTACAAATTATTACAATTCCAGACATTACTGTAGATGCTTGGGTCGATCCATGCGCCAACCTTCCAAATACACATGTTAGGTTTTGTGATTGTAACCCAAACTGTTGCCAACAACAAACTTGGTATTGTCCTCCAAGGGGTGTGGAGATTCAGGCAAAGTATGCAGTGCTAGACATTTGTGACGAGAACATGAGCCCCTGCGATAGAAACAGGGACCCAAGTTGCCCACCCGCAGAGATCATAGAAGAAACAGACTGTACCCATGCGTTTGATTGTCCTCCTGGTATTAACGAGGATTTCACTATGTATTATGATTGTGAAGTGGACGGCACTTCAGGCACCCAGCAAGTTAGGTGTGATAAAGGTCGTTTGTACTATGGGGAGTGTGTGACTTGCTTTGAAGAAGAAGAGATATGTGATTTTCAAGACAACGACTGTGACGGAACAATAGACGAAGGCCAAAGGAATGCTTGCGATGGCTGCGGAACCGTACCGGAGGATATCTGTGATGGTTTAGATAACGACTGCGATGGAACTTCGGATGAGCAGCTTATAAGAGAGTGTCAAACTATCTGCAACGCTGGTTTGGAGATTTGTGCTTCCGGAAACTGGATTGGTTGCACTGCGCAGCGTCCTGTTGACGAGGAATGCGACGGCGAAGATAACGACTGTGATGATTTGGTAGATGAGGGGCTAAATTGTCAATGTCCCCCTGAGATGGTGGGTGCTCTAGTTCCTTGTATGGAGCCGCCATTATTATGTGGAATGGGTTTTAAGACTTGTGAATGTGTGAATGAAGATTGCGAAGTAACTCAGATGACCGAATGCTACGCTGCGTGCCATTGGGTTCCAGAGCTTTCTCAGACAGGTCAGTGTGATCCGATAATGGGATTGGCTGTTGAGCCTGAACTTTGCAACAACTTTGATGAAGATTGTGATGTCTTGATAGATGAGAGACTTACGAGAGAATGCTACACAGGGCCGGAAGGCACCTTGAATGTTGGGGTTTGTGTTCCCGGTACCCAGGTCTGCAACGCTGGCCAGTGGTACGGCCGCCGCGCGTCTGGGAACTACACCGTAGGAGTCTGTTCGGGTGAAATTTTGCCATCCCAAGAGGTTTGTGATGGCGCCGACAATGATTGTGACGGTACCGTCGATTACGGAGAAGAAATTCCAGAGACGGACATTTTATTCTTGGTCGACTGGTCGGGCTCTATGGAGAATTATATTAACGCGGTTAGAATGGCCATGAATCGTTTTGCCCAAGGCTTCGAAGCGGAGGATAAATTAAAGTGGGGTCTTGTGGTCGGACCAAGACTCCTACCCAGCGAATTAGACAATTATGGCAGAATGAAAGAGGGTTTAATATTGCAGTCGGATATCGCTGACTTTGAGGATTTCTTAACGGCATTTGCAAATGTTGGACAGTTTGACAATCAAACTGGAAATGAGATGTTTAAAGATGCTCTGCTGTTATCGGTTAGAAGTATTTCGGGGAACATGGACTACGACTTTAATTCTGCAGTCTGGTCTAATAGAACAGGTTCCGTACCAGAACTTCAAAGTTTTAAAATTAATTGGCGCCCAAATGCAGACCGTATTATCATTCTGTTCACAGATGAGCATGATCAAACCTTTCTGGTTCCAACAGTATCTGACAGGGTCCTATTACAGGCGCTCGTAGCAACTCCGAACCTAAAGACCTACATATTTGCAGATGGATTCTTTCCGTGGGAAGATTATGCTATAGATACAGGGGGAAGAATGTTTGAACTATCTTCTAATCAACAGCAGATGTACAGTGACTTGGTATCTATATTGGACGAAATTTGCCTAGGACCACTGGACCAAGGAGCAATGAACACTGCACCTCCAGGCTTCTTTCCAGCTGCTTTTGGCACCCGATACGATTATAAACTAGGGATATGCTACTAGATAGTTTCGTTGTAGGCTCCACAATAGAAGCCGCGTACTATGCCTTGGTAAATGATTTCTTCTTCATACCTACCCGGAAGACACCACCGTTATTTTATAAGAAAGCTAGTATTCCAATACTAGGAGTTGACTCTGATTCGGAAATTTGGTCAAAGCTTAGTTTAATGTTGGGCCTACTCTCAAAAAAGGTTGGATACAACAAGTCTTCAAATATAAGAATTACCGAAGAGGAAATAAAGATCACAACAGACAATGTGTCATTTAAGTATCCATATGAAAAAGTGTATATATTTGATCCTACTGGCATTACCACTGACAATTTAATTATTGATTCCGTGCCTCAAACTTACACTGTTATTGATGACTTTGAATTGTCAGTTCTTGGACCTAAAAGGTACCACCTGGCCTCAATATCTAAACAGTCTGGACTGGCAAAGGAATTACATTTTTATTGCTCGGGCAGAGTTGACGGGTCAGATTATATTACAGACTGCGTAGTAGAGTCAGAACTTACTAAAGAGCAGATAACTTCTTTTGACTACTCAGATTCTATGGTAAGATTTGTTGTTGAGAGGCATTTAACAGACATCGGTGTTAAAGGGAGATACATGGAGGACTATAAAAATGGACAACCAAAATATAGAAAACCAAAAGTTAAGCACGCGAGTAGGTTTGTTTTTGAGAAAGATAACAACAGATACGAAAGCACGGACAGGGTGATATTTATGAATCCAACGTTGGAGAAGATAATTGAAAAAAGCCCCAAAAGGTAGAAACCTAGCAGGAATCATCCCTCTCACCGGTCGCAAGTCCGTGTTCGACTTTCCGTGGCCAGACTATTTGCAGCCTTTGAGAGAGGGGATGTTAGCCATCGACCGTTCTGTTTATGAGTGCGCCTATGCTGGATGCGATTCCATTTGGATCGTTTGTGGAGATGACGTTGCACCGATTGTAAAGAAAAGAATAGGCGACTATGTCATGTCACCCAGATATTTTGAAGAGAAGGGTTTCGTAAAAAATAAGAGATATCACGAAAAGTGGATCCCGATATTTTATACTCCAATGACACAAAAAGATATAGACAGGAGAGACAGTTTGGGATGGTCAGCCTTGCATGGAGCTTTAATGGCTTTTCAAATATCTGATAAAATGAGCCAGTGGGTTTTGCCGACTAAATACTTTGTATCTTTCCCGTATGGAATATACCACCCATCTTTTATTAGAGATCATCGCGCTGCAATCCGCGGCCCTGAATCGTTTTTTGTTTCATATCAGGAAAAAACCGTCAGAGATAATATGTATTTAGGCTTTACATTCTCTCCAGAAGACTGGCCAAAGTTTAAACATCATGTAAAAAGGCAATGCTCAGGTGGCAGTAGAGATATACCTGTAGCAGAAAGATGGTCTAGTCGTCATTTTACTCTTGACAAAATATTCAATATTGATGTAATATCAATAGATAAGAAGGTTGAGATACCGGAATATTACAGCCTAGACACATGGAAAGAACTACAAGACTATTACGCGTCAGATATGAAGATACCTAGACCTACTAGACAATTTATGAAACCATATTACCACAAAAGGATGATTGAAAATGAAGAATGTTGAAGAAACTTACAATACTATGCCAAGCATCATTAAGGAACATGCCGGTATGCCAGACTCATATAAAGACTTGACAAATGACCAGGAAAGGTTTATAATAGAGATGTTCCAAATTGATAGAGAGGCAGTCAAATTAACACTGCTAGAAACAGTAGAAGACATGAAAGAATTAGTGAATGAACTCTAGAACAAAAAGTAATATCCCATTTGTGGGTCTCCATGCTCACTCGGTCGCAGGGTCACCGTTTGACGCTCTTGGGTACCCACCAGAGCATATGGATTTTGCATATGAAAATGGCATGGACGCCCTCGCCCTTACTGACCACGGGAACATGAATGGTCTCGCATGGCAAGTATTACATGCTAAAAAGATGAAGAGAAGTGGCAAAGAATTCAAGCCTATCTTCGGCTGCGAGGCGTACTTTATTCCGTCTGTTGCAAAATGGAAAGAAGAGTACGAAGAAATCAAGCAAGCTTCAAAGAAAAAGTCTGACTACGAGGCTGACAATTCCGGTACCACCGTAGAAGATGAAGGCGCTTCGAAGAAGAAGATTAAATCTGTGCTGAACCGCCGCAGACATCTTATCTTGTTAGCAATGAACCAGACCGGTCTTCAAAATATCTTTAAGATGATCTCTAGGTCATACGCCGGCGACAACTTTTATCGCTACCCGCGCGTTGATTATGCTCTGTTAAAGAAACACAATGAAGGCGTCATCGCTGCCTCGGCATGCCTAGGCGGTGTGTATGCAGGAAACTATTGGGAGAACCGTGATGTTGGCCCTGATGCCATTTTGGGAGCAATGCGCCAGACTACCCAGAAGATGCAAGACATCTTTGGCGATAGATGGTACGGTGAACTTCAATGGAACAATGTCCCAGAGCAACATGAACTTAATAGGTACATCATCCAAATGCATCAAGAGTTTGGCATTGATCTTATTTCAACCGCCGACTCTCATTACTACAATGCAGACGTGTGGAAGGACCGCGAGCTTTATAAGAGACTGGGCTGGCTAGGTAAAGGCAAGCCAGATTACCTATCTGATGAACTTCCTACATCGGTTGAGGAAGTTGGCTATGAGCTATATCCAAAGAACGGAGACCAGATGTTCGAGTCATACAAGAAATACTCCAAAGAGTGTGGAGTAGAGTACGATGACGAGTTGGTACTGAATTCAATCACGAAGACACATCAAATTGCACATGACCGAATTGAAGATTTTCTTCCGGACAATACAGTTCGCCTACCAGACTTTGTAGTTCCAGAGGGTTCAACTGCAGGCCAGACCTTGGCAGCACTTTGTGTTGAGGGTTTGCGGTCGCTTGGACTAGCTGAAAAGCAAAATTATGTTACACGACTTAAACACGAGGTCAACGTTATTGAGCAACGCGGATTCTCAAAATATTTTTTAACAATGAAAGCGATTGCTGATGTTGCAGTTACTAGACAACTTGTTGGTGCTGGGCGTGGTTCTGCTGCTGGTTCACTTGTTGCGTATGTTCTAAACATTACCCAAGTTGATCCTATTAAGTACGGGCTTCAGTTTGAGAGGTTCTTGACTAAGGGAGGATCTGGATATCCAGATATTGATTATGATGTATCTGACCCAATGACTCTTAAGGAAGAACTCATTGATGAGTGGGGTGATGACTCTGTTGTCCCGATTACTAACTGGAATACACTGCAGCTTCGCTCTCTGATAAAAGACATATCAAAATTTTATGGCATCGAGTTTACAGAGGTTAACAATGTAACTAGCAAGATGGTGTATGAAGCAACTCCCTTGGCTAAGAAGAAGCATGGTATTACTGCAGGAGTTTACGCCCCGACATTTGAAGAATTAATGGAGTTCTCTGAATCGCTACAGAACTTTTTGCAAAAGTATCCACACATCAAGACTCACATCGAAAAACTCTACGGACAAACACGTTCTGCTTCTCGGCACGCCGGTGGTGTTGTTGTAGGTGAGAACCTGAATCAGTGGATGCCACTAATCAACTCAGGAGGAGTTAGGCAAACGCCATGGTCTGAGGGTCAGAACGTGCGCCACCTTGAACCAATGGGTTTTATTAAGTTTGATATCTTAGGGTTAGCCTCACTGCGAATGCTGGAAGGTGCAATCGAACGTATCCTGCGTAGACACCATGGGATAAATGAGCCGACGTTTGCAGATATTAAGGAATATTATGATAAACACTTGCACCCAGAAGTGATTGACTTAGAGGATCAGGATGTTTGGCAAAACGTTTTCCACAAGGGCAAGTGGGCAGGTATTTTCCAGTTTACAGAATCCGGCGCGCAAAGCTTTTGTAAAAACGCCAGACCAGATAACATCATTGATCTTGCCGCTATCACTTCTATTTACAGACCCGGACCGCTCTCGGCCAACGTAGACAAAAAGTATATCGGAGCAAAAGAAAACCCAGAGGATATTGATTATGTTAACAAGGTAGTTAGAGAGGTGACGGAAGAGACATACGGCTTCCTTATCTTTCAAGAACAAATTGCTATGCTAGCTCACAAGCTTGGCAAGAACCTAACCTTGGATGAAGGTAATAAGCTTAGAAAACTACTTACTAAGAAGGGTACTGGTACCGCTTCTGTAGAAAAAGACAAGATCTTCGACAAGTTCCTCAAGGGATGCATCGAGAAAGGAATGAGAGATTATGAAGCAAGAGAACTTTGGGAAACTTTTGAATACTTTTCAGG